>FWPV01002062.1_pt1 | contig 36989 bp, 35 predicted proteins | sample 2228371 | NCBI WGS metagenome assembly FWPV01 (sample SAMEA103939776, study PRJEB20133) | metagenome | reverse complement strand
AAGATCTGGGGAGTGGATCCGGGGCGAACTTCGTGAAGTGCGCGAGGGAAAGGGGATGAGATGAGAAAGACCGGTGAGACGTCGAGGGATTCGAGTGGGCCGCTGGACGGGATCAGGGTGGTGGAATACGGGATCTTCCATGCCGGACCTGGGGCCAATGCCATCCTGGGGGATCTTGGTGCGGATGTCGTGAAGATCGAGGAAGGCCAGGGGGATCCTGAGCGCAAGTGGACAAGCGTCGGGGACACCGACTTCTCTCTCCCCAACGGTGACAGCCTAATGTTCGAGTTCTCCAACAGGAACAAGAGGGGTATCTGGCTGGACATAAGGAGGGGAGAGGGGCGAGAGGTGTTTCGGCGACTGATACGGGGGGCGGATGTCTTCCTCACGAACCTGAGGAGGAGCACCAAGAAGAGGTTGGGAATCGACTATGGCAGCCTCTCCAGGATCAATCCGCGCCTCGTCTATGCCAGCGTCTCCGGCTATGGGCCCAAGGGCCCTCTTAACGACCTGGGGGCATTCGACCCCATGGGGCAGGCCCGGTCAGGGATGATGTACGTGACGGGCACCAAGGAGCCCAGCCTCATCCACCTGGGGGTGCTCGATCAGGCCACCGCCATCGCGGCGAGCCACGCCATCATCACAGCCCTCCTGGTGAGGGAGCGCAAGGGGATAGGCCAGGAGGTCCACGTCTCCCTCTACAGCACGGCCATCTGGCTCCTCTATGCCAACATCATGTCCATCGGATGGCTCTCGGTGGACCCGAGCGTCCCTTGGGTCAGGTCGAAACACTCCCCCTTGCGCAACACCTTCCGCTGCAAGGACGGCAAGTGGATCCTTGGCGTGCATCACCCGGAGGAGAAGTACTGGCATAGGTTCTGCGTGGCCACGGGCCTGACGCACCTGGAGCAGGACCCCCGCTTCGCTGACAGCCGCGGCCGCAAGGTCCATTGCCAGAAACTGGTGGCCATCTTCGACAAGGCCTTTGCCACCAAGGACAGCGATGAGTGGCTCGATATCCTCCACCGCAATGGGCTCATGTTCAGCCCGGTCCAGGGGCCGCGGGAGGTCCTCGAGGACCCTCAGGCCCTCACCAACGATTACGTGGTCTCGTGTCACTATCCTTCACTGGGTGAGGTCCGCCATCCGGGCTATCCCATACACTTCAGCGCAGGGAGGGCCGGGTTCAGGAGCCACGCCCCCGGTATCGGGCAGCACACCGACGAGATCCTCCGGGAGCTCGGTTACACAGAGGCCGAGATAGGGGGGCTCAGGGCCAAGAGGGTCGTCAAGTGACCCATGTCCATCCCCTTTCCCCTCCTGATCCGGCACCCGTGATGTGCTCGGACATCCATGGTATTGAAAGGACCCCGTGCGCCTCGGCTATCCCAGCCTGGCATCTCTCAGAAACATCCCTTGAGGGTCCACCTCTTCACGCAGGACGCGAAGCTCCTCTTGGGTAGGAGGTGGGATTTCTCGGAGGTCATCCGAGACCTTGAGGGGCCACTGGACATTGCTGCGGACATCCTCCACCGTGACACCCCTGTGGATCCTCTCCAGGACCATCTCCCTGGAGCCCGAATCGAAGCCGAACACCCCGAGGGTGGTCACCACTGCACCGGGACCGGTGCCTGGAGGCAGGCCCGCCTCCTCCCTGGAAAATCCCCCCTCCAGGAAACCGGGCGTGGTGATGTAGCCTGCCCTCTCCGGGAACCTCCTCCTGTCGTGTTCGAGGATGATGACGACCCTTCGCGCCAAGCTCCCCACGTCGCACGCCCCTCCGCTTCCGGCCAGCCTCACCTGGGGGCGCTGGTACGGCCCTACGCAGGTGGTGTTGATATTGCCGAACCTGTCCACGCTCGCCGAGCTCAGGAGGGCCACATCCACCCTTCCTCCATGCAAGGCACTGCCCAGGGTGTCAAAGACATCCCCTGCCATACAGGCAGATGCCAGCAAGCAGGGATCGGAGGCCACAAGCGGGATCCTGAGGGGGGCCCGGTCGCAAACGAGGCCCCCCTCGAATATAAGCGTACAGCCCCTGGCATGGGTCCTCTTGGCAAGGACACTGGCCGGAAGCGGCCAGAATGTCCCCACGAAGACCACCTCGCCGTCATGGATCTCTCGGCCCGCTGTTATGATCAGGAGCTCGGTCGAGCTGTATTCCATCCCCCCCTCCAACCCGCGCGGGAGACACCCTCAGAAGCCGGTGTAAGAGCCGTAATCAACTGGTGAGGATGCCCGTTTCCCGCACCTCAAGGCCTCGATCCGATCCTTCCCGAACTTACGGATATATCCTTTGCGATCTGGGACGCCCAGCACCCACTCCTCCAGAAAGGCCTGGAAGCCCTCCAGGCTCTCAGTGAGCCTGGCGTACTCGGCGGTGAATCGCCAGTCCCTATCGTAGAAGCCTTGCACATAGCTTGGGTGGCTGCCCCAGGGCTCCTGGACCACCGCGCACACCCGGTAAGCTGGGATGATCGTCCGGTTGGGATCGTTCAGCACGACCTCCTCCTCCACCACCTCCTCGGCGCAGAGGATGACCTGGCTGCACGAGGCGAGCCCGTACCTGGTGGGCCCCAGGATCCCCCAGCACTGCCCGTTTCCTCTCCTGTCCGCACGCTGTACCTGGGCGATCCCCACGTCATGGCGCAACGGGCCGATCAGGCAGACCTTCTCCCCATTGAACGGAGAGGCGGTCACCTTGAGCTTGGCCTCACCCAGGAAACCGCGATGTTCTAGGAACCCGGAGCCGAGCATGGTCTTGGTTGCCACGAAGGGGAGGTTCAAGGCCCCGGCGAAATAGGCCAGGCTCAGTCCCAACAGGGAGTACTCCTCGATCTCAATGGGCCGCGGCACGCCCTCCTCCACCGCGCGCCTGAAGGCGTGGGTGGGGGCGGGCAAAGGGTTCCAGCAGTATGAGGTGATCAGCCTCGACAGACAACCTGCGCCGATGAGGAGATCCACAAGGATGGTCGAAGCGGCTGTGGAGATGGTGAGATCCCGTTTCCTCTGGCGGATGATCTCGTGGACGGCTGCGTGGGGCTCTCCGTGGAGGAAACCGCCAAGATAGACGCTGTCGCCGTCTTTGACGAACCGCGCCACCGCCTCCCTCATGGACATGAGCCTGTCTTGGCCCTGCGTTGGCATCTCCCCGCGTCTTCTCGCCGGGCTGGCCTCCCCTCTTCCCTTGCCCGCCGAAAGGTGGGGGCGGCAGGTTTCATCGTCCGGGGCTTTTGTATACAATTTTGCTTATTATCACCTCATGCGTCTAACGTCAAGGACCCGAGGCAGCCCATGTGGGCAAGGGAAGGCAAGGGGATCTTCTACGGATGGTGGGTGGTCCTTGCCCTTTCCCTGGTCGCCTTCTTCGGGCCCATGGGTAGGTACCTCCTGACCCCCCTCTGGACGGGACACCTGGTGGACACGATAGGCGGCAGAAAGACCATCCTCATCGGGGGGTGCATCCTCCTGGTGGGCCTTCCCCTCCTGTCCTTTTCCAGGGAACTGTGGGAGGTCTACCTGATCTTCGGGGTCTTCCTTGCCTTCGGGATCTCGATGACGCACTTTGTCCCCAATACCTCCATCGCCCGCAAGTGGTTCGTCCGGAAGGCTGGCCTGGCAACAGGCCTTGTGATCGTGGGGACGAGCCTCGGGTTCGGAATCCTGACTCCCGTCATCAGCTACGTCTGCCACCTGACCGGCTGGAGGATCACTACCCTGCTGTGCGGGTTGCTCTTCGGGACGGCGGTGATGGCCATGGCCTTGTTCGTCATAAGAAGCACCCCGGAGTCCATGGGGCTCTGGCCTGACGGGGTGGCCCCTATACCCATGGAGGAGGATTCGCCCCCCGGGGCCCCTCCTGAAACCATGGGATCCGTCTCTCCAGCCCTCAGGTCACAGGAGTTCTGGGCACTGTTCATAGCCTACTCTATCATAGCAGTCGCCCTTCAGGGGATCCTGGCCCATATCATCATGTGGGCGGTGGACCTGGGGGCCGAACCAGCAGGGGCCGGTATCTTCATGGCCGCCCTGACCCTGCCCTCCATCCCGATTCGGGTGTTGGGGGGATGGTTTGGGGATCGCTTCGGGAAGAGGAAGGTCCTCATGATCTTCAACTGCCTCACCGGGCTCATCTGGCTGGGAGGCTGGGCATTCGTGGGGAACCCCATATCCCTGTTGATATTCGCCATTGTCCTCGGCCTGGCCTACGGGACCCCCTTCTCCCTTTACACGCCGCTTCTGGGAGACATATTCGGCCGTGCCTCGGTGGGCTCTCTCATGGGCGTCCTCACCTTCGGCCACGGGGTCCTCGGGGGCTTGGGGGCATTCCTTTTCGGATGGATCGCGGATTTCACAGGCTCCTATGGCCTCGCCTGCCCCGTGTCAGCCGCCTGTTATCTCATATCAGTAATCGGTCTGAGCCTGGCGCGAGGATCCGCGGGGCACCGAGGGGACCTCGGTCATTGAAGGTCACGGAAGTCAGCAGGGACGTGAATCCTTGGCCTGTTCGCCTTCTTGATCCCCATGGCGTCATCCGCGATGAGGAGCCTCATGATGTTGGCGGTGCCCTCGCCTATCTGGTACAGCTTGGCATCCCTGTAGTAGCGTTCCACCGGCATCTCCAGGGAATAGCCCATGCCCCCGTGTATCTCCATGGCCATGCCCGAGACCCGCGCCACGGCCTCCCCAGCGAAATACTTGGCGATGGCTATCTCCCTGGTGAACGGCCTGCCCTGGTCATCGAGCCGTGCACCATGGCGAACGAGGAGCCTCGCCGCCTCGGTCAGGGTGACCAATCTCTGCCACGAGCCCTTTTGCCAACTGGTACTCCCCGATCGGTCTCCCGAACTGCACCCTCTCGTTGGCATACTTCACCGAGGCCTCCAGGCATGCCTGTGAGAGGCCCACCGCCCCGCTCGCCACGCTGATGCGCCCCCGGTCCAGGGCCGTCATGGCCACCACGAAACCCCCTTCCCACGTCCCCAAGAGGTTTTCCTTGGGGGCACGCACGTCCTCCATGTGAATCTCGGCGATGGGTGTCGACTTGTCACCGAGCTTGTCTATCTCACGGGCACTCCAGCCCCGCTGGTCGGTCTCCACCACTGCCGCGCACAGCCCCCTGTGTTTGAGGCCCCTGTCATACGAGCCGTAGACGATGGCGACCTCGGCCGCGGCCCCGTTGGAGATCCAGGTCTTGGTGCCGTTGATCAGGAAGTGGTCTCCCATGTCTTGAATGCGTGTCTCCATGGATGCGATGTCGGATCCGACATTGGGCTCGGAGAAACAGGTACACCCGATCTTCCTACCAGAAACCAGATCAGGGACGTACCTGGCCCTGGTCTCAGGCGCTGCCCATTCCATTATCGTGTAAGGAACCGTCATGGCCTGGAGGTTGAAGAGGGGGCGCAGGCCCGAGTCGGCCCTGGATACCTCTTCGCAGGCCACAGAGTGGGCCAGAAACCCCAGGTCCGACCCGCCAAACCCCACCGAAACGCGCATCCGAAGAAGCCCAACTCCCCCATCCGGGAGATGAGGTCCCGCTTGAACCCTTCATCCTTTACCCTGGGGAGTATCTCCCTGTCCGCAAAACGCCTCACCGTTTCCTGCAAGGCCCTCTGGTCTTCGGTCAGATCGAAGTCCATCTCCCCACCTTTCCCCATTCAGGACATAGGCCCACAGGATCTCCCCGCAACACGACACTGCCCTATTGACCCACGCTTGAACAAGGTGATGACAAGCGGTTTGTATAGAACCCATGAAGCCGTTCAAATTCCCTTGGATGGAAGATGGCCTCACCATACCTTCGTCAAGCTTGAAACGATAGTAGGCCACCCGGTGTGCCACCTCTTCAAGCCCCTTGGCCCTGTCCTACTTCTCTTGGTAGCGATAGAAGCCCCGACCGGTCTTTCGACCGAGGTAGCCCGATTCCACCAGGTTGATCCGGAACTGACTCGGGCGAAAGCGCTCCCCGTAGACCTCGGTCAGGGCCTGCCGCACACGAAGCCCTGTATCCAGGCCGCTGAAGTCCGAGGTCTCAAACGGCCCCATGGGGTGGCCGAATGCGAGCCTGCACGCCTTGTCGATGTCCTCCACAGAGGCCAGTCCCTCCTCGTAGATCCTCTCCGCCTCGACAGTCCAAAGGGCGATCAGTCTCGAGGTGATAAAGCCCGCAGAGTCCTTTCGGCACACCACGGTCTCCATGTCCCATTTCCGGCACAGAACCTGGGTGCATTCAAGGGACTCCTCGGATGTGTCCAGGCCCCTGATGATCTCGACCAGCCGCCTGATAGGGGGCGGATTGAAGAAGTGCGTGCCTATGACCTTGTCCCTCCTCCTTGTCCCCGCGGCGATGGCGGTGATCCTGAACTGCGAGGTGTTGGTGGCCAGGATCGCATGTGGCGGGGCCAGCCCGTCCATCTTTGCGAAGAGCTCCTTCTTCAGATCCAGGATCTCCGGGACGGCCTCTATGACATAGTCCGCATCTTCCACGGCTGTCTTGAGCTCAGTGGTGGTGGTGATGCGCTTCAGGGCAGCCTGCGCCTCGTCCTGGGAAAGTTTCCCCTTCTTGGCGAACCTGGACAGGCTGTCCCATATCCTATCCATGGCGCTTTCCAGGCACTTGTCCTCGATGTCCATCATGCACACCGGAAATCCGCCACTGGCCGCCACCTGTGCGATCCCGGGGCCCATGATGCCGGCTCCAATCACCGCGAGTTTCTTGACCTCCATCTCCCACCTCCGACTATCTGATCTGAACGGTCCCTGACGTATCTCGGGGATGCCGCCCTAAGCCCTACCCCTTTTCTCCAAGGACGGGGAGGGGTAGAGATTCCCCACGATCTCCAGGACCTGCCTGGCCCCCTTGGCCAGGTGCCTCTCCATGAGATGGCGCACCAGAAGGGGTCTTCTGGCCTTCGCCGCGGCTATTATCCTGTCATGCTCCCGGACGTACCCCTCCCTGTTTCCGGGTATGGACAAGGCCAGCAGCCAATACCTTGCGAAGTGGTCCCTGTGGGCCTCGATCAGCCTCAGCAGCCTTCTGTTTCCGCTGTTCTCCATGAAGACGCGGTGGAACCTGATATTCCATCTCTGCCAATCGGTCACGTCCCCGTGGGTCAGCTCCGTGAGACGGGCCTGGATCCTCTCCAGCTCATGGATCTCTCTGTCCGAAAGCCTGGTGGTGGCCAGGTACGCGGCCAACCCCTCCAAGTCCTGCTGAATCCGGTAGACCTCCTCCACGTCGTCGACAGATACCCTGGCCACAGCCGCTCCCTTGTAAGGGAGCGACTCCACGAGTCCCTCGAATGCGAGTTGTCTTATCACCTCGCGCACTACGGTCCTGCTGACGCGGAACTCCCTCCCCAGTTCCTGCTCGATCAACCGAGCACCTGGCATCAGGTTGCCTGAGTGGATCCGTCCCCTCAGGCCCCTGTAGACCATCTCCCTCTTGGTCAAGGCCCGTTCCTTCTTGTTGACCCCCATGTTCCGATCCCCCGAGCGATATTGGGCCCATGCCTTGGCGCACCTCCGGGCCACCTCACAGGCCGCTTGGGCCATCCCACCGGTTGCCCGAAAAGCCCGCCAAAGCTGTGTCGGCACGTCCACCAGGTCATGCAATAGGCCCTCTTGGCCGCCTCGCGGAGGGACTCGGGATCGCTCAGATCCCGATACCCGGGATAATGCCTGTCGTAGCAGCACCCCAGGCCTTCCACCCAGACCGGCCTCCTGGTCCATCTTTTCGCCTTCGTCTCCTCGGCGACAATGACAGCGCAGGCCCCATCCGATGCCGGCTTTGCCTCGAGGAGCCTTACTGGCTCGCAGAGCATGGGCAAGCTGAGGACGTCCGAGACGCTCACGAATCCAAACGACTGGGCCTTGGGGTTGTGAAAGGCGTTGCCGAGGTCCTTCACCACCACCTGCGCACACTGCTCTTCTGGTATGGCGTAACGATGCATGTACTGCCTGGCCCGGAGGGCCGCACAGCCAGTGTAGTCCAGTCCAAGCATTCGGGTGTATATGGGCTCCAGACCGAAATTCTCTATCAACCGCCCGTCCGCCTGGGACTCCTTGGTATGGGCCAGTACCAGGATACAGTCATGGTGGCCGCTCATAACGGAGACGGTGGCATAATAGAGGGCATACGCGCCGTCGGCCGCCACCTTTTCCCCTGGCCGCAGGTGCCCGCCAGCCCCATCGATCACGTTCTTGCTGGAGATAGTCCATCCGTCCCAGACTTCCTGGGAGCAGCTGATGGTGGGATCTATACCGCTGCCGTCCCATCCCCTCCTCCCCATCACGGCTGTTCTACGCGGCCGCTTCCCGCTGACTTGACAAGGCGATCACCAAGGCCGCGACCACCCGAGACCCCGAGGCCTCCTCAAGGGGCAGAAGGACGCGAAAGAAAAAAAGAACCCTTGACGTACTGCCTCGACCAGGGATTGAAGATTGTATACAAGATTGTCTATTATCATGCCCGCCAGGGGCTGTCAAGCACCTTTTTTCCCCTCGGGCCATTGGGAACGTCACGGTTCCTGAGAGACGCAACTGCGATGCGCAAGCGGCCTTTGCGCGGATGATGCCTCCGGGAATCGGCCACAAAGGGACGTTGGTCCGGCGGAGGAAATATTGGCGCAATTCCCCATCGGGGATTGGATCTGGAGACTAGTTATGGCATTGAGTCAGTTTGAGTGCTGCTCTGGCGTGCCCTTCCTGTGTTCATGCGAGGGAGCCCCAAATCTGTATGCACTGGATCATGGCTCAGCGGAGGATGCCCATGGCAGACCTCCTCAACGTCTGGATCGTCCCCCGGCAGGACACCCCCTGGGTGCCTCAACCGAAGGCCAGGGAACCTGCCGGCCCAGCGGCTCGGTTCAACAAGGGCCGTGAGCGAACTCGGGAGGGGTGACGGGAGGCCCGAAGGGGCCGACGGCGGACGCTCCAACAAGTTATTAGGCGGCATGTGCGGTCTCGGGCTGCCGCCTCTTCCGGAACGCACATTCGATCGCCTCCTCGGCCTTCCTACCTTTCGTATACGCGGATCATGTACGCGCACGCCCTTGGCAGGGAACGGTGCCTGGCCTCATCGCGATCCCAGCGGCGGGAAACGCCTTTCCCACTCATTGATATATCCTGGCATGCCCGGGCGCCCTCTCCCGGGCACATGCATACTGAACCCAGGGATCCCGTTCCATTCAGGATCATAGCGCCGGATCAGCACGTCTTCCGCACGGGCCACTTCCCACATCCTCTCCATAGTAAGGAACCGGCAGCTGACTTCGTTCACCGTGATTCCCGTACGACCTTCTATCTTCTTCCGATGGTCCCTGAGGCGGGAGCGAAGATCCCTTGCCTGTCCGACATACACTGGTAAACCACCGCGAAAGAGAACGTATACACCTGGCTCACGACGAGCTTCCGGCTCAGACAGGGGATGTTCCGGACTCGCCTCCAACGCGGAGACCAGTTGGTCCTCATACGCCTTATCGACGTCGAACTTGAAGGAATGACGATCACACATTATGGCGGCGGGCGGACTGTCCTTATTTCTTTCTTACAATAACGGCGCTTTCATAGAGCGTCGCCTGATTTCGCTCTCCTCGTCTGACCGCGGACCTCGTGATGCTCGCACCCACGCGTTTCGTGCGGATCTGCTGGATCCCCACCAACTCGAGCCCGTTTTGACGGGCAATGTCTGCCAGGACCAAATCCGTCTTGATCTCGTGCCCCTGAATGATCGAATTCCCTATCACGACCACTCCCACACCATGCCGCGCCAATGCTCCGTACAAGATTCGGCAGAAGCGGTAGCAGTCGTTGAAATAGGCCGCAACATAGTTGGACCACCCAGGTCCCCCGTACGGCCCTTTTTCCGCCCTCGTCTCCCGAATCTGGGCAAGGATGCCAGACAACTGGGGGTGATCGAAGTTCAGACACGGCGGCTCCTTGTCACGAACCGTCTGCCAGTACTTCCCGAAGTTGGCCTCCTCTAGCCGCCGCAATTCCTTCGGCGAAGAGACCAAGGAGAGCCAGAACAGTTGAGGGCGGGTGTTACGCACGTAATGATAGTTATTCATGTATGGGGGAGATGTGACCATCAAATCCACGGAACACGGCGGCAACGTATCCTCTGACTCCAGGAAATCGAGGTTATAGATCTGCGTCGTTACGCTGGGAAGACTCTTGGCCCGCTCCTTGACCCAACGGATGTCGGACACCATTTGGGAGAGCTTGCGCAGTATAGTGGAGTGCACCTCCGCCTTCTCGATGAGCGGCTTTCCGGCCCCAGGCCGGGAGCCCAGGCTCGGCTCGTACGTGTAGTTGGAGAAACTCACCATCACGGAGCCGAAGGCCACGCGGAACAGGTCAGCGATATCGGAATCCTGGATCCCTTCGACAAAGCTGAGGAAAGTGAGGACCTGCTCTTCAACGGAGGGACCGAAGAACGGGATGCGCGTCTTGAACTCGGCCGGCCCCCGTAGGGCTGCCGGCGGGCGAGCGCCGTCGGCCACTTTCCGATAGTCGAGACAGTAAGCCTCCAAAGCCCTCAGATCAAGCTTTAGCGAGTTCAACTTGGCCTTGCAGGCGAGAGCGGCGTAGGGATTGATCTCGAAGCCGATGCAGTGGAACCCGTTCAATAGTGCCTGGACAAGCGTAGTCCCCACACCGGCAAATGGATCTAGGACACGCGGGGGCGACTTCTTCCTTCGATTCTTCAGGAAAGTCTCGAAGCAATCCTGAACGAATTGTGCGGAAAATCCGGCGATCCATGGGACCCATCGATGCAGCGGCTGCGCCTTGTTCTCCGAAAATGCCGGATCCCGAAATGCATTCCCTGCGTTGACTTTCTCTACGAAATCAAAACTGAGTTGCTGAAGGACATGTTGACGCCCATAGGTGGTCTGCCCTTCCGATACCCTGCCCTCGGTGGGGATAACCTGTTTGTATGTAAAGGCTTTGGCTGTCTGATTCATTCGTTTCCTTTTGCGCACCATACGCGCCTCACGTCTGGTGATCAGCTTCCGCCGCTCCGAAGCCGCCCAACAATGGCCCTGAGCGAACTCGGGAGGGGTGACGGGAGGCCCGAAGGGGCCGACGGCGGACCGAGCGAATGGTCCTCCAGCGCGTCGCTCACGCGCGGCTTGTCTGCATGCAGCGCACAGGCACGCCGTCTGCTTTCTTTATGCCACGGAGGCGCGGGTTGTCAAGAGCGTTGGTCCATTCTCGGCAAGAGACATCAGGCCCCGCAATGCAACGGAATTCGAAACGGATCAGGCCTGCGCGGCCGCCTACCGCGATGGGGAGACGGCAGAGGCGAAGCGCTCCGCAACAAGGGTCACTCCGTGCGTTTCCGGCCGCTGCGTCCAAGCCCGGGCCCCCTGAATCGGGCGCTGTTACGCTGACACAGAAGGTCGGGCCCTGGGCCTTGGAACGCGCCCCCCTTTGAGGATCTTGGGCCGGGAGCAGTTCATGGCCTACCCCCTCCCCATGGCCCGAGGGGTGAGAACGGCGGAGGCGAGGATAGGGGAGCGAGCCGTTTGCCTCAACCCGGGATCGGTGTCATAATGCGCGAAGGAGCCAATAAAGGAGGGCGGAAGGAGCCTGCTCATGCCAGAGGAGATAGTGCCAAATCTGTTCCGAATCGAGATCCCGCTGCCGGGGAGCCCCCTCAAGTATCTCAACTCTTACGTTGTCAGATCCCAGGACCGCACACTGGTCATCGACACAGGGCTGAACCGCAAGGAATGCGCGGAGGCGATGGCTGCTGGGCTTCAGGAACTGGACGTGGATCTGGAAAGGACCGACTTCTTCATCACCCACATGCATGCAGACCACTTCGGCCTCGTCTCCAGGTTGGCCACGGGGTCCAGCCGCGTCTATTTCAACAGACCGGAGATGGAGATCATAGAGGCCAAGGGCGGATGGGAACCCATGGTCACCTATGCCAGGATGAACGGATTCCCGGAAGATGAGCTCCGGGCGGCACTTCAGAATCATCCCGGGTACAGGTACAGCCCCGACTGGGTCCCAGAGCTGAGCCTGCTCCAGGACGGTGACCTGCTCTCGGTGGGCACATTCCTGTTCAGGTGCGTGGAGACCCCCGGGCACACCATGGGACATATCTGTCTGTACGAGGCCCAAAGGGAAATCCTCGTTGCAGGGGACCACATCCTCATCGACATTACCCCCAACATCCAGTGCTGGTCAGAGCGGGACGATCCCCTCAGGAGCTACCTCGCCAGTCTAAACAAGGTGCATGCGCTGGAGGTCCGTCTCGTCCTCCCCGGTCACAGGCGCCTGTTCCAGGACCACAGGGGCAGGATCGAGGAATTGATACGGCACCATGAGAGGAGGGCGGCGGAGGTCCTCTCCATCCTGGACGGGAAGGTCAAGAGCGCCTACGAGGTGGCCTCGGAGATGACCTGGGACATCGCCTTCGATTCCTGGGACCGCTTTCCACCTGCCCAGAAGTGGTTCGCCACAGGAGAGGCCATTGCCCACCTGAGATACCTCGAGGAAAGGGGCGAGGTCTCCAGGGTCAGGGGCCAGCGAGGGGTCACTCTGTTCGGCCGCACCTAGTGAGGGCAAGGCGCTCACCCCTGCTTGGAAGGCCCCTCAACGCGCACCTTCATCAGGATCTGCCCCCAACCCCCGCATTCCGGACCCACGTCCTGGCAATGCACCACGTCGAAGAGGAGCTGGTTGGGGTCCAGTTGCTCCACGAAGCGCTCGAAGACCGCGTTGACGATGCCGGCCAGGGGGGCAAGGGCCCAGATGCATATCCTCTCCGGGCACTCCTCGCGGATGAGCTGCCCGTTGCCGTTCATGACGATCCTGTCGCCCACCTTCAATTGAGAGTGGCAGCCGTGTGACCTCACCACCTCGGCGACGATCTTATGGGTCATGAACTGCGGCGTCTCCTCCACCATCCTCCTGTACCTCGGGTTCGAACGAAGGGAGGCGAGCTCCTCATCGCTGTAACCGAGGTGCGCCTGGAGCCTTCTCCATCTCTCCTCTAGGTCCATCGTCCCTCTCCTCCTGGCGGCGGTTGTTGCAAGGTATGTCCGTGATTACCCAGGTCGTGTGCGGCGGCCCCTGTCCTCCCTGAAGGCCTTGTAGGCTGCAAGTTTCTCCAGGATTGTGGCGGCGTCGGAAAAGGAGCCGTCGAACCAAGGTACCCCGTGCTCGTGAAAGCTCCTCACGAAGATCCTCCTGAAGAGGTCGTACTGCTCGTTGTTCTCCCGGACCTGGCGCAACAGGATTATCAGCGGTTTGCCCACCTTGCTCGCGGCCCTGGCAGCCACCTTGCCTACCATCCCGGCCAGCGCCAAACGCCTCTCCTCTCCGATGACGGTCCCCAGGAACTCTATGGACAGGAGCAGGACCAAGGTATCCACATTGGGGTCCTGGCCGATGATTTCGAGGAGCTTGTCCGCCTTGGCCATCCCTGTGCCTCCCGGATCCACGGGGTTGGCCAGATCCACGTTCTCCTCAGGCAAGATCTCCCTCAGGGCCCGTTCGGTCTCCTCGGAGAGCCTTGGCATGGACAGGGAGGGATGTGCCGAGAACTCGTCGCACAGGTTCACGTTGCTCCCTCCACCCGGGCTGATCACGGCTAGGCGCCTCCCGGGGAGGGGGAAGCCCGGCTGCAGCAGCCTCAAGACCCTCTTGGCCTCCCAATGACTCGCCACCTGGATGGCCCCCGCCTGCCGCAAGGCCGCCGAGAAGACCTCCTCGTTGCCCGCCATGGATCCGGTGTGGGTCACGGCCGCGGCCTTGCCGCGCGGGCTGACTCCACCTTTCCAGATCACCACCGGTTTCCTCGGGGTGATCCGTCGCACGATGTCCAGGAATCGGCGGCCGTCCCTCACGTCCTCCACGTAAGCCCCCAATACCTGTATCCGGGGGTCAGCCCCCATGTACTCCAGAAAGTCGTTGACGGTCAGATCGAGCTGGTTCCCCAGTGAGACCACCTTGTTGAAGAACAGCAAGGAGTCGCCGGCACCCCACAGGAGGTCAACGGCGTGCCCCCCTGACTGGGAGATGAAGCCGATGCCCCCCGGTAGGTCCACTATCTCGTGATGGCTCCGCCAGAAACCCACCCTCGCCTCCTGGCTGTAAACACCCATGCAGTTGGGACCGATGAGCCTTATCCCCCTCCTGCGGGCCTCTTGGAGGAGGGCCCTCTCCAGCTCCCCCTTGCCGATCTCTCCGAAACCGGATGTGTGGATCACAGCGAATCTGATTTTGCCTGGGGGACACGCCCTTATGACATCGACGGTGGCCTCAGCAGGCACCGCCACGATGGCAAGGTCTATCTCACCCGGGATCTCGGCCAAGGAGCTGTAACACCTCAGGCCGAGGACCTCCCGGTACTTGGGGTTGACGGGGAGGATCCTCCCCGGGTATCTCATCTGGAGCAGATACTGGGTGAAGTTGAAACGCCCCACCGCCTCCCGGATGGAGGCCCCCACATGGGCAACCGATTCCGGGTAGAAGAGCCGATCCAGTTCTCTAATGGGGTCATCTTTCACGTGGGTCTCCTGCGGAGGGATGGGATACTGGCGGAGGAGGTAGGATTCGAACCCACGGCCCCGCTCATCACGGGACAACGGTTTTCAAGACCGCCGCCTTAGTCCTCTCGGCCACTCCTCCGTTTCGTCCTCGAGGTCTTCGCCCGAACGTGTCTCCTGCGATTTGAGTCCTGCCCGTTCGTTCCCCAAACCGAGATCCCCAACGGACGTGCCGCTGGTCCCTCGACGTTTGTCCGTCATCAGGCCCTTTATTCCGGCTTGCCGGGTCATGGCAGCCGATCCTTCCCTATCACCTCCATCCCCCCCATATACGGCCTCAGTGCCTCCGGTACCTCAACGCTTCCATCGCTACGCTGGTAATTCTCCAGTATGGCCAACATGGTCCTCCCCACGGCGAGACCGGAACCGTTGAGTGTGTGGACGAACTCGGTCCCCTTCTTCCCCTGGGGGCGATACCTGATCCCGGCCCTGCGGGCCTGAAAGTCCGTGAAGTTGCTGCAAGATGAGATCTCCTTGAAGATCCCCTGTCCCGGTAGCCAGACCTCTATATCATATGTCTTGGCCGAGGCAAAGCCGAGGTCCCCCGTGCAGAGGCTCACCACCCGGTAATGCAGGCCCAGTCGCCGCAGGACCTCCTCGGCGTCCATGAGAAGCCTTTCCAGCTCCTCCCAGGAACTCTGGGGGGTGACGATCTTGACCAGCTCCACCTTGTCGAACTGGTGCTGCCTGGCGAGGCCCCGCACGTCCTTTCCATGCGAGCCTGCCTCGCTCCTGAAACACGGGGTGTAGGCCACATAGCACAAGGGAAGCCGGGCCTCGTCGATGGTCTCCTCACGGTGTATGTTGGTCACCGGCACCTCTGCGGTAGGGATCAGGTACAGGTCCCACCCCTCGATCTTGAAGAGATCCTCCTCGAACTTCGGCAACTGACCGGTCCCCACCAGGCACCCCCGGTTGACCATGAACGGGGGGAGGACCTCCCGATAGCCGTGCTCCCTGGTGTGCAGCTCGAGCATGAACTGGATCAGGGCCCTCTCCATCAAGGCGCCGGCCCCGACCAGGAGGGTGAAACGCGAGGTAGCCAGCCTGGCGCCCCTGCGGAAATCGAGTATCCCCAAGGCCTCCCCTATCTCCCAGTGCGGCTTCGGATCGAAACCGAAGGCAGGGGGTTGCCCCCACCGTCTCACCTCCACGTTCTGGGCCTCGTCCGTCCCCCTCGGGACCGAATCGTGGGGGATGTTGTGCAGCTCGAGCATGCGGGCCTCGAACTGGCCCTCCACCTCCCTTCGCTCGGCTTCGACCTCTCTGAGTATCTCCCCCAGGGCGCTGACCTCTTCCCTGAGCCGGGAACAATCCTCCTTGCGGGCCAGCATCCTCCCTATCTCCTCTGAGAGCGCCTTGCGCCGGTGCTGCAGCTCTTCCCACCGGGCGATGAGTGTGCGACGGCGGGCGTCGAGCCCCAGGAGTTCGTCCAGGTCGAAGGCGACCCCTCGATCCCTCATGGCCTCCTTGACCCGTTGCGGATCCTGTCTCAGGATGCGAACGTCTATCATTGCACCTGGGATCTCCTGACGCCGGCAGCGGATGTCATGGTATCCCGGGGTCACAGCCCCAGTCAAGGATGGGGCCCCTCCAAGATCCGGCGCAGGCCCTTGACCGATGCGTCCAGGTGGTCCACCGGCACCTCTACGGTCACGGTCTCGTCGTAGCCTGTACGGACCAAGGCCCGGAGGATGGATGGGAAGTCGATCACGCCAGCCCCCACAGGGAGATGGAGGTCGTCCTGCACCCTGTCTCCGCCCCTGTTGTCGTGGGCGTGCACATGACGGATGCGATGGGGCCACAACCCCAAGAAATCCCAACTCCGATTGGAACGACTCAGCAGCTGCCCATGTCCTATGTCAAGTGTCAGACCGAGCTGCGGGCATCCTTCCAAGAGCGGACCGAGGTCCTCTGCTCTCTCGCTCAGGTTCTCCAGACAGACCTGGACCCCCCTCTTGTGGCCCTCCTGGGCCATGGCCCAGAGGATGGGGCGCTTGCGTTCCATCACCTCCCTAGGTATGAAGCGTCCGTCCATCCAGAAATGGACGGTCAGAAGCGGCGAGGAGATCTCACGACAAAGCTCGAGGAGATGGAGGATCTCCTGGTAGAAGGCCCCGCCCAGCCGTTCCACGTCACATGGATCCCCTTCGTTGTGAGCGTGGACCAAGAAGGAGAGGTTCCACCTCCTGGAGGCCGCCAGGAGATCGCACGGTCGATAGATCAGTTCCGCACCCTGCAGGAGATTGATCTCCGCGAGATCCAGCCCGAGGGAGCCGATCCGCTCCACTTCGTCCATGTTATATGCCCTGCCACCCCAGCGCATCTGCCCGCACCCCCTGCCCGACAAAGGGCCTTGATCCCATTGTGCCCGCAGCCTCCATGCGGTTGTCAAGGGTAGGCATGGAACACACAACGGGGGGGCTTGTCAAGATCCATGAATTGGGCCATGATGGAACCGTGTCTGAACGACTCCAGCAGACACACAGGACATGAACGGGGTCGCCCTTCTCGGTCAAGCTTTGGGATGTTGTTCCCTTGCATCTCGTGTGCCATTCAATTGCCAAGGGTCTTAACTGGGACTTGCAAGAGGTCTCTTCCCGAGGCCCTGTGAGGGGCCTCAGGGCATTCCAGGTCGCCTCCTCCCGGGTTGGCCTCGAGAGAAAGGAAGGGGGTAGGGGGCGGGGAAACCGCATGAAGGAAGGAGTCACCATGTTGCTCACCATGAACCCTCGCAACCCAGAAATAAGGAAGATCCGGCAGGTGATCGAGGTCCTGCGCCGTGGTGGTGTGATAGGGTATCCCACTGACACGGTCTACGGGATCGGATGCAGCATATTTCAAAAAGGCGCTATTCAGAGGATATACGAGATCAAGGGCAAGGATCGGCACAAGCCGCTGAGCTTCATCTGCTCCGATTTGAAGGATATCAGCCAGTACGCTCAGGTGTCAAACTACGCGTACAAGACCATGAAGAAGTTGCTGCCTGGGCCCTACACCTTTCTCCTCCAGGCCACCAAGATGGTCCCCAAGATCATGCTGACCAAGCGCAAGACAGTGGGCATCAGGGTCCCAGACAATCCCATCTGCCTGGCCTTGGTGAGGGAATTGGGGCACCCCATCATAACGACGAGTGTCTCCAAACCGGACGAGCAGCTCTACAATGACCCACAGGAGATCCACGATCGCCTCAAGGGGAGGCTGGATCTGGTAATCGACGGGGGTGTCATCGTGGCTGAGCACTCCACCATCGTGGACTTGACGGACGAGACCCCGGTGATCCTGAGGGTGGGCAAAGGGCCTGTGGGCTACTTCACCGCTGAGCGGGAGGCCAAGGAGGAAGAGGCCTGAGACGGCCCTTTGGAGGCCTATGGGAACAACAAAGCAGGAGGGACGAGCCATGTTGTTCATGAACATCTGCACCTGGCCTATCGAGAACCAGAGGAAGGTGGAGGAAAAGTGGAGGAAGTGGAAGTGGCCCAAGGGTGTGACGGTCCTGTGCGAGTTCACTGACCTCCAAGGGGGTCGCTCCTTCAACGTCATCAAGACAGACATGAAGGGTCTCATCGCCACGCGTGCGGACTGGATGGACCTGGTGAGGTTCGAGACCTTCCCGGTGTATCCCATCGGGGTTTCCAAGCCCCTGGCGAAGAAGTATTACGGATGAAGGCGCCGGCCATCAAGGCGGAAGTGGGTGGGGCATGAGGCAGGACCCCTGCGCATCGAGGGACCGGGGGCCAGAGGTCCTCGTGGCCGGGGTCGGTCGTTTCGGCTCACGGGCCCTGCGGGAGCTGAGAGAGAGACACCCCAGGTGGAAGCTAATGGCAGTGGACAGGGAGGCGGCCGCGCTGCATCCCTGGACGGGGCAAGGGATAGAGACGCATCCGGGGGACGCCGTTGAGATCCTGGATGCCCTTATGGGGCGGTGCCCGCCTCGCTGGGTCGTGGCCGCAGTGCCGTTCCACCTGGCTCATGCATGGCTCATCTACAGGCTCTCGATGCACGGGCGGGGTGCACAGAGGATCGCGGTCCCGGGTGACCTGCCGGTGCCCAACCGGATCCCTGGTGCCACGGGCGACCTCTATGGCAGCTATGCCACCTTTTTGTGCCCGGAGCATTGCCCGGAGCCCAGAGGCAGGTGCAGCGTGACAGGACAGGAGAGGCCGGTGCCCCTTTTCCGGCTTCTCTCCCGGCTACGTCCCCCGGGGTACAAGGTCCTCGGCATAAGGAGCCATCAGCTCGCACCGGGGGTAGGGGGGTGCCGGGGGGAGGAGATGATGCGGCTTTGCCAGGCCGTGGAAGCCGCCTCAGGGGACATGATAGTTTACACCGCATGCCGTTGCCACGGGGTGCTGAGCGGCCTGAGGGTGGGCCGGCGTTGACAAGGTGATACTGGTTCTGGTAGGTTAGGCTCGTAATCGAGACAAGCGACCGGTTTGGAATGCAAGGGGGTGCAGCCCCCTTCTCTATTGAGGAACGCCCCACTACCGGGTCTGATGGTGGATCTGATCCCTTCCACAGGTTTTCCGTTGTCCTTGCGTCTCACACAGGGCCAGGCCCAGGCGAAGGCCCTTTGCCTCAGGGCGTGTCCGTCGCTTTCGGGGCAATGGACAGGTCACCTGAGACGGTTTGTCACGGCTGATCCAACAGGACGCCCGAGACGGAGCGTCCCCCTCCCCTGGAAGGGGGGCGCCGCGTGAAGGGGCATCGGGCGCAAGACACGATTTCAGGGAGGTAGGTCGTGTATTCCGAGAAGACGCTCGCACAGGTGGCCGAGATGCAGGAGGCGTGGAATCGAGCCCTGGAGGATCACAGATCCGTGCATTCGGAGAGGAGGGAACGATTCACCACCGTCTCCAACCAGGAGATCAACCCCATCTACACCCCGCTCGACGTCTGCGGGGTGGATTTCGCCGAGAGGATCGGCTTCCCCGGCTTCTATCCATTCACCAGGGGGGTCCAGCCCAACATGTACAGGGGGCGGCTCTGGACCATGCGCATGTTCGCAGGGATGGGGACTGCCGAGGACACCAACGCCCGCTTCCGCTACCTCCTGTCCCAGGGCCAGACCGGCCTCAGCGTGGCCTTCGACATGCCAACGCTCATGGGCAGGGACTCCGATGACCCGTTGAGCAAGGGAGAGGTCGGGAAGTGCGGGGTCGCCATCGATACTCTGGCGGATATGGAGATCCTGTTCCGGGAGATCCCGCTGGACCAGGTGACCACATCCATGACCATCAACCCCCCAGCCTCGATTCTCCTGGCCATGTACATCGCGGTGGCGGAGAAGCAGGGGGTCCGCAAGGATCAGATCGGCGGCACCATCCAGAACGACATGCTCAAGGAGTTCATCGCCCAGAAGACCTTCATGCTCCCCCTGCGTCCCTCCATGCGGATCATCGTTGACACCATAGAGTACTGCACCAAAGAGGTGCCACGGTGGAATACAATCAGCATCTCCGGTTATCACATCCGGGAGGCGGGCTCCACGGCCGTCCAGGAGCTGGCATTCACCATCGCGGACGGCATAGGGTACGTCCAGGCGGCCGTGGAACGGGGCCTCAACGTGGATGACTTCGCCCCCAGGCTTTCCTTCTTCTTCGATGTCCACATGGACTTCTTCGAGGAGGTCGCCAAGTTCAGGGCCGCCCGCAGGATGTGGGCAAAGATCATGCGCGATCGCTTCAAGGCAAAGGACCCGCGCTCTTGGATGCTCAGGACCCACAGCCAGACCGCTGGTTGCTCCCTCACTGCCCAGCAGCCTTACAACAACGTGGTGAGAACGACCATAGAGGCCATGGCAGCGGTGATGGGCGGGACCCAGTCGCTCCACACCAACTCGTTGGACGAGGTCCTGGCCTTGCCAAGCCAGGAGGCAGCGACCATAGCGCTCAGGACCCAGCAGATAATAGCCGAAGAGAGCGGGGTGGCCAACACCATCGACCCCCTGGCAGGCTCCTATTTCGTGGAGGCATTGACGGACCGAATGGAGGAGCAGGCCTGGGTTTACATCAACAAGATCGACGAGCTCGGAGGCATCGTGAGGGCCATCGAGCTCGGGTACCCTCAGAAGGAGATCGCCGAGGCGGCCTACACGTATCAGAGGCAGGTGGATTCCAAGGAACGGGTCATCGTGGGGGTGAACAAGTATTACACGGACGAGGCCTTGCCCGTGGAGATCCTGCGCATCGACGACGCCCTGGAGAAGGCCCAGATCGCGAGGCTCCAAGAGGTGAGACGCAGCCGCGACAATCGCTTGGTGGAGGAGCGGCTCAGGGCGCTGAGGAGGGCATCCGAGGGGGAGGCGAACCTCATGCCCTTCATCCTCGACGCGGTCAGGGCTTACGCATCCATTCAGGAGATATGCGACGTATGGAGAGGGGTCTTCGGCGAGTATCGGGACCCCGGCTACTTCTGAGCCCTTTGTTGGTGTCCTTTGGAAGGCCGGTAGCGGATCATCTTCATGGGAGGTGGGGATGGCAAGCGAGAGGAAGATCCGGATCCTGGTGGGCAAGCCGGGGCTGGACGGTCACGACCGCGGCGCCAAGGTGATAGCAAGGGGTTTTAGGGATGCAGGGTTCGAGGTCATCTACACGGGGCTTCATCAGACCCCGGAGCAGATCGTCAAAGCGGCCATCCAGGAGGATGTGGACGCGGTGGGGCTGAGCTCCCTCGCCGGGGCCCACAACAGGCACTTTGCGGAGGTCCTTCAGTTGCTGAGGGAACAGGGTGCTGAGGACATCGTCGTCTTCGGTGGGGGCATCGTCCCGGAGGACGATATCGCGAGGCTGAAGGAGATGGGGGTGAAGGAGATCTTCACACCTGGGACGCCCATAGACGAGGCGGTGAGGTGGGTGAAAGAAAACATAAGACCTCGAGAGACGAGAAAGGCGGGGTGAAGGGCCATGGCTTTGTCTTTCGATCTCACCGAAGAGCAGAATCTGATCCGCCAGGCGGTCAGGGAGTTCGCAGAGAACGAGATCGCCCCGTTGGCAGGGGAGCTGGACGAGCGGGAGGAGTTCTCGCCGGAGCTCACCAAGAAGATGGCGGAGATGGGCCTCCTGGGGTGCTTTGTGTCCGAGAAGTACGGGGGCTCAAACATCGGTTATGTGTCGTACATAATAGCCGTGGAGGAACTCGCCCGGGTCGATGGATCCCAAGCTGCCACCATCGCTGCCGGCAATTCCCTGGGCATCGGACCCATCTACTACTACGGCAGCGAGGATCAGAAGAGGTCGTGGCTCCCCAGGTTGTGCCGGGGTGAGATCCTGGCGGCCTTCGGCCTGACAGAGCCAAACGCAGGATCCGATGCCGGGGGGTCCCAGACCAAGGCAGAGCTGAGGGATGGCCAGTGGGTGATCAACGGCAGCAAGATCTTCATCACCAATTCCGCCTGCGAGTTGACAGGGGTGGTGGTGGTTCAGGCGGTCACGGGCCGTCGGGCCGATGGCAAGCGGGAGATCAGTTGCATCCTTGTCCCTGCCGGTGCCCCTGGTTTCAAGGCCGTCCCCATGAAGGGCAAGATGATGTGGAGGGCATCCAACACAGGCCAGCTATACTTCGAGGACTGCTGCGTGCCAGAGGAGAACCTCCTGGGACGAAGAGGCGACGGATTTCACCAGATGCTGGCCACACTGGACGGCGGGCGACTCAGCGTGGCCGCCATGGGACTGGGGGGTGCTCAGGGGGCCTTCGAGCTGGCCCTCAAGTACGCCAATACGAGGGTCCAGTTCGGTCGTACCATAGGCTCGTTTCAGGCGATCTCCTTCAAGCTGGCGGATATGGCCCTGGAGATCGAGTTGGCACGAAACCTCCTGTACAAGGCCTGCTGGTTGAGGGAGAACGAAAGACCTTTTGCCAAGGAGGCGGCCATGGCCAAGCTCTACTGCTCCGAGGTCATGGGCCGGGTGGTGAATCACGCAGTGCAGATCCACGGGGGTTATGGCCTGATGAAGGAATATCAGGTGGAGAGGTTCTACCGGGACCATAAGTTGCTGGAGATCGGCGAGGGGACCTCGGAGATCCAGAGGATCGTCATCGCCAGGAACATCGGGGTCCTGGGCAGGGCCATGTGAGTTAACCCGAGGGGGGTAAACAGATGGAGAGGATTAGGAAATCGAGGAAAAGGCGGATCTCTCGGGAGGCCGGAGGCCAGGAGCCCCACGACTATCTGACCGATCCCAGTGTGCTGGCAGAGACACCGAAGGCTGAGGGGGCCCCCACGACCCTGGGACAGCGAATCCGGGCTATTCGACACCAGCGTGGCCTTTCCCTGCAGGACCTGTCGAGCCGGACAGGGATCCAGGTTCAACTCCTCGAGGAAGTGGAACGCGACGAGTATACCCCTCCCCTGGGGGAGTTGATTCGACTGGGCAAGGCACTGGAAATGAAGATGGGTTACTTCATATCGCCCGCTGCGGCAAGGCCTTACACAGTGGTCAGGGCCCATGAGAGGCAGACGGTGGCCAGGTTTGCTTCAGGGGATCAGGCGCATCAAGGCTATGTCTACGAATCCCTCGCCGCGGAAAAAGAGGGCCGCATGATGGAGCCCTTCATCGTCACCATGCACCCATCGGACGTCCAAGAGATGTCTTCCCACGATGGCCAGGAGTTCATCTACGTCTTGGAGGGGAGCATGGAGGTGATCCTGGGTGGGGTCAAGGAGATCCTGGAGCCAGGCGACGCCATCTATTATGATTCCACTCAACCCCATCTGGTGAGGTGCCACGGGGGACAGGTGACGAGGATCCTGGCCGTGCTCTATGCCGAGGGGAGATAGACAACGGAGAGTATCTGTGCTTGCAGACGGTATCTTCAGAGGAGAGGTAAGGGCTGCCGCCCGGCTGATGCGGGACATCGACGACGACATAAGCTCTGCGCGGGAAGAGCTCAAGGTCCTCTTCCCCCACACGGGACGCGCCCATATCGTCGGCGTGACAGGCTCACCGGGCACCGGCAAATCGACCTTGGTGGACCAGTTGATCCAGGCCTTGCGGGAGAAGGGGAAGACCGTCGGGGTCGTGGCAGTGGATCCGACCAGCCCTTTCTCGGGCGGCGCCATCCTGGGCGACAGGGTGAGGATGCAGAGACACAGCACCGACGAAGGGGTCTTCATTCGGAGCCTGGCCACCAGGGGCCACCTCGGGGGACTGTCGCGTTCCACCCATGACATCGTGGATGTGATGGATGCCATGGGAAAGGACGTGGTCCTCGTCGAGACCGTGGGGGTAGGCCAGGACGAGGTGGAGATCATCCGTCTGGCCCATACCAACATAGTAGTGCTCATCCCAGGGATGGGGGATGAGATCCAGGCCATCAAGGCCGGGATCCTGGAGGTCGGGGACATCTTCGTGGTGAACAAGGCCGACAGGGAGGGGGCAGACAAGACTGTCCGCGAACTGGAGATCATGCTGGAAATGAAGACCTATCCTGACGGGGCATGGAGGCCCCCTGTATTGAAGACCGAGGCCCTTCACCGACGCGGGATCGAGGAACTGGTCTCAGAGATCTGTCGCCACAGGGCGTACCTCGGGGACACCTTGTGGGAGGAACGCAAGAGGCAGAGGGCGGAGGGGAAGTTCCTGGACATACTCAGGGACATCCTCCTTCGGGAGACGGTGGAGAGGCTCCGAAGGGAGGGACGCTGGGAAGGGCTGTTGGAGGAGCTCAGGGGACGTCGGGTCGACCCTTATAGCGCGGTGGAGAAGGTCGTGGCCGAAGTGCTGAGGCCTGGGTGAGAGGGAGAAGGGCACGGGGACAATAGCGAGTATTGAGGGAGGAGGAAGCGAATGCGGGATGTAGCGATAGTGAGCGCGGTGAGGACTGCCATCGGGAGCTTCGGAGGGACTCTCAGGGATGTGCCTGCCGCGAAGCTGGGTGCCGTTGCCATTGAGGCGGCCATACAGAGGTGCGGTTTGGGCAAGGGAGAGGTGGAAGAGGTGATCATGGGCAATGTCCTCCAGGCCGGACAGGGGCAGAACCCTGCGCGCCAGGCCAGCATGGGTGCCGGGGTCCCCGAAGAGGTCCCGGCCTTCACCGTTAACAAGGTCTGCGCCTCGGGTCTGAAGGCGGTCATCCTGGCAGCCCAGGCGATCTCCTCGGGAGACGCTGACATCATCGTGGCGGGCGGGATGGAGAACATGAGCATGGCCCCTTACGCGGTGCCCAAGGCCCGTTGGGGTGAACGCATGGGGAACGACCAGTTCATCGACCTGATGATCCATGACGGGCTCTGGGAGATATTCTACGGTTATCACATGGGGGTGACAGCCGAGAACGTGGCCAAGCGCTACGGTATAACCCGCCAGGAACAGGACGAGTTCGGGTTGGAGAGCCAACAGAAGGCACGGTCGGCCATAAGGGAAGGCAGGTTCCGGGAGGAGATCGTCCCTGTGGAGATCCCGCAGAAGAAAGGCCCGCCTGCACTTTTCGACACCGATGAGCACCCCAGGGAGACCTCCATGGAGAAGCTGGCGGCGTTGAGGCCTGCCTTTCTCGATGACGGGACGGTCACGGCGGGGAACGCCTCGGGTATCAACGACAGCGCCGCGGCCCTGGTGCTCATGTCCTCATCCAAGGCCAGTGAGATGGGGCTCGAGCCCATGGCCCGGATCCGCTCCTATGCCTCCGCTGGGGTGGACCCGGCCTACATGGGGACCGGACCCATACCTGCCACCAGGAAGGCGCTGAAGAAGGCCGGCCTCGACATCGGGGAGCTGGACTTGATCGAGCTCAACGAGGCCTTCGCCTCCCAGTCCCTGGCTTGCATCAAGGAGCTGGGACTGGACCACTCCAAGACGAACCCCAACGGCGGGGCCATCGCCCTGGGACACCCCATCGGGGCCAGCGGGGCCCGCATCCTGGTCACCCTCCTCCACGAAATGAGGCGACGCGAGGCCAGGATCGGACTGGCCACATTGTGCATAGGCGGCGGACAAGGCTGCGCCTTGATAGTGGAGAGGTGAGCCTCGTGCTGGGTGCACCTCGGGGGGATACCCATGGAATGGCTCGTGGCTCACTTCCCGGTCTCAGGGGTCAAGACCTGGGTCTTCCTGCCACCCCTTGTGGCGTTTGCGGTGTCCACTTTCACCTCCATGGGTGGGGTGTCAGGGGCGTTTCTCCTCCTGCCCTTCCAGGTCAGCGTTTTTCATTTCACCACCCCTGCCGTCAGCGCCACGAATTTCGTCTATAACATCGTCGCCATACCCAGCGGTGTCTATCGCTATGTCCGTGAAGGGCGCATGGCATGGCCCCTCACATGGGTGGTGATATTCGGGACACTTCCTGGCGTCTTCATAGGTTACTACCTCAGGGTCTTGTATCTCCCGGACCCAAGGTCCTTCAAGCTGTTCGTGGGGTTCGTGCTCCTCTACATTGGGGGTCGCCTCCTCTACGAGATGACACCCAGATCCCAGAGGGGGAAAGGGGAGATGAAGGCCCTGGAGGAGAAGTTCAATGAGCACGCCAAACGCCTCCATGAGGAGCGTGCGGCCAGGATCTCCGCCGGACTCCCCCCCGAAGCGGTGGTGAGGACCGTCTCTTTCTCTTTGGGAGAGGTGGAATACGAGTTCTGGGGACACAGGTTTTCTTTCAGCACAGTGGGCATGTTCGTCCTGGCCTTGGTCGTCGGGGTAATAGGCGGGACCTACGGCATAGGCGGAGGGGCCATCATCGCCCCCTTCTGTGTGGCAGTCTTCCAGCTCCCTGTCTACACGGTGGCAGGGGCCGCCCTGATGGGGACCTTTCTGACCTCCATTGCAGGGGTCTTCTTCTACAGCGTGATCCCTGTCCAAGGAGGCCTCGCCACCGACCCTGACTGGCCCTTGGGTATCCTCTTCGGGTTGGGGGGGGTCCCAGGGATGTATTGCGGGGCCAGGCTCCAGAAATTCGTCCCGCAGAGATTCATCAAGCTGATGCTCGGGGGGATCATCACCTTCCTGGCAGGTGGATACATAGTGCAGTACTTCAGATAGGGAGGGGTGTCCATAGTCAGCGGCCAGTTGTAAGCGGCAGGAGGCCTCGGAAGTCCTCAGGCTGGGTGCCGATACGGCATCGCGGACGGTCCTGCCGAAAAGGACATACAGGCTTGACGAGCGACGGGTGAAGGGAGTAATTGGGAGGAGAGTGAGGGGGAGGGGATCGTGGAACTACCCAGGGACCTGTATTACAGTCGGGATCACCTGTGGGCCAGGGTGGCCGGGGACCAGGCCACCGTGGGCATCACGGACTACGCCCAAAGCCAGTTGGGGGACGTCGTCTACCTGGAGCTCCCGGTGGAAGGAGACCGGGTGGAGGCAGGGAGGAACTTCGGTGTCATAGAGTCGGTCAAGGCGGTCTCGGACTTGCTGGCGCCGGTTTCAGGGAAGGTGGTGAAGGTGAACCGTGAGCTCATGGACCACCTGGAATGGATCAATCAGGATCCCTATGGGAAGGGTTGGATGATCACAGTGGCCATGGAGGCCCCGGGGGACATCCACGGCCTCCTGGACCACAGGGCCTACCTGGAACTCATCTCAGAATAGGGACCACAGGAATCTTCCGTATCGCCGAGGGCACCTGGGGCCTCTCTCAAGGGCGATGATCACCTAGGCCTGGGAAGCTTGGTGAGGGAGAACTCCACCTCAAGCTCTTTGGCGAGGGCCTCCAGGTCCCTTCGCAGGGCCTTACGGTCGAGCCCCTCAGGCACCACTATCTCCACTGCCATGGTGAATACTGGGGCGCCCGAGTGAGGAGGGGGTTCCAGATGGGTATGAAGGTCCACGATGTTGATGCCTCGGGAGGCGAGGAGGCGAGAGGTTCGATAGACTATGCCAGAGCGGTCTAGGCCCACGACCCTGAGCTCATAGTCGGGCTCGGGGACGGCCGGGGGCGATTCCGAGCCCTCCGGGCCCAGGTACGACATAAAAACCGTCAACCCCTTCTCGCGCTCCAGGCGTCTGCAACCATCGGCCAGTCGCTCGCCGAGTCCCTCCCCTTGTCCCGACAGGAGTATGAGGAGCGCGAAATGGCTCCCCAAAAGGGTCATGCTGGAATCCTCCAAATTGCACCCGCAATCGTAGATGATCTCTGTGACATCCGCTACGATCCCAGGGCGATCGGCCCCGATGGCCGAGAGGATGAAGAATCTCTTCATGGTCAAGACCTCCGAGCGAGAACAGGCGGGGAAGGCTAAAGAAACAGGCCCCTCTGTGCCCCCCCTGTGCTGCAAGGATCTGTAACACGATCCAGCGCCCCCGTCAATCGGACCGACGCACCTGGAAGGTTCAGCCCAGGAGGAGCCACTGGGGCGCTGGAAAGGCTTGGCGTCTTCGACCTGCTTTGCCTTGACATCATGCCGTTTTGTCTTTCTAATGGGCGGGGAAATGGGCAGGATATCTTCAAGAGGGGAGGGCCATGTCTTTCATTGTGTCGCTCGGGGTGTTGGTGGGGCTGGCCGTATTCCTTGTGAGTCTGTACAACGGACTGGTCCGTGCTAGGAACGAGGTCAAGAACGCCTGGAGCTCCATAGACGTGCAGCTTAAGCGGAGGCACGATCTGATCCCGAACCTCATAGAGACCGTCAAGGGGTACGCGGCCCATGAGCGCGGGACCCTGGACGCGGTGGTCAAGGCGCGCCAGCAGGCGGTCTCCTTCACGGGAGGGGTGGAGGAACGGGCCAAGGTCGAAAACGCCCTGACCCAGTCGCTGCGCTCGCTCTTCGCCTTGGCCGAGGCATACCCAGACCTCAAGGCCAACCAGGGCTTTCTGGCGTTGCAGGAAGAACTCGCGGCAACCGAGAACAAGATCGGCTTCTCGCGTCAGTACTACAACGACGCGGCCATGCGGTACAAGAACCGTGTGGAAATGTTCCCCAGCAACATAGTCGCCAGCATGTTCAACTTCAAGGCGGAGCCGTTCTTTCAGCTGGAGGAGGCGGCAGACCGCGCAGTCCCCAAGGTGGCATTCTGAACTCCAAGACGGAACCTCGTCCTGAACAGATGGAATGGCTGTTGCCGCTCACCAGCGCGTTGCGCATTGGCCGGAGAAGAGGGGGCAGGGCCCTCCTGGGCCCTGCCCCGGGGTCCCAGAACCTCAATGACCGAAGGAAAGGAGTCCCCCAAGATGGAGATTGCCCTCAACCTAGGCTGGTCCCTGGTGTTCATCGTGATCGGAGGCCTCGTGGGAATGGGTCTGGTGCTCCTTGCGTCCTCCCTGATCCCGAGGTTGCTGGCTCGCTTTACCCCCAACATGGACGAGCACAAGGAGATCGCACGCGGGAATATGGCCGTTGCTCAGTACTATGGCCGTATCGTAGGGGCCGCCATCCTCGGGGTCAGCCTGGTGGTTGCGGCTGCGGTCCTGGGGGGGATACTGGCGGCGCTTCACTGAGGTTGCATCCCGTGGCAGGCCACGGAGGTCTCACTTTTCCCGGGAATATGAGCCCCGAGAGGATGAAAGTGAAAAGGTTTCTTCTCCTTGCCCTCCTTCTTATCCTCCACTTCGTGCAGGAGGACGCCTGGGCGAGAGGAGGAGGCGGTTGCCTGGCGCAGGGGACCCCAGTGATGACCCCTTCCGGTCCGGTGAACGTGGAGCGACTCAGGAAAGGGGATCCGGTCTTGGGCCTGGTGGCAGGGGAGCTGAGGGCTTCCACGGTTGAGGCAGTCACCCGTGTGCGTCCAGACGAGCTATTGGAGATAGCGGCCGGCGACAGGACGCTCACGGCCACACCGGGACATCCGGTCATGGTGGCCCCTGGGGAGTATCGCAACGCGGAATGGCTCGAAATCGGCGACATGGTTTACCTGATCCGGGAAGGCCGGCTCGAACCATCTTCGGTCACGTCGATCCGGCGTGGTCATACAGCCCCTTGGGCTTACGACCTCCTGGTCAGGCCTGGTGGGGCCTTCGTCGCGGGGGGGATGGTGGTTCACAACAAGGGCTGTTTCCTCCCTGAGAGCCCCATCCTCAGGGCGGACGGAACGGAGGCGCCTGTGAGCGCCATACGGCCGGGCGACGAATTGCTCGCATACACGGCTCACGGCAGGTTGGTCAGGACCAAGGTGCGGCAGGTGACAAGAGCCGAGGCCGAGGAGTTCGTGGTGATCATGACGGACAGCGCCAGGCTGCGGGTGACCACGGATCACCCCTTCTACGTAGGCCGAGGCACCTTCAAGACACCCGAGGTCCTCAAGCCGGGTGACCGCGTCTTCGCATGGGACGGCGCCTCTTTGGCAGAGCAGAGGATCCTCTCGATGGATTGCATCCGGGAAAGATCCTTTGTCTTCAACCTCCAGACAGATCACCCCAACACATTCTTCGCCGCTGGCCTGGCCGTTCACAACAAGGGGGGAGGCTGCCTCCCCGCGGGGACCCGTATAGTCACTCCCAAGGGGTCAACCCCCATAGAGACCCTCGCCGTGGGAGACGAGGTCATCGCTGTCGCGGCGGATGGGCGACCCGTCTCCGCAGAGGTCACAGGCATGTTTCTGACGAAGGGTCCGGTGCTTCGCCTGGAGACTGATGGAGGTTTTCTGGACACCACCCCTGAGCACCCCATCGGTGTCACCAGGGGCGGGTTCCGCATGGCAGGAGACCTGCGCAGGCGGGATCGGATCCAGCGCTGGGCGGAAGGGCGACTGGTGGTCGACAGGGTCAGGGGTGTCCTGCGCTCCTCGGTCCCTGAGCTCCTCTTCAACCTGGAGGTGAGCGCCCCCCACACCTTCATTGCTGAGGGGGTCCTGGTCCACAACAAGGGTGGGAGTTTCAGCCGCTCGAGCCGTAGTCGGTCGATGCGTTCGGGCACCCCCAGCGGGAAAGGCCCGCCTGAGGATGCCTGGGTAGGAATGGTCGCCTTGCTCTCCATCGGGCTGATCTTCTTGATCGTCGTGATCGTCGCTATCCGGAAGGCTGGACGGAGCAAGGAGGAGAACCTCGATTTCGTGTACAGCCGAAGGGATGTGGCCAGCAAGGCGGCAAAGACCGAGAAACTCCTCACCTTCCTGAGCAAGAACGATCCTTCTGTGTCACCCGAGGAACTGCGCCGGCTGGCGGAGGCAACATTCCGAAAGCTCCAAGAATGCTGGCAGGCCCGGCAGTACGGGCCCATGAAGCCGCTCATGATGGAGTCCTTGTTCAATCAGCACTTGGCACAGCTCCGTGGGCTGGCCAGGAACCATGAGATCAACCGCATCGAGGGCTTGGTGGTGGAGAGGGTGGATCTGGTGAACCTTCGCTACACGGAGAAACGGGACCAGAGGGAGTTCACGGCGCTCGTCACCGCCTCTGCCAGGGATTACTACGTGGACGACCGGACAGGGGAATTCTTGAGGGGCGACAAGGGGCCAGCTCGATTCCAGGAATTCTGGACCTTCCAGCGCCAAGGCGACACGTGGCTCCTGCGGGAGATCGAACAGGCCGGCGAGTCCGACGTCCTGAAAGACGAGAACTACGTGGAGATGTTGACTGACGAGACCATCCAGGGGATCTACTCGGAGGCGGCAGGGGATGAAGGCCCAGCCGGTCCCTGGCTGGAGAAGGGCGCGGAGAGAAAGGCGAGTCGTATCGATAGGATGCTGAATTTCCTGGTTCAGACCGACAAGATCTGGGACCGCAACAAGATGCTGGAGAGGGCAAGGGAGGTCTTCCTGGCAGTGTACTTGGCTAGGGAATCAGGCGATCCGGCGGGGGTCCCCACAGAGGATCTGTTCCCCGAGGTTGCCAGGGGCCTCCAAGGACAGATGCGCCTATGGCAAATGGAAGGGCTATCCGTGGAGTACCGGAATCTATGCGTCAGAAAGGCCGATCTCCTCCTGGTGAGGAATTTCCTCGATCCGGCCCAAGACGAGTTCACTGTGCGCATCAGCGCTCACGCACAGAAGGTCGTGAGGAAACAGGATCGGCTCCTGAGCCAGGAAAGGTACGTGACGCCCTTCGAGGAGCTCTGGACCTTTGGCCGGCTGGACGGGAAATGGAAGCTCAAGGAGGTGCTGCCCCTGGAACGCGCTAAGGACCTGATGGAGGAGGAGAACATCGACGAGGAGAGCTCCCAGGGTCAGCTACAGTGGTACTATCGCCAGAGCCGTGCCAACTGAAAGGGGGTTCGTCACAGTCAGTCCGATCAGCCACGGGCCCCATCCGGGGTGCGGAGAAGCTCTCAAGGCGGCCGGTCCACGGTTCATCGCGGCATGGTGCGAGGCAAGAGGTTCAATCCTGGACCGTCAGAAGATAGACATCGTGCAGGGCGACGCGGTAAGGACGGCTTCGCGTTGGCGGCCTCATGGTCACCCTCGACCTGCGCAACACCTTGCCCCCTACGGAGTCCACGCGCACCATCTGGCGGTCGGTCATGGCCTTCACACAGGTCCAGTGACCCTCCTCGCGGCCGTCCGTCTTCCAGTTATACCCCACGATGGCCACGGCCCTCCCCTCGTATTCCTCCAGATACTCCTTGAGCCTTATCCAGAACTGGTCGAGGGTCCTGGGCCTGTGGTTTCGGAGCAGAGGCTGTGAACGAACCAGACTGACCCCAACTTTCTTTTGCACGAAGGACTGCAGCTCGTCGAGCATGGGGGGCAGTTCCTTGATGCTGGTCCCGGCCCACAGAAAACCTATGGGCGGGCTCCCGGCCCCATTGCCCTTGCGCCGCCTCCGTCGGCTGTCCAGGTGCTCGAAGAGCCGGATCGCCAGCCTCTTGAAGAGCTCGAGGCGATCCCTGCGGCTGAGCCGCTTGCCTACCCTCGCTGCCAGGTACACGGCAGCATTCACGAGGGCATAGAGGCCGCACAGACCGTCCAAATCCCCCTGTCTCAGCGGGACCCGCATGGAACACCCCCTACGACCGTTCAAGTATAACCCTTCCTCCCAAGACTGCAAAGGGGAATCCTCGGGGGCGGGTCACGCCTCAACCCCTTTGGGGCGGGGTGGAGGCCCCCTGTCCCGAAGCGACTCGGCCGGGGCGATCGGGCACCCATCGGCGCTGAGCAAGGCCTCTTGCCCCCTGAGAGACAGCCCCCCGGGCGAAGGGGGAGGGGGAAGTCTCGCAGTGCCGGGGCCGCGAAGGCCTGACCCCGGGCAATGAGATGACACGGGAAGGCAATACGGGCACAGCACAAACGCCGCTCAAATCGTTTCAGCTGAAGAGTGGAGGGCAATCGACCCTCTGGGGGGCATGGCTCACACTACTTCTTTCGCGCTGCCCGGGTCCCAGGCGAACTCCGCCAGGATAGGGGTGTGGTCCGATGGCCGGGAGGCACGCCTCGGCTCCAGGTCTATCCAGGCCCTTAGGCCCTTGTCGGCCAGGGGTCGGGTGGCCCAGATATGATCCACCCTCCAGCCCAGGCCCCGTGAGAGGGCCCCGCGAATCCTGTAATCCCAGAAGGTGTAGTGGCCCGGCCCCTTCACGTGGAGCCGAAACACATCCTCCCAGCCCCAAAGGCGCACCCGCTCCAGGGCAGAGTGCTCCTCAGGGTGGAAACCTATCTGGCCGGCCAGTCCGACCGGGTCGTAGACATCCTCGGCCCGGGGGGCCACGTTGAAGTCCCCAAGCCACAGGGCGGGTTCATCGGGGCTGAGGGCCTTCTCCATCAAGCCCCTCAGCCTCTGGAACCATTGGATCTTGTAAAGAAATCGCTCCGAATCCGGCGCTGTTCCCTGGGGCACGTAGGTGTTCAGGACGGTCAGGCCGAGGGTCTGGACCAGAAGGAGGCGGCCCCGATCCACAGGTCCGCCGTCGTCAAGGCCCTCCTGGAGGACCTGGATAGGCCCACGGCTCAGGATGGCCACCCCGTTGAAGCCCTTTTCCCCGCAGAAGGCACAGGTGTAGCCCGCCTCTTCCAAGGGACCAACGGGAAACTCCGGATCAGGGACCTTGGTCTCCTGGAGGGCAAGGATGTCCGGCTCGGCCTGCCGGATCCAAGGAATGAGCACAGGCATCCGGGCCCTGATGCCGTTGACATTGAAAGACGCCACCCTAAGGGCGTCTCTGGCCTTCTCAGGAGGCTTCACGCAAGCGCCCCTCTGATGAGCCCTCGTATGCCCGAGACATGTCTCCCGGACGTGCCGTGTCACCTTGTAGTTTGCATTCAACGTGCGCGAGGGTCAACGCCTTCAAGGGGCTGAAGTGCCCTGGCTAAAACAAGAAGATCACGTCTCCGGCCAAGGTGAGCTGGTCCCTCTTGGATCCGCCGTCGAAAGGCTTGCTCGAAGGGGCGTGGTCCCATCTGATCTCCGGGCGAAATCGTAGATTCTTGAACTCCTTGAACGGATGAATGTCCAGGCCCAGGGTCAGTTCTGTAAGATCTTTCGCCCCGGACAGGCGGGTCTGAGTGTCATCCCTGAAATATTCGACTCGAGCCGTGGCTGCCCAGTGGGGAGACCATCTGTAGGTTGCATAAGCCGCTATTCCCCACCATAGAGTGCCTTTTGTGTCTGGGAGCTGTTCGTGGCCCACATCCGCGTTAAGAGCAAGGCTCCAGTGCTTGGAGGGCTGCCATGAAGCCACTAGATCCACCACTGTACGATAACGGTTTTCCCTTTCGGTCTCAGGGCCTGTGATGATATTCAGGAGCAAGTTCATCTCTTCTGAAGGCCTCAATCCTACTCCGAACATGTGGGAGAAACTGCTGTTGGGATCGGTGGTGATCGCATCCCATCCGCGAACCAGGCCATAGTGGACATTCAGGACTTCCATTGCTTGGTAGTCCAACTGCACCCCAGTGTGGGTAAAAGGTATGGCAAAGCCGAAAAGATAACTGTGGGAGTAAAGGGGATTGCCCGGCGCGTCTATGACCTCGTAGCCCAAGGTGGTGACATATTTGCCCATCTTGACTGTGAGGCCTTCTCCTATGGGGAGGCGAAAGATAGTGTAAAACTGAGTCGGATCAACCTGTACCGTGTGCCTTGTAAAGGGGCTGTCTGCCTCGGGTAGGTCTGAGGAGTGAATGAATCTGGCGTCAGACCCGTAAATGGCCTGCACCTTGAAGCCCCAGTCAAAATCCTTTCCCCTTGCGAGGGGCCTCTCCAGTATCAAGGAGAACTGGTTCATCCGATAGTCATTGGCCCTGTCGTCGAAGACCCTGAAGAGATTCAAGCGATTCTCTGGCTTGTGGGGATTGAAGGTGTAGCCCTGAGAGATCCAGCCCGAGAGCTTGAAGCCCAAGGACGAGAAGCCCTCTCCAAGCCCTACTTTTTCAAGGGCTTCCATCGCCAGGGCGACAGGCTCTTGCCCCCCGGCCTGCTCATCTGCCCTGGGGGCCGAAACCATCCCCATAAGACAAACCCAGAGGGCCGCAACCAACACAGGAAAAAGGACCCTTGTCCCCGGCCTCCGTTCCATCTCTACCTCCGGTTTCCCTGCCCATGGAAAGATCACTCCCTGCCGCTCCAAGAGGCATCCTCCAAGGGCGATATCCTTTGGCCTGCCCCAGGCAGACACAATCTGGCCCAAAGCGACGGTCGTGCCTTCCCGCTCAAAAAAGCCGAAACAGGACGGAATCACTTCGTTTCTGTCCCGTGTGAGCAGGAGCCAAATGCAAGAGAAATGCGACAGAAATGTAAGGAAATCTTGGACGATATTACGCTTATGTGGGATTCAACTCCCGGGGCCTCAAACCCTTGGGGGGTCTGGGGCCATGTGGATTCCAAGTGCCTTATTTGCTTTGCGGCCGGATCCTTCCCGAGACCCGCTGAACCTAGAGGCTGCGCCCCCACAACCCCGATACATTGGCCAGGCTTCAAATCCAAGACAGGGCCCGACTCGAAGCCCAAGGTCAGACTGTGTTCGAGCGACCACCTGTTCCTTTCTGGATAGCCTCCGGTTGGCCCATACCATCCGTTCTCGGTGAACGATGGGGAGCTGGCCCGGACGACTCCGCCCAAAGAGATGCAGGATTTGGCCATGGGCGCCTCCCTCCCCCGATCAGGAACGCATTGCCCGACGAGCGGTAGCGATCCACCCCATCCATTCTTCCACCACACAGCCCCTGACGGGATGAGTGCAATGCCCCTGGGACGTCCGGCCTGGCCCGGCGAGGCATGGCAATCCTCCATCATCCAAAAAGGGGTGAGAGTTCAGTCCCAGATTGCGTTCCGGTGGCCACCGGAGGCTTCCTCAAGGCATCGCGGGGGCGGGCTTGACACGGATGACTGGATTTGGTAAAGCTCGTCCGCCAGCTCACGGCTGTGGAACTGCCCGATATCGGGAATTCTCGCAACGTTCGATCGGGATCGGGGGAGTTCGGGATCACCCTTCATGCAGACCACGTCTTCTCCTCGCCCACCCGCCCACGGTGAATTCGGCAACAGGATCCCCCGCAACAAGACCCCCGAAGGGGTTACCGCTCGGGGTTTCCCATGTGCCATGGGGGCACTCCCCATGGCCTTCCAAGGGCCCCTGCAGGCCTCGTCTTCCTCGCGGTTTCCTCGGTGGGTGCGCTCCGGTCGGCGAAGTCCTCCGTCGCAAGCGATCTGCCCACCCGGAGTGGATCGTATCTTTCCCCGGGCTCTCCTCCCACCCGGTCTGCCTCAACGGTTGGCTGCGAACCGTCTTGCAGACTCGCATTATGGCTGCCCCCTCCTTCGAGGGAGAGCCATCCGCGCGCTGCCCTACCCGCGCCTTCGGATCGCCCAGTGCGGCTTTCCCTCGGTGCTTTCGCCCGCGCTGAGAGACTTTGTTCCCTGAGAGGAAAAGACCAAAGACCCACGGCACCGTAAATACAACGTCTCGAAGGAAAGGAGTTTCCATGGCCATCCGCACAGTCGACCAGTACATAGAGAGCATCAGGGACGACCGCGTTGTCTACTTCCGCGGGGAGAGGATCAAGGACGTCACCCTCAACCCGTTCTTCAAGCGCACCATCGGCCAGATGGCGCTGGACTATCTCGTCCCCCATGACCCCAAGTACAAGGACCTCTTCGTCGATCGAGACGAGAACGGAGAGGAGATCCGTTTTCTCCATAAGCCCGAGCGCACAGCGGAGGACTTGCTCCGGAGGAGAAAGGTCATCCAGTTGCTGGCTCGAATCGGCTTTGGCATCCCGGGGGGCAGCAACACGACGGGAAAGGACGCGCTCAATGCAATCAGCGTGGTGTGCGACCGAATGGATCGTCTGACCGGGAGCAGATACCGGGGGCGCGTTGAGGCATACCGCCAGCACCTCTTGAAGGAAGATCCTGCTGTCATCGGCGCCGTTACCGACGTCAAGGGCGACAGGAGCCTCCGCCCTTCCAAGCAGGTGCCCCACCAGGATTACTATGTCCGCGTTGTCGACCGCACCAAGGACGGAATCGTGGTCAGGGGGGCAAAGGCACACATCAGCCTGGCTCCCTGCGCCAACGAGATGATCTGCATCCCCTGCAGGCGCCACCGGGAGGAAGACAAGGACTACGCGGTCGTGTTCGCTGTGCCCGTGAACGCGAGAGGTATCACCATGATCACCACGGACC
>FWPV01003303.1_pt1 | contig 36992 bp, 30 predicted proteins | sample 2228371 | NCBI WGS metagenome assembly FWPV01 (sample SAMEA103939776, study PRJEB20133) | metagenome | reverse complement strand
CCGCATCGATCCCGGGGAACCTCTGGACAAGGACATCTACGCGCTGAGTCCCGAGGAACTGGCCAGTGTGCCGTCCACGCCGGGATCTTTGGAAGAAGCCCTCAAGGCTTTGGAACAGGATCACGACTTTCTGCTCAAAGGCGATGTGTTCACGGAAGATGTGATCGCCAAGTGGCTGGATTACAAGCGTTCCAACGAAGTGGACCCCGTACGGCTGCGCCCGCACCCCTACGAGTTCATGCTCTACTTCGACATCTAAAAGCGCAACGGCACCTCCTTTTCCCCCTGCTCCTTCTCCCCCTCAGCCTGCCCTCTCGCTTGCAAAGGCGAGAGGGCTCCCCCAAAAAGAGACGGCTTTTCAGTCGTGCTCGCCAATTTTCCGTTTTGTTTCCAACGTGGCCGGCGGTCCTGCGGCATTGAGAAGCGGGAAAGGTTTAAGGCGACTTGAGGCTATGAAAACCTGGGGATGTCAGCCGATACGATTTGGATCATCCATAGACTCTGTAGGATCATGGCGCGGGGAAAGCGAGATAACGGCTGCCCAGGAAACCCACGAGGGTATAGACGCCGCCAGCGAGAATTTGAGCCAGGTAAGGATTTACGGCGAGGCATTTCAGGAGCAGAAAGAGGACGGCGAGATTGGCGAGATAGGCGGCCCCGAGGGAAGCCAGAAAAAGCGGAAGGGCGGTGCGGTCGGGAGCCGACGATCGAAAGCTGAAGCGTTTGTTCAGGACATAGGAGAAGGTGATCCCCACCGTGTAGCCTAGGGCATTGCTGAGATAAGGGTTAAAGCCGCAGGCCATGAGGCCGAAGATGATGGCATAGCCCAGGATCGTGTTCAGGGCGCCCACCAGAATGTATCTTGCAAAATAAGGAGTTTCCTGCGCGACCACACGCCGCGCCGTATCAATGGCGCTTTTTTCTGAACCCATCGCTCAGTCCAACCCGTTTCGAGGCGGTCGCCTGGCAAAGTGATTCTGAAGCAGACCGTACATTCTTCGGGCCCGCTTTCCCAATGAGCCGAATCCGCAGTTTTCAGAAAGACCGAAAGGCGGCGGGCTCATAACCCGCCGGCATCTTTGGTTCTCACAAAGGCATTAAACCAAACACGGATGAAAAACGAAAGGGCGGGCCGAGAAAACAACGATGACGGCCCGCGCATCAAGAAAATATTGTTGGAAGTTCCCTTCCTCCCATTGAGAGGAAGGAAAAAATGCTAAGGCTTGAAGAAACCGTCGGTCAGGGTTTTCAGGAAAGCCACAATGGCGGCTTCTTCCTCCGGAGTCAGCCCCAGGTCGCCCAATTCATCCTCATTAACGTTATACGCAACTTCAGGCGCAGGCCAGCACCCGGCCTTCATGGCTTCTCGGTCCGTCATGTCCCCGGGGCATTGAGGTTTGGTATCCCGAGTATTGTAAAAGTGAACGATGGATTCCAGCGATTTGAAGTAACCGTTATGGCCGTAAGCTTTCGTATAACCCGGACCAGGTCGAAAATCCACGTTCCGTAAGGTGGGAACTTTGAATTTTCCGTCGTTTTCAGAAGCGAGCTCTTCTAGTTCGGAGATGCTCAGTTCCGCCATGTTTTCCGTAACGTATGGTGCCGATTTCCAAGAATCTTCTGCCGCCAAAGAGCGCAGGAAATCTCCAAGGCCTTTGTCCACAAAAAAGGGATCTTGAGCGTAGAAAGGATTTTCAGGATTTTTGGGGATTCCCAGGTTGTCATACGTAAAATCCGTAAAGACTGGAGGTGCCCCATTTCCCTGCGGCTCAATGACATGGCACAGAGCACATTTGCCTTTATCTTCCCTAACAAAGAGCTCCATTCCAAGTGCTTCCTGTTCGGTAAATTGAGCTTTTCCGGCCTGAACGGCATCGAATTTCGAGCTGTATGCGTTCACTTCCGATGAATCCTCGTAGGCGGCCACGGAGAGCGCAATATAACCGTAGGCCGTCTCGACATCCTCACAGGCGGCGTCACCCCAGACTTTCTTGAAAAGGGAGGCGTACTTGGAGGAGCAAACCCGATCCACGACGCTCTTCATATCCGGAAGAGCCTGTTCCACGGGATTGAGGAAAGGTCCACGGGCTTGATCCGCCGCGGGATTGCCTAAATCCCAGCCGGTAGCACGACCGTCCCAAAAATTGCCTCCAAAGAAAATTCCTTCTTCGGAGTCATAGTCAAAAAGGGGTGCGGCCGTTGCATAGGAGGCGGACGGCGGCTTACGATTGCCGAAAGCGGTGCGGATAGATCCGGGATAGACGGCTCCCTTAAGATTGATTCCGGGAACGGGCCCGGTCCAACCGGCTTTGGGATCATGACAACTGGCACAGGACTGGTTGTTTCGAATGGACAATTTTTGATCGAACATGATTTGCTTTCCCAATTCCTGCTCTTGGGTCAGCGTCGTTGCGGACAGGGCCGCCGCGGCGGCGAGCAACACCAAGCACGTTATTGGGATCCATTTCTTCATAGGGCCTACCTCCGTATGCTTGAAAGATTTTCAAAATGGTACCGTGTGGGGAATCCGTCGGCGGGATGTTTTCTGCACCTCCTTTCCCTGAGGTGATGATCCGGTGCGGCGTCAGAACAACACTGCGACATGGGATGACCACGGAGCACTTACCGCAGGACGTAAGCCGGGCGGCCGTGGAAAGAAGGGCCGTTCGACAGCGCCGAAATTCGCCTTGCTGATTGACCTCTTTATCCTGCCTTGAGAGCAAAGAAAAGGGGGAACACGGCGGCAATGATCTATTTTTCATCTATGACCCGAAGCAGGCGGAAGGTATTGATGGAAAGCACGCCGACTTCGGGCGGGAATTCTTGATCCTTGCAGACCCCGGTGCCAACGGCCCCTGGCGCCTCATGGGCGGGTGGCGGCCTTGAGGGACCGGGCGTAGCGGCCGATGCGTTCGGCAAGGTCCGGGGCTTGCAGGTTTTCTTCAATGAGCCGTTCAAAGGCGCTACCCACCACGGCCCCTTCGGCCAGGCGGCAGACGGCCGCCACATGGTCCGGTTGAGAAATGCCGAAGCCCACACAGACCGGAAGGGAAGTCACCTGTTTCAGACGCCCGGCGGTGGCGGCCACTTCCGAAAGATTCAAACCCGAACTTCCCGTCACTCCGGTCATGGACACAAGGTAAAGAAACCCGGAAGCTTCACGGGCGATGGCCGCCATGCGTTCCGTGGGTGTGGTCGGAGCCACCAGTCGAATGAAATCCAGCCGGTTTCCGGACCATTGGTCCAGAAGTTCTCGGGATTCTTCGGGAGGCAGATCCACCACGAGAACGGCGTCGGCTCCGCACCTAAGACTTTCCTCATAAAACCGTGCATTTCCCATGGCCAGAATGGGATTGTAGTAGCTGAAAATGACGACGGGAATATCGCTCCATTCCCGCAAGGATCGGCACATCTCAAGGGTTTTTTCCAAGGTCATGCCTTGAGCCAGAGCCCGCGCCGAAGAACGCTGAATCACAGGGCCGTCGGCCGTAGGATCCGAAAAGGGCACACCCAGCTCCAGAATATCCACACCCCCGTCGATCATGGCTCGAAGAAGGCTCATGGAAGTTTCCAGGTTGGGATCCCCTGCCGTGACAAACCCCACTAGGGCGCCTTCGCCTTTTTCCTTGAGTGTTTCAAACGTGTGATGCAATCGGCTCATCGCTGTCACCTTTCCTATAGATCCTTGAAGACGATACCCAGGTCCTTGTCACCGCGACCCGAAAGATTGACGATGAGAATATCTTCGGGAGGTCTTTGGGCCGCTTCCTTGATGGCCTGCGCGACGGCGTGGGCGCTTTCCAGGGCGGGAATGATCCCTTCCAGGGTGGACAGGGTGCGAAAGGCTTCAAGAGCCTCCGAATCGGTGATGGAAACATAGCGGGCTCGACCGCTGTCTTTTAACCAGGAATGTTCCGGGCCCACTCCGGGATAATCCAAACCTGCGGAAATGGAATGGGCTTCCAGAATCTGTCCGTAAGCATCCTGAAGCACGTAGGATTTGGATCCGTGCAGAACGCCGATGGATCCCGCACCCAGAGTGGCGGCGTGTTTTCCCGTGTGAAGACCTTTTCCGGCCGCTTCCACGCCGATCATTTCCACGGGATCTTCCAGAAAGGGGTAGAAAAGGCCCATGGCATTGCTGCCGCCTCCCACACATGCAATCAGAGCCTTCGGCAGGCCACCTTCCTGTTCCAGAATCTGACGGCGGGCTTCATCGCCGATCACCCGCTGAAAATCTCGAACCATGGTGGGGTAGGGGTGAGGTCCCGCCACGGACCCGATGACATAAAAGGTGTCCCGAACGGCACTCACCCAATAGCGCATGGCTTCGTTCATGGCGTCCTTGAGCGTCCCCGTGCCGGAAGCCACGGGAATCACTTGAGCTCCAAGAAGTTCCATGCGGCGTACATTGGGAGCTTGGCGTTTCACGTCTTCGGTGCCCATGAAGATGCGGCATTCCATACCAAAAAGAGCCGCGGCGGTGGCTGTGGCCACCCCGTGCTGACCGGCTCCCGTTTCCGCAATGACCTTGGTCTTTCCCATGCGTTGCGCCAGCAGGACCTGACCCAGCGTGTTGTTGATCTTGTGGGCTCCGGTATGGGCCAGGTCTTCGCGCTTGAGGTAAATTTTGGCGCCGCCGCCATGGGCCGTGAGGCGCCGCGCCAAGGTGAGGGGCGTGGGGCGGCCGGCATAGTCCTGCAAAAGCCGGTGAAAGGCTTTGTGAAAGGAGGGATCCTTTTGAGCGTCCTGGTAGGCGGCTTCCAGTTCCAGCAGGGCCGGCATGAGGGTTTCCGCCACATAGCGGCCTCCATAGGGGCCGAAATGGCCTTGAACATCCGGCATGGGGTGTTGGGGTTCGAATGAAGGCTTGACCTGAACGGGTGTCACGGCGACTGTGGGATTCATGGGAAAATGCCTCCTTGCATGGGCCGAGGCCGCAGACGGCGCACGGCGTTGACGAATCTTTGCATCTTTTCAGGATCCTTTCGACCCGGTTGACTTTCCACACCGGAACTTACATCCACACCGTCCGGTTCCGCGGCGCGAACGGCTTCCTGAACATTTTCCGGAGTGAGACCTCCGGCAAGGATCATGGGTGTGCCCTGAACGATGCCTCGAGCTTGACCCCAATCCCAGGCCAAAGCGTTGCCTCCGGGACGGTGTGTTCCGGCGCATTCCACCAGGAAGGCCGAAGGGGCGTAGTTTAGGTGATCGTGAAGGGAAGGGTTTCGATTCACAAAGAGAGCCTTGATGACGCGAAGCCCTGCGGCTTCAAGACGGACAACGTCTTCGGGGGGTTCAAGACCGTGCAATTGCACGGCATGAAGCCCTAGGGAACAGGCCGTGGCCAGGACGGCCGAAGAAGGAACATCCACGAAGACACCGACGGCCAGAATGTGGGAAGGGAGCCTGCGGACGATGTCGCGAGCGGTGGGTTCAGGTACGTAGCGTGGGCTTTTGGGGTAAAAGACAAGCCCTACCGCCTGAATGTCCAAAGAAGCGGCCGCTTGAGCGTCTTCGGGGGAAGTGATTCCGCAGATTTTAATGAACATGGTCGAGGCCTCGCAGGTGGAGTGAGGCTGTGGGTCGGCCCCCAGGGTTGGAAAACCGGGCGAATGGACCGACGTCTGTAGGGGCGCACCGATGTGTGCGCCCCAAAGCGTGCCTCCGGGGTGTGTTTTGGGGCGGACACACCGGTCCGCCCCTACAGGGTTCTGCCATGGTGGGGCGATCCATGAACGCGGGGGTAAAGGGTCCCGCGAGGGTGGGCGGACACACCGGTCCGCCCCAACAGGGGATTGGGGTGATGGGCGGACACACCGGTCCGCCCCTACGGGGGCTGTTGAAAAATCGTTAATGGGATGACGATGGCTCATGGGTCCTTTTCCCTCGCAGCATGGGCTTCATCGGTTGCCCACATTGGTCCTGAACGTTCCGGACCCAAAGGGTTCGGCCAAGGTTCGTACGGCGGCTTCAGGATCGGATGCGCGCACCAGGGATTCTCCCACCAACACATTAAAAATTCCTGCTTCCAGAAGCCGTTCCACATCCGAGCGGTCTCGAATGCCGCTTTCCGCCACCATGATGCGGTCTTCGGGAATGAGGCGCCTCAGCCGAATCGATGTTTCCACGCTGGTTTCAAAGGTTTTCAGGTTTCTGTTGTTGACCCCCACCAGACGGGCACCGCACCGAAGAGCCGTTTCCAGTTCCGTTTCATCGTGCACTTCGGTAAGTGCCGCCAAACCCAAAGCATCGCACAGCTCAAGAGCATCCCGCAGGAATTCCGGGGAAACCGCCCGCACGATCAAAAGCACCGCATCGGCCCCGAAGGCTCGAGCTTCATAGATCTGGTAAAGGCTGAGCGTGAAATCTTTGCGGAGCACCGGAAGGGACACGGCGTTTCGAGCCGCCTGCAAATCTTCCAGGGATCCGGCAAAAAAGGGGCCGTCCGTGAGGACCGAAAGGGCGGCGGCTCCACCGCGGGCATAAGCTTGAGCATACGCCACAGGATCCAAATCGGGGCAAAGAACGCCTTTGGAGGGAGACGCCCGTTTGATTTCGGCAATGATCCGAATTCTTTGATTTTTGGACCGGTCATTTACCGTTTTTCCGGCGCAAAGGGCCGAAGCGAACGGGCGCGGTTTCGGCATGGATTCCACCTCGCGGCGAAGTTCTGCCAAAGGCCTTTGAGCCGATCGAGCCGCCACTTCTTCATGTTTGGTCTTCAGGATTTTCGCAAGAATGTCGCTCATGAATCAAAACTCCCCCAAGCTCCTCGGCCTCTTCAGTTTCCCAGGCTGGAAGCCGTCTTCGGCGGCGGTTCGATCGGTTCACTTGGTCCTTTTTCGCGCGTGAGACGCACAAGGCTTTCCAGCTTGTCAAGGGCGGCGCCGGAATCAATGCTTTGTTCCGCCATATGAATGCCTTCGCGAAAATCTTCGGCCTTGCCTGCGGCGATCAAGGCAGCCGCCGCATTGAGCACCACCACATCCCGGCATGGTCCCGGATTTCCTTGAAGCACCGATTTCAGAATCTGTGCGTTTTCCTGAGAAGACCCGCCGCGCAGAGCATCAGGATCGGCCGTTCGGCCCAAAAGACGTTCCGGATCCAGATCGTAGGTCCGCACCAGACCGTCCTGAAGTTCTGTGACCCGTGTCGGTGCACAAGCGCTGATTTCATCCAGGCCGTCATGGCCGTGGACCACAAAAGCACGACGTGTTCCTAAAAGTTGCAAGGCTTTGGCGAACATTTCCGTGAGTTCCGGAGCAAACACGCCCAGCACCTGGCAGTTGGCTCCGGCCGGGTTGGTCAAAGGGCCCAGCATGTTGAAAATGGATCGAATCCCCACTTCTTTACGCGCCTTGGCCGCGTATTTCATGGCGCCGTGATAAAGCGGCGCAAAAAGAAAACCGATCCCGATATCCCCGATGATTTCTTCCACTACTTCCGGATCCAGATCCAGCCGAACCCCCAGAGCTTCCAGCACATCGGCGCTGCCGCAACGGCTGGAAACCGAGCGATTCCCGTGTTTGGCCACCGTCACACCGCAGCCCGCCACCACAAAGGCGGCTGTCGTGGAAATGTTGAAAGTATGAGCGCCGTCACCGCCGGTACCGCATGTATCCACCACGGTGGAAGCGGGCACGTGCAGACGATAAGCTTTTCGGCGCATGGTTCGAGCCGCCCCCGCCAGTTCGGCGAAGGTTTCGCCTTTGGTGGCCAGAGCCGCCATGAAGGCTCCGATTTGAGCGTCGGTAAGCGCTCCGGACATGAGCTGTTCCATCAGGCCGCTCATTTCGTCTTCCGTGAGATCGATACGTCGTGTGAGACGCTGCAGCAGATCAACAAACACGGCTGTTCCCTCCTTGCCCGTTCAGGAAATTGCGCAAAAGGCGTTTTCCCACCGGTGTCATGATGGATTCGGGATGAAACTGAATGCCTTCACAGGGATATGTCGTGTGGCGGATGCCCATGATTTCGCCGTCGTCGGCCTGGGCGCTGATTTCCAGACACTCGGGCAGCCCTGAGGGGTCCACGGCCAGAGAATGGTAGCGCATGGCCTGAAACGGCCCGGAAATACCCCGGTAAATGCCGCGCCCGTCCGCATGCACCATGGATGTTTTGCCGTGCATCAGATAACGGGCCGACCCCACACGTCCTCCATAAGCCACGGCGATGGCTTGATGACCCAGGCAGACGCCAAGAATGGGTATGGAGCGGGCGGCTCGAATAAGAGCCACCGAAACACCTGCATCTTCGGGCCGGCCGGGTCCCGGAGAAATGACAATGCCCTGAGGATGCCAGGACAGGATTTCTTCCACCGACGCCGCATCGTTACGAATCACCCGCACGTCGGCTCCGAGCATCTGAAGATACTGCACCAGGTTGTAGGTAAAGGAATCGTAATTGTCGATCATGACGATCATGGGGAAGCCCTCCTTCATGTCAGTGCTTGAAGGTTTCGGCGTTTTGAAGCAAGGCCACGGCCTTGAGCATGGCCTGGGCTTTGTTCACGGTTTCTTCGTATTCCCGTTCAGGGACGGAATCGGCCACAATCCCGGCTCCCGTTTGAACGGTCATGAGGCCGTCGTGCAGGCACGCAGTCCGAATGGTGATGGCCAGATCCATGTTGCCCGTGTACGAAATGTAGCCCACCGCCCCGCCATAGGGACCTCGTGGGGTAGGTTCCAGGTCGGCGATGATTTCCATGGCTCGAATCTTGGGGGCTCCGGTGAGGGTTCCCGCCGGAAAAGTGGCGCGCAAGAGATCCCAGGCATCACAGTCCCGCCGAAGGTCGCAGGTGATGTTGGACACCAGGTGCATCACATGGGAATAGCGTTCCACCACCATGAGGTCGGTCACCTGCACGGTCCCGGTTTCGGCCACTCGGCCCAGGTCGTTTCGGCCTAGATCCACCAGCATGAGGTGTTCCGCACGTTCCTTGGGGTCTTTGAGGAGTTCGTCGGCCAGACGTCGGTCTTCCTGTTCCGTGGCGCCTCGAGGCCGCGTGCCGGCAATGGGGCGAAGTGTGGCCACACCGTTTTCCAGACGCACCATGGTTTCCGGAGAAGAACCCACCAGGATCCGGTCGTCCAGTTCCATAAAAAACATGTAAGGGGATGGGTTTATGAAGCGTTGCGCTCGATAGAGAAACCAGGGTTCCGGAGCCGGCTGCATCACGAAGGGTTGGGAAATGACCGTCTGGATCACATCCCCGGCACGAATGTGGTCTTTGACCGTGCGGACCATGGCTAAAAAATCATCGCGGGCCACCAGGGACCGAAACCCGCTTGAAGCGGAACCGGAGTCGGTCTTTGTCGTTCCAGGAAAAGCTCCTAAGGGAATAGGAGGAACGGGTAGAGGTTTTTCCAAGGATTCCGCCAGGGATTCCAGCCGTCTTACGGCCTCGTTATAGCCTCGATCAAGATCGGCGGTTTCTTCTGATGCCACAACGGGGAGCAGCAAGGTCAAGGTGTGTCGCACATTGTCAAAGATGATCAGTTCATCGGTCATGACGAAATGACCGAGAGGCGCTTCCGAAGGTAAATGATTGGGAATCCTTTCAAAAAAGGAAACGGTTTCGTAGGCGAACCATCCCACCAGGCCGCCCCAGAATCGTGGAAGTCCGGCAACAGACACGGGCCGATAGAAAGCCATGAGGTTCCGAAGAACCTGCAAGGGATCTCCGTGGTGCGGCACAAGACGTCGGCTGCCGTTTTCGGTGATTTCCACATGATCCCGAAACAGTCGCACATGCCGGGAAGCGGAGGCTCCGAGAAAGCTGTATCGTCCCCATCGTTCCCCGCCTTCCACACTTTCCAGAAGAAAGACGGGACGGCCGGGCTGCCTGATCTTGGCCAGGGCCGACACCGGGGTTTCCGTGTCGGCGAGAATTTCGCAGCATACGGGGACCATGTTTCCTCGGCGAAACAGGTCCTTGAATTCACTCTGGGTTGGGAAAAATCTGAGCTTCATGATTGAAGAACTCCTGAAGAAGTCACGAGGATGCGGCCCGATGAGCAGAAAAGACGGTGTTTTCCGGTTCCGGGGCTCGAGCGTACAGTTGCACCAGGGGAGCTATTTCTTCGCAGAGCCTTCGAAACTGCTCGGGATACAGAGATTGGGCTCCGTCGCTCAAAGCTTCTTCCGGCCGGTGATGCACTTCCACCATAAGCCCGTTGGCCCCGACGGCGACGGCGGCGCGGCTCAAAGGGATCACCTGGTCACGGCGTCCGCAGGCATGGCTGGGATCCACCAGAATGGGCAGATGGCTTTCTTTGCGGACAACGGGCACGGCGGAAAGATCCAGAGTGTTACGGCTGTGGTCCGTAAAGGTGCGAATGCCGCGTTCGCACAGAATCACGTGAGGGTTCCCGCCTTCCAGGATGTATTCGGCGGCCATGAGCCATTCTTCCAGGGTCGCTGCCATGCCGCGTTTCAGCAGCACCGGCTTGGAAGAATGGCCGGCACGTCGAAGCAAGGTGAAATTTTGCATGTTCCGGGCGCCGATCTGCACGATATCGGCGGTTTCTTCCACCAGGTCGTAGACCGTGTGGTCCAGGGCTTCGGTGACGATGGGAAGACCTGTTTCTTGGCGTACCTTGTCGAGGATCTTTAAGGCCTTTTCTCCAAGCCCTTGAAAAGCGTACGGGGACGTGCGCGGCTTGAAGGCGCCGCCACGAAAGAGGTGGGCTCCGGCACGTTTCACATGCCGTGCAATGGTCAAGGCCTGTTCCTCACTTTCCACGGCACAGGGTCCGGCGATGATGACCAGGGAACCGTTGCCGATGCGTACATCCCCGACGGAAATCACCGTGTCCTGGGGATGAAATTCGCGGCTGACCAGCTTGTAGGGCCGTGTGACGGGAATGGCCTCCTTGACCCCGGGAAGACTCAACACCCAGTTGGGATCCACCGGTCCTTGGTTGTGCAAGATACCGATGGCCATACGTTCCCCGCCTTGAATGGGACGGGCGCTGTAGCCTCGACTTTCAATGGCCCGCACCGCTTGAGCGATGTCTTCCGGGGTGGCTCTTTTGTGCATGACGACAAGCATGACGGAAACCTCCTGTGCCTAAGGGGACATGGGTTCGGCCACACAAGGCCGAAAAATGCAAAAAGGCCGAGGGATCAAATCCCACGGCCTTTGACTCACAAACAAAAAGACCGTGGGCCGGGTGGCCCACGGTCCTGATGGCTTTTCTGATGCCGGTGGTCTAGAGCGACACACCTCCGTCGGCGCACCCGTGCACAACGCACCACCACCAGCACCACCAGAAACGCGCGTTATGCTTCACATCGGATGAACCCACGGTGAACCCCTTTCTTTTGATGTGGATGTCGCCTTTCGTAACGCCTTCTGCCTAGGACATGGAGCAGGCCTTTGTCAAGAAAATTTTTCAGCCCATCACCCAAAATGCCGGTGGCACCGCGGCCATGTGTGTCCGCCCCAAAAACCGGCCCCCTGGTTAGGTCGGCCCCGTAGGCCATGGACCACCATGAAGCCCTGTGGGGGCGGACCGATGTGTCCGCCCGTCAAACCCACCCCTGGTAAACGACAACCCCGCAGATCATGAACCATCGCAAAGCCCTGTAGGGGCGGACCGATGTGTCCGCCCCAAAACCCGCCGTTGGGGCACGTTTTCGGGGCGCACACACCGGTGCGCCCCTACAGGGTTTTGCGCCACCTCTTGTCTTCAGCGGCTTATTGTGGACGACGGCGTCGGCGCCCATGGGCCCGCGCGTCCTGGGAACGACGTCTTTGGCGCCGCGCTCGAGGTTTGAGGAAATCCACACGAATGAATTCGTGCCGATTGACGAAACGCACGAAAAGCGGGTGAATGTTCAATTCCTTTTGGACCACGGCCCGCACCTGATCCAGCGTGGAAAACTTATTGATGCCATACTTGCGATAATCATCCGTTTTGATGTACAGAGCCATGGCCATCCTCCCTTCACCTGGAATCTCGAGGATTTCAATGGTATTCTAACCATTACGCTCTGGTTGTCAAAATCCTTGCACGGAACAAAAACATCATGACGGCTCATATTTTGGAAGGTCAAGTGGAACGGATCACCTATGCCGGGGAAGAAGACGGCTACAGTGTGCTCCGTCTCAAAGTGCGGGACCGGCGGGATCTGGTGACGGTGGTCGGATCTTTCGTCTCCGTCACCCCGGGCGAAGTGCTGCGTCTTCACGGTTCCTGGACGCGTCATCCCAAGTACGGCGAACAGTTTCGCGTGGATCAATATGAAACGCTTACACCCGACACCGTGGAAGGTATTCGTAAGTACTTGGGTTCCGGGCTTATCAAGGGTATCGGACCCGAAATGGCCAAGCGTATCGTGAAAGCCTTTGGGCCGGCTACCCTGGATGTGATTGAGCGTGAACCGAAACGGCTTCTTGAAGTGGAAGGAATCGGGCCGAAACGCCTGAGCGGCATCCTGAAGGCATGGGATGATCAAAAAGAAATCCGTGAAGTGATGATTTTTCTCAAAACCCACGGGGTGAGTGCGACCCATGCCACACGCATCTTTAAACAGTACGGTCAGGAATCCCTCAAGGTGCTTCAGGAAAACCCCTACCGGCTGGCCATGGATGTGTCCGGGATCGGGTTTGTCACGGCGGACAAGATTGCCCAGAGCTTGGGATTCGGCCGTGATTCGGTGCGACGCGCCGAAGCCGGGTTGCATTATGTGTTGTTTCAGGCCGCCGACGAGGGCCATGTGTGTCTGCCTCGAAACCGGCTTCTCGCGGAGGCCGAAAAGCTTCTGGAATCCTCCCCCGCCGTCCTGGAGCAGGGACTGCAGGCGTTGGCGGCCGACGGCCGTGTCATTGTGGAAAAATTGAGCGATACCGTGGCCCAGACCATGGGGGACAGGGAAGTCGTTTATCTTCGAGGCTACTACGTGGCGGAAACCCAAACGGCTGCCCGATTGGCTTCCATTGCCTTTTTGGCGAAGCGGTTTTCTTCAAGCACCATCGATCAGGTCCTTGCGGATGTCACCTCTCGGTTGCCGTTTCCTCTGGCTCCGTTACAGTTGGAGGCCGTTCGCAAGGCGCTTACGGACAAGGTTTTGGTCATCACCGGAGGACCCGGAACCGGGAAGACCACTCTGGTTCGAGCTATCTGCGCCGCTTACAGGCGTCTGGGGGCTCGCGTCGCCCTGGCCGCTCCCACGGGGCGTGCGGCCAAGCGATTGAGTGAAGCCACAGGTCAGGAAGCCGCCACCATTCATCGCCTTTTGGAATTCAGTCCGGCGGCCGGAGGTTTTCAGCGAAACGAACAGAAACCTCTTACGGCCGATTGCCTCATCGTAGATGAAGCTTCCATGCTGGACGCCTTGTTGGCCCATCATCTGCTCAAGGCCATCGCCCCCAAAACCACGGTCATCTTTGTGGGGGACGTGGATCAGCTGCCGTCTGTCGGTGCCGGAAACGTTTTGCAGGACATCATCGCCTCCGAAGCTTTTCCCGTGGTGCGTCTGACGGAAATCTTTCGGCAGGCTCAAAAAAGCCTCATTGTGGTCAATGCCCATCGCATTCGTGAAGGATTGTTTCCGATCAACGGAAGTACCCAGAAGGACAAACTTTCGGATTTCTATTTCATTGAAAAGGATGATCCGGAAGAAGTCCTAGGTCTTGTGGTGGAATTGTGTGTGAGCCGGATACCGAAACGATTCCGTTTGAACCCGGTGGACGACGTTCAGGTTCTCAGTCCCATGCATCGAGGGGTCGTGGGAGCGCAGCGACTGAACGAAGTGCTGCAAAAGGCTTTGAACCCCAAGGGTCGGGCCGTGGAACGTGCCGGAAAAGTGTATCGTGTCGGCGACAAGGTCATGCAGGTTCGCAACAATTACGACAAGGAAGTCTTTAACGGGGATTTGGGCCGTATTCATGCGGTGGACGAAGAAAACCAAGAACTGCGCGTCCGGATCGACGGCCGGCTGGTGACTTACGATTTTTCCGAACTTGACGAGATCACCCACGCTTACGCCGTGAGTGTCCATAAATCTCAAGGAAGCGAATACCCGGCGGTGGTGGTTCCTCTGGTGACCCAGCATTACGTCATGCTTCAGCGTAATCTCCTGTACACGGCTGTAACCCGAGGAAAAAAACTTGTGGTGCTGGTAGGTTCCCGCAAGGCTTTGGCCATGGCGGTGCGCAACAACCGTATTCAGGAACGCTGCACACTGCTGGCGCATCGTCTGGACCGGGGCTTGGCCGCCACCAGGCGATAAGGACCGACCTGTATTGAGGCCCACAATGGAAATCCCGTCAGGTTACCACCCTGTAGGGGCGGACCGATCTGTCCGCCCCACAAACCGGCAACGGGGGTTCACGTAGGGGCGCACACACCGGTGCGGTCCTACGCTCACGATGCCTTAAAAACGTGGAGAAAAAATCATGCCCCTAAACGAGCTGGCCCCTCATGTTTTTCGCGGTTCTTTTCCCGTCGAGGAAGGATCCTTGGGTTCCCTTCTGGCCCGGTTTGATCCGGCTCATGTGGTAGGACATCCCACCTTTCACAATGCGGAGAACATCGGTTCGGAACTGCGTCGCGGCATGGAAGCGGCTTTGGCCGCCTTTCCCAACGAACGCATCGCCTTTGTGGTTTCCGACGGCACCTGGACGCTTCAGTCCCCGGATACCTCCACCCTGGATGCGGCTCTTACGGCCGCCGTGGACTACCTTCAAACCCTGGATGCCTCTTCTCGGGCTCGGCTCCTTGTGGTCGCCACGCCCTATGACGGCTACCAAGGAGATCACACGCCCGGAAAGGGAAGCGCTCTCAAACTCCTTTTTGATGAAACGGCCCACTGCCCGGCCATGCAGACGCTCATTCTTCTGGACGGCGACTTGAGAAACGATTTTCACCCGTGGTTTCGAACCTTTGCTGTCGTGATCACGGAACATCGATCCATGTGGCCGAATCGGCATTTTTTCATCACCGCCCGTTACGCGCGCCATTTTGTGGATGCTTCCTTGACACGCTTCATCGTGGGGCCGCTCACCACGCTCATGGGCTGTTACGTGCCTGGAGGGATTTCCGGGGATATCGTGCTTTCCGCCGGGGCCGTGGAGCATGAACGCAAGGCTGTCTGGGACGATGCTCGTCGCCGCTACGGCACAGACATTGCCACCACCTTTGACAACATTGCGGATCCTGAAACGGTCATCTACGAAGTCTATCTAGGAGCCAAACTTCACGACATTACCGATGAAGCGAAGCTTTCCGTGATGCCCGGAGAGGTCATCGGGTCCGCTCTGAACCGCCTGCTTCACTACGAAGATCTGGATGGAAGGATTTCGCGCCTTTTGGTTTCCCAGGAACCCCTGCAACGCCCCGTCACCTGGGGACCGGAAAAGACCGGCATTGCCTTTATCGATCCTGGGTATACGGATGTTTTTGACGTGGACCGAAAGCGACACACGCTTCTTTCCGGATTTGCTCGCTATGAAGAGGCCATGAAACAAACCCTGCACCCGGAAACTTTTCTCGACATACAGCACCGTGTGCGTGCCCTTCAAAACACTTCGACACACGACAGCGATCCCGTCTCATTTCTGGGGGTGACTCGGGACTTTTGGATACGGCTTCTCTACGAAAGCCTGGGACATCTGCTGGCGGTTCGAAACGTGGATGCCGTCAAAGGCTGCCTGAACTACCTTTACACGGCGGCTTTTTTGGAATTTTGTCGGGAAAAGCTCGAACGGCTTGGGGCCGGGACTTACGGTGCCGTTCGGGCCATGCAAAAAAGGCTTGGTGTTCCCCCTGAAGAAGCCGAAAGGTTTTACCGGGAAGAAGTGGACGCCGTGGTGGAAGCCATGGCCCTGTCCTTTTACCACGGAAAACGGGCCATTCTGGAGGAGATTAACCGGCATACTTCTGCTTTTCATCTTCCACCACGTTGATGATGTCGTAGATGATGCCGGGAACCTTGCGAAGAACTCGATCCCAGGACATGGTTTGCGGGGTTTCAAAGAGTTGGGTGCGGGCGTTCTGAGCGCATTCATGAATGGTTTGAATGAGGCCTGAGGCCACGTACGGTTGAAAGGCAGGTTGGCTTCCCACAAAGGAAACGAAACGATCGGCCAACCGATACGGAGCCAACAGCAGGTCTCCGGCATACAGAATGGCGTTTTTAAAGACACCGTGCACCATGGCTTCTTCACGATCCGGGTCGTAGTCCAGGCCGCAAAAGGCGGCGTTGTCCGCATACATCTTGATAAGATTGTCGGCCACGTTGAGGTAGGTCAAGGTCAGATCCCGAATGAAATGATCGGAAATTTCCAAGCCTTCTTCGATCACGAGAGCGCTCAGCAGGGTGGTCACAATGTCGATGGCCATCTTGTGCAGGCCTCGATCCTTGTCATCGGGCGAAACGGGCTGATGTTTATGGTCAAAGGGTTCATGGGAAATTTCCACCTGCGCGATGTTGTTGGCCTTGCGGTAAACTTCGATAAGCGTAAAGATTTCCACCCCCCAGTTCATGGCGAAATGCATGCGCTTGAGAAGGCTCATGTCAAAGACCACTTCACCCGAAAGCTGGTAGTTAAAGGTAAGCAGAAAGTCCACGAGGCGTAGAACTTTTTCTTCCTGGCTTTCGGTGAACTTGCGTTTCAGGGCGATGAGCAGAGGGTCCAAAAGAAGCCGTTTGACACGGCCGTACAGTTCGCCGTTTTTGAGTCGAGCATAGAAGGCTTTGGAGAATTGGTAGTTAAGGACCTGCACGGGATAGATGAGCCGGTCCAGCTGGTCGCAGGTAAAGGTACGAATATCCGCATCCAGCAGGGCCACGGTTTGAGCTCCCAAAGCCAGGGCGATGCCGAAAGACAAGAACATGTTGCGGCCTTTGCCTCGGACATCCAGCGCAAAGCCGGCCTGGGACAGATGATTGTAGATGCCTCGAAAACCCGGCCCGTCGTTATGCACGATCAGACTGTTATGAAGCTTACGGCTACGAACCATGCTCCACAGCTCACGGGCTTCTTCTTCCGTAGCGCCATCCAGCCCGAAGAGAATGCGGGAAATGTACGGCGCCCCTTGAAGCTCGTCCAAAATATTTTCAAAAACCGGACGGTTTCCCGGATCGGTGAATTCGGTTGCCAGCAAAGGGATGACCAGAACCGTTTTCTTCCACCGAGAGTGATGAATGAGTTCCTCCTTCATTCGTGGATTGTCGGACGTCAGGAGATAAAAGGTCGCGATTTTGGTATGCTTTTGCGCAAAGTTGGACATGAGAGGCTCCTTTGCTGTATTTCAGCCGTTTGCCAAGGCCTGCACCAAGGTGTCGAACCGATGCAGGCACGGCCCTGCCCAGCGGGAACTTTGTGGGGATACCGCCGTTCCGGGAAGGAACAGCACCGCTTGCAGGCCGTGGATGGACGCGGCTTCCATGTCGTTGACGGGATCGTTTCCCAGCATGAGCACGGCCTGGGGCTGCAGGCCGAAGCGTCGAGCGCGTGTCGCGATCATGCGAAAAAAATGAGGATCCGGTTTGGCGAAACCTAGTTCATAGGAAAAGAAGGTCCAGCGCGCCTCAAAAACCGCATTCAACGGGGATTCAAGAATATATTCCAAAATGGCCCGTGTGTAAAACTGAGCGTTGGAGGCCAAGCCCAAAAGGTAGCCTTGACGCTTCAGAGCTTTGAGCATTTCGGCCACGCCTTCATAGGGAGCCACGGGGTTGGCCACCAGTTCTCGATACATGGCCATATCCATGGGATGCGGCGCCGGGTCTGGCGCCTCAGGGACGCTTTGAACCAGTTTCTTCCAGATTTCTTCCACCAAGATTTCGGGCCTTGAGATTCCCAGAGCCCGAGCGTGTTCATGTTCTTCCATGACGGCTTGGTAAAAAAGGTCCGCCCACAGAAACCCGGACTTTTCGGAAAAGCCGAAAAACTGAGCTGTTTTCAGAAAGCTTTCCTGCGCCAGGTTTCGGCGCATCTGTTCTTCCAGATCCCCGTAACGAGCCGCCACAAGGGTGCCGTACACATCGAACAAAATGACGTGAGGTCTGCGGTGGAAACGCGGCACAGGACCCGATTTCGGCGTGGGTATCGGGGTACGACTCACGTGAGCTTTCATCCAAGCCCGCCATCGCTCCATGACCAACCTCCAAACAAAGGCCTTTGATACACGGGGTCAAGAAAGAGCGCCGTGAGGCATGGTCCCAGTCCCCGCCGTGAAGCACTAAAGGTTGCCTCCTGAGAAGCTTTTTCCAAAACCGAAGCTTGCAAATCATTCGTTTCCGTTGGGTTTTCTTCTTTTTGTTGCAATACCGCCTTTTCGAACGGCTGCTTCCAGAGCGCCTCAAAGGCCTCTATCAGCCGATGAGCATGGGCCGTGGGACCAAATCGAGCGAAAAAGGATGCCAGCGTGGCTTCCTTCAGCAGAACCGTTCCCAGAATGTTTTGGAAATCCTGCTTGAATTCTCCTTGAAGCGCTTTCTTAAGCAGGTCCTTTTGTGCGGCCAGGTCCAACATACCGAAATCTACCTTACCGTTTCCGTACACCGTGTCCAGGCGTGCAAGAAATCGGTCCGTATCTTCCTTGGAAAGTGTGGGAATCATGCGCCGATAGGATTCGGCGAAGCGGCTTCCTTGCATGTGTAAACGGGATCGGTGCGATGGTTCCAGTTCCACGGGAAGTTCTTCATAAAGCGGCTTTGTGGGAAAACCGGCTTCGGCGAAATCCGTGGTCACTTCGGCAAGATTGCGTCCGAGAAGAGGGCGCCCCAGAAGAGGCCCTTCCAGAAAAGCAAAGCCGAAGCCTTCCATCAAGGATGTGGTGACCACGGTATCGCTCCAGGCCATAAGCTCTTCAAAAGAAAAAGCCGTCCCCACCAGTTCGCTCCCGAACCCGATGACGCACGGAAGCCGGTGTTCACGAACGCATCTTTTAACCTGGTCCGCGTAAGGTTTTTCCTGAGCCGACGTGGCATCCAGGGTGATAAGAACTTGAGGTGCCAAGGGCTGCAGGGAGGCCAAAAACAAGGCTTCCAGCACGTTCTTTCGTCGGATTAAGCGAATGGGAAGAAGCCATTGGGGCCGATCAGGATCAAAGACATAATGATTTTCCATGGCGTAGCGGCTCAAGGCGGAAGCCACCGCCCGCCTTCTGGATGGGTCTAGAACGGGTTGAGGATCTATGGGAGGAAGGAGCACATTGGGAAGCCAGAACACGCGAGAGGAAGAAAGGCCGCAGGAAAGAAGCCTGGATCGGTCCGTGGAATTGAGGACGGCATAGGCTGTGTTGGGAACCTGAGGATAAAAATCCTGCAGCCCGCCATGTTCCCAGCATCGGTGGAGACGAGCCATGTTTTCCACGCGTCCGCATTCGGGAAAATCATGAATGTGGTAAAGAAAACGGTGATCAAGCCCGTCCGTCCAGGCTTTTTCGGCGGCTTCCTTCCATGCGGCGGTGACCGCGGGATTCTTTCCCAGGGTGGGATTGTGCAACCAAAAGATCGCCGATTCTCCCCCCCAGGCCAGCATGGTATCCCGTAGAGCGAGCATTTCCTTTCGAAATGATTTTTCATCAGGCCATGGGGCGTCTCGATAGTCCAGCCGTTCGTCCACAATGACTTCCACGTCGGCGACCAAAGTTTTCAAGGAATGGGCAAAACTTCGAACCCCATCCAGACGGCCTACGGCAAGGATCAGCTTGCGATGGGCAAACCATCCCTCCTGAGCCAGGCATTGCAGGCTTCGCATTAAGGCCGTGCGCACCCCGCCGCGCAGCAGATGGTAATGAAAGAGCACCAGGTTTTGTGGATGCGTCATGATGAGCCGTCCTTGCTTTTTCCAGCAAGTATGTGCACAATTTTGCTTTCGGTTCAACCCCTCATTCCATCAGGAGCTTTTGCATGGCCCTTCATATCGGTTTTGTCTCCACTCGGTTTACAGGCGCCGACGGCGTCACCATGGAAGCGGGTAAATGGGCTGAAATCTTTAAAGAATCCGGACACAACTGTTTTTGGTGCGCAGGCGAAGTGCACAAGGATCCTTCGCATGCCATGGTGGTTTCGGAAGCCCATTTTCTTCATCCGGAAAACCAAAGGATTCAGGCGGAAGCCTTTGGTCGAGAGATGCGTTCTCAGGAACTGACCCAAAGGATTCACGATTACCGGGCCGTGCTCAAGGAAAAACTGGCCGATTTTCTTCGAACCTTTGACATTCAGCTTCTTATCGTGGAAAACGCTCTAGCCAGCCCGTTACACATCCCTCTGGGGCTGGCTCTTACGGAACTCATCGCGGAAAGAAAAATCCCGACCATCGCGCATCACCATGAATTCTACTGGGAACAAAGCCGTTGCGCCGTCAACTGTGTGCAGGATTTTCTCCTGATGGCTTTCCCTCCTGTGTTACCCACCATCCAGCATGTGGTTATCAGTTCGGCGGCCCATGAAGACCTGGCCCATCGAAGAGGGGTGTCTTCTTTTGTGATTCCGAACGTTTTGGATTTCGATCATCCACCGCAGCCAAACCCCCAAATGGGTGAGACATTACGCCGCATGATCGGGCTCGATGCCGAGGATAAGCTCATCGTGCAACCCACGCGCATCATTCGACGCAAGGGCATCGAATACGCCATCGAAATAGCCGCGGCTCTCAAAGACCTGCATTACCGGTTGCTGATCACCCATCACGCAGAAGAAGGTGATCCGGAATATGGTTCCTGGTTGCAGAGCCAAGCCCGCGAGCATGGAGTGTCTCTCCACTTTATGGGCACACATGTGGTGGATCCCTGGGTGGAAGTGGCATCGCCCACGGACCGAATCACACTGTGGGACATTTATCCTCATGCAGACCTTATCACCTACCCAAGCCTTTACGAGGGATTTGGGAACGCCTTTTTGGAAGCCATCTATTTTCGGAAGCCTCTCGTGGTGAACCGTTACGCCACATTTGTGCGCGATATTGAGCCCTTGGGGTTTGATCTTCTGATCATGGACGGTTATGTGAGTCGCCGGCTTGTTTCAAAGATTCGCGAGGTGTTGAAGTCAGACGAACGCAAGCAGTCCATGGTGGAACACAATTACCTTTTGGCCAAAAGGCATTTTTCTTATGGGGTGCTGCGAAGACGATTGAATTTTCTGCTTATGAACTTCTTCGGCATGGAGGTGTAGGTGGGCGCCGTTCCTTTGCGTGAAAGGTTGATTTTTGCTCTGGATGTGCCGTCGCCTGAAAACGCCAAGGCGTGGGTGGAGCGGCTCAACGGGTTGGTCGGCGTTTTCAAGGTGGGATTTGAACTGTTTCTTGCCGGTGGCTTTTCCATTGTGGAATGGATTCAAAACCGAGGCGCCAAGGTCTTTTTGGATCTGAAGCTGTTTGATGTGCCGGAAACGGTTCGGCGAGCCATGGTCCAGATTGCCAAGAGAGGTGTGAGCTTCACCACGGTGCATGGCAACGACGCCATGCTTCGAGCCGCCGTGGAAGCCAAGGGTGATGTGAAGATCTTGGCTGTGACCGCCCTGACCAGTTTGGATCAGGGAGACCTGCAAGACCTGGGTTTTGCCTGTTCCGTGGAAGATCTGGTGTTGTCTCGAGCCCGAAGGGCTTTGGCACTGGGCTGCGATGGGCTGATTTCTTCAGGACTGGAAATCCCGCGGCTGCGTCGTGAAGTGAAGGACCGCCTCTTGTTGGTGGTTCCCGGCATTCGCCCGGTCGCCAATGTGGACGACCAAAAAAGAACCGTGGATGCTCGACAGGCTTTTGCTTCGGGAGCGGATCACATTGTAGTGGGCCGTCCCATTCGGGATGCCGCCGACCCGGAAGGACTGGTGAAGCAGATTTTCGACCAGATCGAAAAGGGATTACAGGAACGGGCGTCCGTTTGATACGGGAAGCGTTGTTTTATGGGGGATACGTGACACATGGGCTGGGTCGTGTCGAGGTGCACCGGCTGTGCGTTGTCGGAGCCGCCGGTGCCTGTGTTGTCGGGATGCACCGACGCCTGTGTCGTAGGGGCGCACCGGTGTGTGCGCCCGCAAACGTGCCCCTGGTAGGATGTTTTTGGGGCGGAAACATTTTTTGAAAAGGAAATGACACTCATGCCCACCATTTCGGATGTGAAGGCTTTTTTGAAACAGCACGGCATTGAGGTCTGGGAATTTCAGGAATTGACTCCCACATCGGAAACAGCGGCCAAAGCCGTCGGATGCTCCGTGGCGGAAATCGCCAAAAGCATTCTTTTTCTCGTGGGGGATCAACCCGTGGTGGTAGTCACATGTGGAGACCGTCGCATCAAGGGATCCCGACTCAAACAAGTCACGGGCCTCAAAGGCAAGGTGCGTCTTCCGGGACAGGATGAGGTTTTACGCTACACGGGGTATGCTCCTGGAGGTGTCTGTCCCTTTCTTTTGCCGAAGTCGGTTAAGATTCTCATCGATGCCTCCATGCGTCAGTTTCCTCGCGTCTATGCGGCGGCGGGGAATGACCGTTCGGCGGTGCCCATCACCGTGGATCAACTTTTGACCATCACCGGCGGCACGGAAGTGGCCGTTTCCGATGCCTGGGGGCAAAACGGAGATAACTCCGGGCAAGACTGATTCCGTTTATGTGACCACATGCCGAAGGGGGCCTCATGAGACGCATCGGTCTACCGGCGCTGTGTTTGTGGATGCTACTGGGGATTTTGTCGGAGCGATCCGCCGCCGAGAAGCTTTACACACCTGGTCCTGGAAGCCCGGAACGTCGAGCCGTCCTCGATGCTCTCAGATTGGGCCTGCAGAACTTTCCTCTAAACCACATTGCAGGCTTTCAATACCTTCGGGATGATGTGGGGATTTCCTATGACGAGCCGGTCCGGTTCTTGGTGGATTGGATGAGAATACAAAACGCCTGGGCTTGGGTCGAGTCCCGGGACCAGAAGTATCGGCGGCGGTTCTGCGGGCTTTTGCATCACGAAGACGGCTCCTGGAAATCGGTGGCCATCATTCAGCCGGATGGTGTGGTCTGTGACGAAGAGCCGGCACAGTGCCTCGATCTTCGAAATTGGCTTTACGCCCGAATGCATCTCACGTTCCCCGATGCTCCCGCAGCGATTTTCCCCGAGGTTTCCAAGGAACAGCTTGCCGTACTGCGAACCTTGGTCGGTATTCCACCAGCCTCTTGTGATCTCACCTTCTGGGTCACCCACTTCGGCGTTCAAAACGACTGGGTCTGGATTGAAACCGAGCCGCGCAGCAAGGATGGCAGGAGCGCTTTTGAACCCATAGATGCTCTGCTGCAAAAGGTTCAAGGCGCATGGGTGGTCCGCGAGGTACGTCCGTGTTGCGGTGACTGCGCCGATGATCCAGATTGCGCCGACCCCAAGAGGTACTATCGAAAGCTGATGAAGCGGTTTCCCATGGCGCCCAAGGAAATCTTTCCGGCGCAATGGTTTCACAGGTGAGCCGTGTAGGCTTTCCCTTAATCAAAAGGAGGACACGGGATGATGAATTATGCGGCGATGCAGGCCATGATTCAAGAAGCTTTGAAGCCCAGAAGCCTTCCCTTGGCGGTCTCTTTTCTCGTCGAAGGTGAGGATTTTCCGGAAAAGACGCGCCGTCCTAAGCTTTTCTTGAAGAAAAGGGTGACCATTTGCCAGGGTATCACCATGGCGCGCCTCTACGGATGGACCGTGGGCCTTAAAAAGGAAGACATCATCTGTGTTCCGGCACTTTTAGGCTGGGGCATGAGCGGGGCGCCAAACCGTGATGAAGAAATGAAGCAGCTCATGCAGGCGGTCGGTTTTGCTTCCAGCGCTGACGTGGCTGAGGTGCAACGGCAAGCCATGACTTGTGTTCCGGAAGGCGCGGTTCACGGGATTCTGCTTACCCCCCTGGCCAAAGCACACAAGGAACCGCACACGGTCGCGGTGTACTGTAACCCGGCTCAGGCCATGCGTCTGGTCCAGGCTTTGACCTACTGCGGTCACGGTGGTTCAGAAAGTCATGCGCCGTGCGCCTCGGTCACCGGATCCTTCGGCGGCAAAGTGGAATGCCTGCAGACCCTGTATGCTCCTTACGCTTTGAAAGTACCTCGGCTGGCCATTCCCGGTATGGGGGACCGCATTTTTTCCATGACCCAGGACGATGAGCTTGTGGTGGCTTTTCCTGGAGGGTTCCTGCCTAGCGTGGCCACGGGGCTCGAAGAAGCCGGTAAAGCCATCGGCGCTCGTTATCCCGTGACCTTCTACCAGAATTTCGAGCCGGAATTCCCTGCTCCCTACAAAGAAACAGCGGCTCGTCTTGGCCTCTTTGACCCTGAAAAACCTTGATAAAAAGCCGAACATTATCATGCAACCTAGGGAGAGGATTCGCTCGAAGATGAAACTACCCGAGAAACTTCAGCGAAGTTATTAATGAGACAATCAGCGTAAAACCAATGCCCATGGTCCATTGTAGCTGTGTAAACCGTTTTTCCATCGCCTCAAAGCGTTTGTCCATGGCCTCGAACCGTTTGTCCATGGCCTCAAAGCGAGCGTTCATTTCACGCTGCAGGGCTTCAAAGCGAGCGTTCATTTCGCGCTGGAGCGCCTCAAAGCGCTTTTCTACGGCATTAAATTGCGCAGCCTGCACTTCACGGAGTGCTTTGATCTCTTCTTCCACACGGATAATGCGCTCCAGGAGTGACAGCTCACGGGCTTTCAGTTCGTTTTTCTGCACGAAAGCCTCCACATGCTCAGCCACAAGGGCGTTGAGCTGTCCGCGCACCAGCGTCTCGATGAAGGCTTTGATTTGTTCGGTGTCCATTGTTCCGGCTTCTTCGGTCATTAGGTCGACCCCCAAAAGATTACGGGAACTCTAGCACGGCAACGGGCGCGCAGGCAAGCGGCACCACGGCAGGACTCTATGACAAAAAAATTCCAGTCCAAGACGTAGGGGCGAGGCGCCGCCTTGCCCTTATGCCCAAAACCTTTGTTTTCGTGTGAGCTGGATCGTCCGGCGCACAAAATGAGTGTGCCAAAGGCGGGCCTTCTCAGGAAAAGAAACCGTTCCAGGCTTGTAGGGGCGAGGCGCCGCCTCGCCCCTACCATGGGGGGTCATTGTCGACAGACATTAGGGATGAGGCCATGGTGAACATGCCGCGATATGCAGAATTTTTCGGGCAGCCCCTAAGCCTTTTCGGAGTGGGGGCTCGGCGAAAACTGATCAACCATCTTCAAGCTTTTTCTTCTCAACGGGTGATGGTCTGCACCGATCCAGGCATTGTGGCGGCGGGTCTTGCCGACGAGATGATGAAGATCCTTCGGGAAACGGCTTCGATGGATGTGGTGCTTTTCGACGGTGTCGTTCCCAATCCGACAGAAGCCTGTGTGAACCAGGGAGCGGCCTTTTACAAAGAGCACCGATGCACCATGATTCTTTCCCTTGGCGGCGGAAGCGCTCATGACACCGCCAAAGCCATTGCGGTCATGGTGTCCCACGATGGTGTCCTTTGGGATTTTGTAGGAATAAACAAGCTCAAAAATCCCGTGCCGCTTCTTGTGGCCGTCAACACGACGGCGGGAACGGGCAGTGAAGTCACGCGCTTTGCGGTGATCACTCATGTGGAAAAAAAGACAAAACTCACCATCGTGGATCCTCGACTCACCCCGCGTATCGCCGTAAACGACCCGGAACTCATGGTCGGCCTTTCATCGGAGCTCACGGCGTCCACGGGTATGGACGCTTTGACCCACGCCGTGGAAGCTTATCTTTCCCGCATAGCCACACCTTTAACCGACGCATGTGCCCTCAAGGCCATGGAACTGATCCGAGAACATCTTCCTAGAGCCTATACTCAGGGGACAGACATGCAAGCCCGAGCCGCCATGGCTTATGCTCAATACCTTGCAGGGATGGCCACCAACAATGCGGGAGCCGGCGCCGTCCATGCCATCGCGCATCAACTCGGCGGCTTCTACAACATGCCTCATGGTTTGTGCAACGCCGTGCTGCTGCCGTGGATTCTGGAGTATAATGCGGAAGCATGTGCGGAACGGCTTATGCATATGGGAGAAGCCCTGGGCGGGCATCGAGATGTGGGATCGGTCGAGGAAGGGGTTCAAAAGGCTCTTGAGGTTGTTCGAGACCTGAAGCGTCAGCTCCATGTGCCCGAACGCCTTGGCATGATCGGTGTCCAGGAGGAAGATGTACCCGAGATCGCACGTCAGGCCATGGAAGATCCTACGGTTTGGACCAATCCTCGGCGGGCGACGGCATCGGACCTGGAACGAGTGCTCAGGGCGGCGCTCTGAACCTGCGACCCAAGGAGCCTGTCCGAAGACGGCTTTTCCTCGGGAGCGCTGGTGTTCGGCCCGCATGAGAACCAGGCGGCACGAACACGCTTTCGGGAAGACAAACGGTTTCAGATGAAGGGGCTCGGCGCGCCGTGCCCCTTCCGCCTTCAAATGGCATGCGGTGCAATGGTCTTGCCAATTCTTTGAGAAGCTGTTCGACCTGTGGGCGCTAGGGAAGACAAGGGGAAAGGAGAAGAAGGGTCATGGCGGTTTCCATGGAAGGCATACAACCGTATCGGCGCATGGCTACCAGCTGTCAAACGCGTCCGTTAAGGGAAAAGAGGATCGTGTGGCCTAAACTGGACCCTGTGGATGTGGACCCGGGAAAATACCGGGTCACGCTTCTGCGTGAGGATCTGGTGGAATCGGCGGCACGCCTGTGGCGTTTGGGATATCCCGAACTGTACGGTTCACCCCATGAATTCCTTCTGGATCCAAGTGAATACGATCGCTGGGTGGCCTTATGGGAACGATGGTCACAGGATGCCGTCTCCAAGGTTTATTGCATGGCGGTTTTGGAAGATGTGCAGGCGGGTTGTGTGGTGAGCGGATCTGTTCTTACCAAGTATGACAAGAATCTTCAGGTGGAATTTTCGTTGGTGACCACACTGCCCGAATTTCGGCAAAAAAGGCTTACCGCGCAACTGCGTCAGTTTGTAAGAAGGGTTGCCGCCGGCAGTGGAGCCGAGTATTTTACGACCTTTTGTGAAACATGGCATGACATCACGCAGGGGTGGTGCTTGAAGGGAGGCTGGAAGATCGCCGGTGTTTTTCCGGGTAACTTCGTCCGGTGGAACGGAGACGATCAGGAGTATCGGGGCTGCACCGTGCATTTTTATCGGTTTGCGAAAGGCGCCGAGGCCTATGTGACCCGTCCCGAAGAATGGCATCTGGCACCGGCGGTGGAAAAAGTCTGGCGCGTACTTTGGGAAGTTAACGGTGAGACCCTGTAATCCTTGGATTCCAAGCGGTTTAAAGGCTTGGATGGACCTCCGCATCGCCAGCCGTGACGGACGCACAGGAACGGTTAGGAAATCAACCGCTTTGCGTGCGCCCGCCCTTGGCCGTTCCAACCGGCATGTCAGAAAACAGGGAGGCTCAAGGAAGCTTTCCCGCACAGAACAAAGCAGGCGGAAAGGAAAGACAAGAGGTGACAAAAGAGTCGGCACGGCACTTGCCCATCGGCGTTTTCGATTCGGGAGTGGGAGGCCTCACCGTCGTTCGAGCGCTCATGGAACGGCTGCCTTTTGAAAGCATTCTTTATTTCGGGGACACGGCCCGGGTTCCTTACGGGGTGAAATCGGTGGAGACCATATGTGGATTCGCTCGGGAAATCACCGACTTTTTACTGCACAAAGGGGTCAAGCTTCTCATCATCGCCTGCAATACCATGGCGGCTGTGGCTCGACATGTGGTGGAAGAAAGATCCCCTGTGCCCGTGTTGGATGTCATCGACGCGGGAGCTCGATGCGCCGTGAATGTGACACGGGTTCGGTACGTGGCGGTGATCGGCACTCCGGCGACCATCAACAGCAATGCCTATGCTCGAGCCATTCATCACTACGACCCTTCCGTACGCATCTTCTCTCAGGCATGCCCTCTTTTTGTGCCTCTTGTGGAAGAAGGATGGCTGGATCATCCGGTGACCCGTCTGACTGCCCAGGAATACTTCAAACCTGTGCTTTGCCATCCCATCGACACTCTGGTGCTCGGTTGTACCCATTATCCCCTCTTAAAACCCCTGTTACAGGACGTGGCCGGCCCTGGCGTGCAGTTGGTGGATTCCGCCGAAGCCATGGCGGATCAGACCGCCGAAATGCTTCACGCTTCGGGATTGGGGGCTACGGAAGAAAGACCTCCCGAATACGTTTTCTATGTGACCGATGTGCCCTTTCGGTTTCAAACCATCGGGGAGCGCTTTCTGGGACGCAGTCTTCCCGATGTGCGGGTTGTCAAGTGGTGATCCACCCTGAAGCGGAAGCTGTCTTTCTCCTTCAAGCAGTCGGGTGAAGCAAAGAGGCAGCGGAACTTCATCACCCCCGATGCGGCGGGCTCTCGAGCCGCCATCGAGAACCAAGTTTTCTGTTCGTTGCGGGTCCCGGAGCTCTTGAGGTTCATCCCTCACGACAAATCTTGTAGGGGCACGGCGCGGCGGATCCACATTGTGTGAGGCACGTCTGGAAAACCGAATCATGGGGATGGCGCGGCCCTCGCCGGAGTGCGGCAAAAGCCGCGCCGTCCGATACTTTTTTTGGTAGGAATCATTCCAGCGGATCGTTTTCCACCAGGTTCCAGATGCCGCAAGGACATGCTCCGACACAAAAACCGCATCCGATGCACCGATCGGGATTGACCACCAATTCAAAATCGCCGTTGTTTCCGCTCACGCGGCCGATGGCGGCCTGAGGGCATATGGAAACACAGATGCCGCAGTCCCTGCAGGAACCACAAGAGGCACATTCTCCGGCGCACTGGTTCACATCGTCAAAGCCGAGGCGTCGAGGATCAAAGTATTCCAGCTTGACACGCCGTGGATCGATCATGGGACGCACGGACCGTTTCGGACGCCGTCCTTTGAAAATATCGTCAATGGCTTGAGCCGCCTTTCTTCCGGCCCCGATGGCGTCGGTCAAAAGACCCAGACGGACGGCATCCCCGATGGCGAAAATCTGAGGGTCCGTGGTCTGGTAGGAATCGTCCACCTTGATGAAGCCGCGTTCTGTTTCCACCGTTTCCGGTAAGAATTCCAGGTCCGGCTGATCCCCGATGGCGACGATCACCGTATCGGCCGGAAGGATTTCCCCCGTGGTCAGTTCCACGCCTTGTTCCGTCACGGCCTTGGTGAAACACGGCCACCGAAATTCGGCTCCGGCCGCTTGAGCCGCATCCCGCTCCTTGCCGAAGGAGGCGGGTTCCTGAATGTCGATCAACGTCACCTTTTCGGCACCGAGCCGATAAGCTTCCGTGGCGGCATCGCATCCCACATTGCCGGCTCCGATGATCACCACACGGCGCCCCACCTGAATGGCATCCTGACGTGATTTTTGAAGAAACTCCAGGGCGGGAAGGAGTCGTTCCTTGCCGGGAACAGGCAACAGGCGTGGTTTTTGGGCTCCAACGGCGATCACGATCATGTCGTAATCCGCCTTGAGCTGCTCCATGTCTTCCTTGGTCAGTTCCTGTTGAAGATACACATGGGGCAGAACGGACCGAATACGTTCCAGCTCCGTTTGGACCACTTCGTCGGGAATACGACTCTTGGGGACTGCGGCCGTGATTTTTCCCCCTAGCTCCCGGCTACGATCGTACAGGATCGCTTCATGGCCTAAGCGGCGTAGTTGCCAGGCCACCGAAAGCCCTGCAGGTCCCGCACCGATCACGGCCACTTTCTTTCCGGTAAGCGGCGGCAGATCCGGCAGCTTGGCTCTGAGACTCGCTTTGCCCAGTTGCGTCACATCCACAGGGGCCATGCGTAGTCCTTGGCGTGTGCATGATTGCATACAGAGATTGGGACACAGATACCCACAGACCGTGGCCGGAAACGGCGTGTAAGCCAAGGCCATGTCCACGGCTTCATCCACTCGACCTTCTCGAATAAGCCGCCATCGTTCATGAACCGGAATCCCCGTCGGACAAGATGCCTCACAGGGTGCTGCATATTTCTTGTTTTCCCAAACAGGCACATAGCGACGAAGATTACCCGAAACGATGACCGCAATGGGGCTTCGATCCAGGTTCGTCAGATCTCCGATGAGACCTCCGGATCCCAGTTCGCGGTCCCACACGTTCCGATGAAAATCGTTCATGGATTTCCTGGGCACGGCGGCCTTTTCATGAGGGCTTCGTGCTACCAGAAGCTGCCATTGACTGCGTTGCGCAAAAAGAGGAAAGAGCTCGGTCTTTCGGATTTTTTCCAGAAAATGCTGCAGATTCTTGACCAGCCAATGCCAATCGTCGTCACTTAAGGGCACAAGCTTGGCGTCCGCTTGGCTATAGCCGCCGTGGGGGCCTCGAAAGAAGATTTTCCCACCCACCATTCCCACACAGGGTCGATACCCAAGCACATTGCCGGGATTGGCGGGTTCATGCCCGCAAACCACGGCGATGCCTCCGGCCATGAATTCCGCGAAATAATCGCCCACGGATCCCAGCACCCACAGTTCCGGTGGGGCGAACCGAGGGTTATGTTTGGTCATGGTCATACCACGGGCTCCGATGTTGCCGGCGATAAAGATTTTGCCTTGAGCCATGGCGTTGGCCACACCGTTGGCGGCATGACCGTGCACAATGATTTCCGCGCCGGCATTGAGCCAGCCCACATCATCGGAAGCCGGTCCGAGAGCTTCGATGGTGGTGTTGGGAAAACCCATGGATCCCAACCGCTGTCCCGAACTGCCGTGGACGATTACATGAATAGGTTCACTTCCAGAACGCCACAGGCGGCCTCCGATGCCATGCTGACCGAAAGCTTCCACTTCCAGGCGACGATGACCTTGGGCCACGGCCTGTTGCAGGCGTTCTTCCAATATTCTCGATTCCAGGCGTCGTCCTTGTTCCCGCCCGGAAATCCAATAGGCATCTTGCGATAAGCTCTGTTGCATCGCTCCTTCACCTCACGGTCGGTCTGTTTTTAGACCACATAAGATATTTGCAGCCGCTGAGCCGCCGCCGCGTCATCGATTCCCAAGGCGTCCGACATACCGATGGGAAGGGAAGTGGATCGACCCAGAGGGGCGACGATTTTCTTCAGTTCCGTATCAAAGGCAAGAAAGACATCCACGAGGCGTTCCGCGACTTTTTCGGGATCCAGACGCCGATACAGGCGCGGGTCCTGAGAGGTAATGCCCTTGGGACACACCCCGATATTGCACACATTACAGCGGTCCGATTCGGAACCCAAACATCCGGCTGTTGCCTGCATGATGTATTTTCCCGTCTGCACACCGCTGGCTCCCAACATGATCAGAGCGGCGGCGTTGGCGGCCAGATTACCGTTTTTACCGATGCCTCCTCCGGCAAACAAGGGAAGTTCGTTTTGTTTACCGAGTCGAACCAGGGTGAGGTAGCAGTCCCGAATATTGGAGGCGATGGGATGTCCCATGTGGTCCATGGAAACATTGTAGGCGGCTCCGGTGCCTCCGTCTTCCCCGTCAATGGCCAATCCCGCCGCGTAAGGGTTTCGAGTGAGATTGTTGAGGACGGCGAGGGCTGTGGATGTTCCTGAAATTTTAGGGTAAACGGGAACTCGAAAGCCCCAGGCCATGGACATGGACTGAATCATCTTGGCCACGGCTTCTTCAATGGAATACTTGGTCTGGTGCGTCGGCGGACTGGGAAGGCTGACTCCAGGGGGCACACCGCGAATGGCGGCGATAAGCTTGTTGACCTTGTACCACATGAGCAGACCACCGTCCCCGGGTTTGGCGCCTTGGCCGTATTTGATTTCCACGGCGCAGGGGTCTTCCTTCATTTCCGGAATGGCATGAATGATTTCATCCCAGCCGAAATAGCCGCTGGCAATCTGAAGGATGACATATTTCAGGAACCGGGATCGCAGCAAGCGTGGAGGACATCCGCCTTCGCCCGTACACATGCGAACAGGCATGCCCAGTTCTTCGTTGAGGTAGGCGACTCCCATCTGCAAGCCTTCCCACATGGTCGGGGACAGCGCACCGAAGGACATGCCGCCGATAATCAGCGGATAAATTTCGCGAACAGGAGGAATCCAACCGTTTTCCTTAAGGAGCCTTAGGTTTTCCTCGGGTGCCAACACACGACCCAAAAGGGTGCGCAGTTCAAATTCATGACGGCCGGCATCCAAGGCCGGGTCGGTGAGCATGGAAATACGAATGAATTTGATGCGGTCCAGAAGACCTCCCGGAACATTTCGGCGTCCGCCTCGACGCCTGGGCTGGCCGCCTCGGTTGATATGAAACCGTAATTTGTCCGCCTCTTCGGACCTGTAAGCCATGATGGCGTCATTGGGGCAGACCATGGAACACATGCCGCAGCCGATACACGCATAAGCCGGATCCGTTTTCTGACGAATACCGTAAAAGACTTTGTAAACATTAGACGGAGCCTGCAGAACCCCGAAGCCCGTCTCTACGGTCCGTTTCCGAAACACACCCAATTCAATGGCGTGCACGGGGCATACCGTGGTGCAGCGCCCGCATAGAGTGCATTTCTCAAGGCTCCAGTGCACCTGCCATGGCAAGTCTCGAAGACTCAATGAACTAGGGCTTAGGAATCCATCTGAGAGCATAGCCGAACCTCCTGGCGATCCGGACCCACGATCACCGTGTCCAGGTGCATGGGTTGGATATCCTTGGATTTATCCCGATCTGGAATCAAGGCATCCAGGCCGCACATTTCCGAAGAAAAGGCATATAAACCTGGCTTTCCACCCACAACGCCGGGGCGCAGTTTCTTTCGATCCTGCACCATAAAGACCCTCTTGTCGGGAAGGCAGCCGATGACGCAATTGGGCCCGTCGATGATAAGACGCCGGCAGGAGCGCTTAAGGTGTTTCAAAAAGGTGCCGTTGGGATGCGTGGCCAGAACCTCATCTTGAAGCGGTGTGATGATGTGTTTGTAGTATTCCAGATCCAGGTTTAAGAAATAGCGCATGTAATGCATGATATGTGTGAACACTTCGGAATCCGATTGATAACCCATGTAGCCCGGAAAACCTCGTGAAGAGAGAAATTCACGAATCGGCACAAAGGCCGTGTTTTCACCGTTGGTCATGGTGGCGATGCCCTGAATGAAAAAGGGATGGCAGGCGTAGAGGTTGATGGCGTAGTTGGTGTTTTGGCGTCCCTGAGCCAGAATGATGCGCGCATGAAGTTCCTTGCGGTCCAGCTGAAGGTATTCCGCTACAGTCATGGGATCGCCGATTTCTTTGATCATGATGCAGTTGGGCCAAAAACTGAAGACAATCATGTCCTCTTTTTCCAAGCCCATGTGACGCAGCTGCAGCCGAACCTGCATCAGGCGATGACCGATTTCCTTTTCAGAAAGATGGTCCCATTCCTCGGGCAGCTCATAGGCTCGAATGAGATACACATCACGTTTCGGAACGCCGGGGGGTGGCGTCTTGGGGGTCTTGATGGACAGCTTGTATTTGGTCATGAAGCCGATTTCCATCATGAAACGATCCAGACGCTTCAGGCCGTCGTTGGTAAAAGTGCCGGAAAGAATGGGAGCCCCTTCAAGCTCCTCCCACGGCCCTCCAAGGTCGCTCAGAAACAGCCCTACTCCAGAGCCGTCGTGGCCTTCCCGCATGACATCCAAAGCTTCGATGGCCCTCATGGGGGACAAAGGTTCCGTGCTGGTCAAGGCACATAATCGACACATGGCCGATACTTCTCCTTCCTGGTTGTTTTCAGAGGACGACGTTGTCCGAAAATCGAGGCAAGAAAGGCCCTTGCCTAAGGTCAAGGGCCTTTTCGAACCGCGGTGTTCGACGGTGGAATCCAAACGCCTTTGTTTGGAGGGGATCCCAAAGTGACAAGAATGTGAAATTGTGTCAAACAAAAAATGAACAGGTGATCTGTAGGGGCGGACCGATGTGTCCGCCCCAAACCCTCCTGGGCAATCCGGTGCCTTCACCGTTCACATGGGCTTTGATCCCTTGGGCTCCATGTAAAAACACGGCTTCAAAAATCACGATGTGGACATGGCGACCTGGGCTTCACTGCACACGGACTGAAAAAGGCGGCGAACACGACGACGCACGGCCAAAAGATCTTCCCAGGTTTCGATTCGACGGGTTTCGGCGGATGAAGGCCACAGGCCCAGTCGGTTCATTTGCTGAAATTGGTGTTTGGTTATGAGCGAACCCGAACGGTTGGTCATGAGATGGAATCGATGATCCAGACGACGAAGAGAGAGAAAGGCCTCAAGCATTTCCGCTGAAGATCGTCGTCCTTCGGGAAGGTAAGCCAAAGCTTCCGCGAGCAGGGTCAAGGTTGTTCCTTTGTGAAGGGCACGGTTGGCGTGGCCATGGATCAGCTGCACGCCTTGTGTGAGAAACTCCAGATCGGCGAGGCCTCCAAGACCGAGCTTGATATCCACGGCGTCGTCCCTTTCCGAGGTTCGTTCCTCCTCCATACGCCTGCGCAAATGGCACAAACGAGGCCAGACCGTGTTGGGTGTCCGTTCCTGAAAGCAAAGATCCTGCACGGTCTTTTCCAAAACCATTCCGAGATCGATATCTCCGGCCACGAACCGAAACCGCAACAAGGCTTGAATTTCCCAGATGTCCGCCTTGTGGCTGTAGTAGTCCTTCCAGGTGCTTCGCGTCACCACCAGAGGGCCGTAGGAGCCCGTGGGACGCAGGCGGGCATCCACATTGTAGCCGGGACCTTCCTGCAGAGGAGTGCTTAACATACGCATGAACCGCTGCAGCATACGAATGACCGGTAAAGGAATCTCATCGGCTTTTTCCCCTGGACGGGGATCGTAGACAAACATCAGGTCCAGGTCGGAAAGATAATCCAGTTCACGGCTTCCCAGAGACCCTAAAGCCATGACGGCCAGGGGTGTTTGAGGGTCCAAGCCCACGGCGTTCATCACTGTCAGCAGGGTGTGGCGGACCACAAAATCGGCCAGATCGGAAAGGGCGCTTTCCAGAGCCTCATGGGTCAGGGCACCCTGAAGGTCCGCCAAAGCCAGAAGCATAAACCTTTCGTTTTTGAGGCGTCGCAGCCATTCCAGACGTTCCTCGTAAGAAGAAGCCTTGGCCAAAATGGTTTCGGCCGAGGGTTGCCATTGTGCGTGAGACACCTGTGTTATATGCCAAGTGCTGAGGGCTTCGACCAAACTGGGCTGGCGGCTCAGAAGATCGGCCACCAGATCGCAACGTGCCAGTGCGGGAAAGATGACATCAGTCAAGGATCGATGGGTTCCGAGAAAATGCAGCAAGCCGGGACGTCGTCGTACTTGGGCCATGTACCTGTCAAGGCGGGAGGCCGTGGCGTTTAAGATTTCGGGGTCCATATCCTTGGCATAGGCTTCCACAGCCTTGAAGAGATGGGTTCTAAGCGGCTTGGCCAAAGCCTTGAAGGACGGAATGAGGCGCTCCAGGGTGGATTCCGTCAAGGGTTCGCCCAGAGCTTTGATGGTTTCGACCGGAAAATCTTCGTCTTCCTCAGTTCTTTCACACGTACTTGCTTGAAAAAGGGCCGTGAAATGCCGGTGCACCGCCTGCGTATGGGAAGTAAGGGCTTCCTGGAATAAGGGCCAGTTGCCGTTAAAGCCGAGGGCTTCCGAAAGTCTTTGGCGAGCTTCTGGAGAAGACGGAATCTTTTGAGTTTGGCGGTTTTGGTCCAGTTGAATCCAGTGCTCCACACGGCGCAGAAACACATAGGCCTCATGAAGTTCCTGGGCGGCATCCGCCGGAAGAAGTTGCAAGGTTTTTAATTTATCAAGAGCCGCCAGGGTGTTGGGTTCGTCCAACTGCGGCATGCGCCCTCCGTAAACGAGCTGAAAAGACTGCACAAGAAATTCCACTTCACGAATGCCGCCGACACCCAGCTTGACATCAAAGGGGGTGTCCGCTTGTTGGAAACGCAGTTCATGCAAGATGCGGTCGCGCATGCCTTTGAGTTCATCCAAGGCTTGAAAATCCAGGAAGCGTCGAAAGACAAACGGACGCACTTCCATAAGAAAAGACATGCCCAGCGCGCGATCTCCCGCTACGGGTCTGGCTTTCAAAAGCATCTGGCGTTCCCAGGCTCTACCGTGAAGCAAATAATGAGACGCCGCGCCGGCGAGAAGCGGCACCAGTTCCCCGTCTTTTCCTTGAGGCCTCAGACGCAGGTCCACGTGAAACACACGGTCGCCTTCCACGGAATCCGCCAGCAGGCTGACCAGCTTCTGGCATGTCAGGCACAGAACTTCGTAAAGATCTTCATCATCTTCCTGATGAAGTTTCGATGACGGCTTATGTTGCCGTAGAAAGAGGAGATCGATATCCGAGACATAGTTGAGTTCTCGACCGCCGAGCTTTCCCAAACCCAGCACCGTCAGTGTGTATCGGTCGAAGACCTTGGGAACCTGTGAAGCCACGGCGGAGGATGCCCAAAGATGCGGATGATTGTGAAGCCATCGTAGACCCGCTTCCAGAGCCACCTGAGCCAGATCGCTCAGCTGAGCCGTCGTTTCCGAAAGATCGGCCAGTCCTAAAAGATCGCGGCCTCCGATGCGTAAAAAATGCCTTTGTTTAAAGCGCCGAAAAACCTTTTGTGCCTCAGGCCATGAGGTAGCTGTGACCAGCGTCCGTGAAAGGTCCTCATACAGGTCGGTGACCGCATAGCGCCGAAGAAGGTTTTTCTGCTGCCAGAGCCATTCCACGTTTTGTTCGGAACGGCGTAGAAGTGTCGCCAGGTACGTGGAAGCCCGACGGATTCTCTCAAGCTCATCCGGCATAAATATTCCCGCTTATCCTTTTTTCACGACCTGAACCATTCAAAACGAACCTTCCATCCACCCCCGCACGTCACAATCTGTAGGGGCGAACTCATGTGTCCGCGCAGCTCACGTCTGCGCCCTTCGCGGCACAATCCTGTACGGGCGGACCGATGTGTCCGCCCCCCATGCCCGCCACCCCTGTCTGGGCTGACCCATCTGTCCACCCGCCCACCGCATCTTCTGTAGGGGCGGACCGATGGGTCCGCCCCCGAGAAATGCCGGTCAGGGAACGTCCACGGG
>FWPV01002660.1_pt1 | contig 36994 bp, 31 predicted proteins | sample 2228371 | NCBI WGS metagenome assembly FWPV01 (sample SAMEA103939776, study PRJEB20133) | metagenome | reverse complement strand
CGGGCGGGGGAGTCCCGGGTTGAAGTAGTTGCTGGAGCCGCTGAGCAGCCCGCGGTAGCGCTCGAAGCCGCGCTGCCACGGCAGGCGCCCCTCCCGCGAGCCGTTGTGCCACTTCCCGGCCATCATCGTGCGGTAGCCGGCCGCCCGGAGCGCCTCCGCAACGGTCAGGTTGCCCTCCGGGCTCAATTCAGCGCTGTCGCCCGCTCCCACCTGCCGGGGATACAGTCCGGTGAGCAAAGAGGCGCGGGTGGGCATGCACACGGCGTTGTTGTAGAACGACGTGAAGAGCATCCCCTCCCGTGCCAGGCGGTCGATGGCGGGCGTCCGGATCTCGCCTCCGCAGCAGCCCGGGTCGGAGAAGCCCATATCGTCCGCCACGATGAGGACCACGTTGGGGCGGGGAAACTCCGGCATTCCGTCGCCTCCTCTCCCGTTCACGGGCGGGAGACCCACTCCCGCGAGCGCATCGGGTAGAACCGCCAGGGCCGGTCGGCGCCGTGCCGGATGCCCACCCGCACCGTGGTGACGACCTCTCCCGGCTCCCAGCCGTCGGTCAGCAGACGCAGCGGGGGCCGGTCCAGCGGGTGCCCGTCCAGAGCCCGGTCGATGGCCATCGCCTGACAGAGCTTGCCCGGCCCGCTGAGCAGGTCGCGGAGCTGGCTCCGGCCCCGCAGTCCGGCCATGACGTCGAGCCCGTCCAGAGGCTCCAGCGCGCGCACCAGCACCGCCTCGCCGCGTCCCTCGGGGCCGGTGACGATGTTCAGGCAGAAATGGTTGCCGTAGGTGAAGTAGACGTATGCGCGGCCGGCCGGCCCGAACATGGCGGCGTTCCGGGCCGTCCTTCCCCGGAAGGAGTGGGAGGCCGGGTCGTCCGGGAGGTAGGCTTCGGTCTCGACGATGCGGCCGGCCAGCAGCCTGCCGTCCAGCTCGCGCACCAGCACGGCGCCCAGCAGGGCCGGAGCCGCCTGCAGGGCATCGAGCTTCCAGAGACCCTCGTCGGGCAGGCTCAGCCTGCAGAGGGAGATTGCCGGGCGGGGCTGCGTCCCCGCCTCACCAGAGCCGATTGCAGCGCTCTCTCGGGCGTCCACCGGGGACAGGCCGTCACGCCTCCACGAGTCCGGCCCAGCGGTCCGGGTTCGCATAGCATACCTCCAGCACTCGCTGCGCCTCCATCCCGTCCCTCAGGGAGGGTTCCCCGGGGAGCCCCTCGACCACGCGGCGGACGAACTCGAACACACTGTGGATGTGGAACCTCAGCCAGCCGGGCGTCAGCTTCGGGCCCGGGAGGGACGCGGGCGCGGGATAGCGCTGCACGCACTCGATGACGGTGAAGCCCTTCAGTCCGCCCAGGTCGCCCCCGGGAGCGGTGTTGTCGTAGAACCTGAGCCACTCCGGCTCCATCAGGCTGAACAGCAGCGCCCCCTTCTCTCCCCGTATCTCCACCGTGAGGTCGTCGTTGGCGCCGACCGCCAGCTTGCTGGCCTCCAGAGTGCCCACCGCCCCGCACTCCATCTCGGCGATGACGAACGTCGCGTCGTCGCCGTCCACCGGCTGCATCCCTCCCCGTCCGTCTGGACGCAGGGGGATGGCGGTCACGGGGTGGGCCAGCACGCGCCGGAAGCCGCCCAGCAGCCATCGCGCAAGGTCGATGATATGCGACCCCAGGTCCACCAGCACCCCTCCCCCCGCCGCGCGGTCGGTCTTCCAGTGCAGGGGGCGGGAAGGGTCGGCGTTGGTGGAGTGCAGGTAGCGCAGGGAAAAGGTATAGATGCGCCCCAGCCGCTCCTCCTCGAGCAGCTGCCTGGCCCGCATGAGCGCCGGCACGAACCGGTAGTTGAACGCCATCTGCCGCGTCCTGCCGTCGGAGGCCTCCTCGTGCGCCCGGACGATGCGCTCCGCCTCCTCCAGACTGGCGGCCAGAGGCTTGTCGATGTACAGGTGCTTCCCGGCGCGGATGGCGTCCAGAGCGACGCTCGCATGCGCGTTGTTGGGTACGCAGCAGCTGATGATGTCGATGTCGTCCCGCTCCAGCAGGCGCCGGTAGTCGTCAGTGACGAACTCGAACCCCGCCTGCTGCCGGGCCATCTCCTGAGAGGCGGGGCTGCGCACGGCGCATCCCACCATCCTCAGAGCGGCCGGCGCCGGCTCGTACAGCATCGGCAGGGACTGGTACGCGTAGGTGTGCGTCCGTCCCATGAACCCGAAGCCAACCACTCCCACGCCCAGCGTCTTCATCGGCCTCGTGTCTCCTCCATTGCGGGGACCCCTCGGGAGCCCCGCCGGCGTCCGCCTGAGCAGACTTTACGCGCCCGGCCCGCGGACCGGCAACCCGGGAAGGTCCACAAACCTCAAAGAAGCATCGCCCGGGGCACGCAGAACTGTGGAACAAATCAGGCGGCGGCCGCCTCAGGGCGGACCCGGCCGTTCGCGCGCCCGGCTTTGCCCTCACGAAAACCCGGGCAGCCGCTGTGGCCCGCCGGTAAGTATCGCTCGAGAAAGGGAAGCTTCCGCAATGTTCGGTCTCTCCGCGAGTAAGAAGAGCAGCACCCGCTGGCGCGACGTGTCTCCTGAAGACCTCCAGGAGGCGGCAAGACCTCTCCTCGAACTGACACTGACCGCCATCAAGGCCCACGGCGAGCTTGTCATCTCTCCCGGCTCCGAAAAAGCGACGAAGTATCTGCAGCGTCTTCTGGACATCTCCGAGCGGCTCAGCTCGTCCTGCGACCCCTCCCGCATCCGTGCGCTGACCGACCGGTTCGGGCAGGAGGCCGCGGATTTCGGCAACTGGCAGCGGCTGGAGGTGGCCAACCTCATCTCGGAGATGCACGACGCGCTCCGCGAACTGATGCGGGATGCGCAGGAGTCGCTGAACGGCCGGGAGGAGGTGGTCGAGACGGTCAGCGCCATGACGAAGCGGCTGGAGAGCGTCGGCCAGAGCACGGATATCGCGCATCTCAGGGCCGCTCTGCGCTCCGAGGTGGCCGCGGCCCGTCAACTGGTGCAGCAGCAGACCGCCAGCCTGAAGAAGCAGCGCGCCGAGATGGAGCGCGTGGTGGACACCCTCTCGCGCAGGCTGAACACGGTGGAAGCCGAGCGCAATACGGACCCCGTGACCGGCGTGGCCAGCCGGGCCGCGTTCGAGTTCCGCGGCGCGGGCATCGCCCAGAAGGTGGCCTACGGCGAGGGTCCCTACTCCCTCGCCGTGGTGGATATGGACGGGCTGAAGCGGGTGAACGACTCCCTGGGGCATCAGGCAGGAGACGCGGCGCTTCAGTATTTCGCATCGCAGTTGTCCCAGGCTGTGGGGAAGGACGCCTTCGTGGCGCGGCTGGCGGGCGACGAGTTCGCGGTCATCCTGCCGGGCGTCCCCACGGCGCTCGCCGCCAGCCTCACGCGGCTCTGCGAGAAGCTTTCACGCGGGCCGGTGACCGTCAGGGGGCCGAAGCAGACCTGGCAGATCCGCACGGGATGCTCGGCGGGCGTCGCCCCGTTCAAGTCCGGCGCCTCTCTTGCGGACATCGTGGCGATCGCGGACGGCGCGCTTTACGAGGCGAAGAAGCAGGGAGGCAGCCGCGTGCTGACGGTGTTCACCGCTCAGAAGGCTGCCTGAGGGACGGAAGCTCCCGGCGGCAGCTCCCGCGCAGCCGCAGGCCGTTCGCGACCACGATCAGGCTGGCTCCCATATCCGCGAAGACGGCCATCCACAGGGTGGCCGCCCCGGCCAGAGCCAGGGCGAAGAACACCGCCTTGATGCCGATGGCGATGGCGATGTTCTGCCACAGCACGGCGGCGGTCGCGCGGCTGATGCGCAGGAACTCCGGCACCTTGCGCAGGTCGTCGTCCATCAGGGCGACGTCGGCGGTCTCCAGGGCGGTGTCGGAGCCGGCCGCCCCCATGGCAAAGCCGGTGTGAGCGCGCGCGAGCGCCGGGGCGTCGTTCACGCCGTCCCCCACCATGCCCACCCGTCCGAAGCGGTCCGCCAGACGCTCCACGCAGGCCGCCTTCTCCTCCGGCAGAAGCTCGGCGAAGGCTTCGTCCACCCCGGCTTCCGCGGCGATGGCGGCCACGGTCTTGCGGGCGTCGCCTGAGAGCAGCACGGTGTGCACGCCCGCCTCGCGCAGCTCGGAGACCACCTCGCGGCTGCCCGGCCTGAGCCGGTCCGCCACCCCGAAGACGGCAACGGGTTCGTCTTCGGACATCAGGACGAAGGCGGTCCTGCCCTGCTCCTCCAGGTGCTCCAGGTGCCGCTCCACGGCCGGGCTGCAGGTGCCGTTCCGTTCGGCAAGCCGGTGGTTGCCCAGCAGGAGCCTTCGGCCGCGCACGGTTCCCCGCACCCCCAGCCCGGGAAGCGCCTCGAACCCGGCTGCCGGCTCCAGCTCCGCCAGCCGGGCGGCCTCCCGCGCCGCGCGCTCCTCGCCCGAAGCGGACGGCGGGATGTCCTTCTGAGCCCATCCCGCGACGATGGCGGATGCCAGCGGATGCTCGGAGCGGACGTTCAGGCAGGCTGCCAGCCAGAGGACCTCGTCGTCCGGCAGGCCGTTCACGCTGATGACGTCCGTCAGACGGGGCCGCCCCTCCGTAAGAGTCCCCGTCTTGTCGAAGGCGATGGCCCGGAGCAGGCGTCCATACTCCAGATGCTCCCCACCCTTCACGAGGATGCCGCACCGCGCGGCGGCCGCAAGGGCGCTCACGATGGTGACCGGGGTGGCCAGCACCAGGGCGCAGGGACAGGCGATGACCAGGAGCACGAGCGCCCGGTAGACCCAGGGCAGAGCCTCGGCGCCCAGAAAGAGGGGCGGCACGGCGGCGACGGCCAGAGCCGCCAGCACCACCGCCGGGGTGTACCACGCGGCGAAGCGGTCCACGAACCTCTGGAAGGGAGCCCGGCGGGCCTGAGCCTCCCGGACGATGCGCACGATGCGGTCGAGCGTGGTGCTTCCCCGCGCCGCCGTGACCTCGAAGATGAGCGCACCCGGTCCGTTGATGGTGCCGGCGAACACGGCGTCCCCGGGCCCCCTGTCGACAGGCAGGGACTCGCCCGTGATGGGCGACTGGTCCACCGCGGAGCTCCCCTCGATGACGATGCCGTCCAGCGGGATGCGCTCGCCGGGCCGCACCTCCACCAGGTCACCGCACCGGACCTGCCCGACGGGGACCGGCGAGAACACCCCGGAGCCGGACCTGACGCGAGCCGTGTCCGGCGCCATCTGCATCAGCGCCCGGATGGCGCGCCTTGCCCGCCCGGCCGCGCGCGCCTCGATGGCCTCCGCCAGAGCGAACAGGAAGGTGACCATCGCGGCTTCCGGCCACTTGCCGATGGCCAGGGCGCCAGCGACGGCAACAGTCATCAGGAAGTTGATGTTCAGGACGAACCCGCGAAGAGCCCGCAGTCCCTTGACGAACGGCTCCCTCCCGCCCGTCACGAGCGCCACGGCAGCAAGCGCCGCCACGGGCAGCGAGCGCTCGTCGCCGGTGACCCACGCGGCTGCCTCCGCCGAGAACGCGGCGATGCCCGAGACGGCAAGCCACACCCGGCCCCGGGAGTCCGGCCCCTCTTCCTCTTCTTCCCGGACAGGCTCGGGCGCGGCGGGGGCGGCTCCATCCTCCGCTGCCAGCCGCGACCCCAGTCCGAGCGGCTCCAGCGCGACCAGCAGGTCCCGCTCATCCGCCAGGGAATGGACCACCTCCACCCGGCGCCGGGGAATGTCCGAAAGGACCTCGTGGACGCCGTCCATCCTCTCCAGACGGGCGCGCACGAGACGCTCCTCGCCGGGACAGTCCATCTGCGCGATGTACAGGACGGAGCGCTTCATCGGGAGGAAACGCGGGCCGGGCCCTCCGGGCCGGACCGCTTCATGTCCATTGTAGCGCCGGGTGGCCTTCCGGCGCATCCGGTCACTGTGCCGGAAGTGGCGGGCAGCCGCAGAAGCGGGCGAGCCCCGGCCGCTTCCGCTCCGGGGGCTCGCCCGGGATAGTCTGTCGGGGATGCGCCCCGCAAGGCGCCCCTACCGGCCGGAGAGCTTCCGGCCCGTCACTTCCACTTGATGGTGCAGCCCACAGGCCGGGTCTCCGCCACCGGCGGCGCGCCTCCGGCCAGCACGGCGTCCAGAGCCTCGCGCAGATAGTGCCGCGTGACGCGGGACGCATCGTCGTAGTTGTCGTCCGGGGCCCCGTGATACACCAGCGCGCCGGATGCATCGAACAGGAAGACCTCCGGCGTGCGCTCCGCGCCGTACGCGCGGGCAACCTCCTGCGTCTCGTCGAAGAGGTACGGGAACGGATAGGACTTCATCTTCGCCCGCGACTGCATCTCCGGGAAGCTGTCCGCTGGATACCTGACCGGGTCGTTTGCGTTGATGAGCGCGAAGCGCACCCCCCGCCCGGCGTAGTCGCGCGCGATCTGGATGAGCCTGTCCTCCCACGCCAGCACGTAGGGACAGTGATTGCAGCTGAAGACGACCGCCAGCGCGCTGGCTCCGTCCTTCAGGGAGTCCAGGCTGACCGTGCTTCCGTCGACGTTCTTCAGTTCGAAAGGCGGGGCCTGGGCCCCGATCTTCAGTGCCATGAGACTGATGCCTCCTCCTTGCCTGTGTCATCCTCCGCCGGCTGCCCGGCGCAGAGCCTCCCGGATGAGCTCCTCCGGCGGCAGCGGCGTGAACCGTCCGTCGGAGGTCCGGTAGACCCGGCACGACAGCCCGACCGGGTTGGCGGCGGCTCCCTCCGGGTCGATGTCCTCGCCGTCCACCCGGATGGTGGGCGAGCCGGGGAAGCCGAGCCGCGCGGCCTGTTCGTCCGTCTCCACGCGCGTGACGCGGGGCTCGGCCGGCAGCCCCTCCCGCGCAAGGACCTCCCGCAGCCGCTGCAGCGCCGGTCCGTGGGACGGACAATCCTCGAAATACAGGAACTCGATATCCGGTGCGCCCTTCGGGCTCATCGTGGCCTTCCTCCGGAACTTGAGACGGCCGGGCGGACGTGATATGATTCAGTTCGCCCTCTTCCCGGGCGGATGCGGCCAGAATGCCCGACCTTTTCGACCAGCAGAGCCGGTCCGGCGAACCCGGGGGCAGACAGCCCCTGGCCGCGCGAATGCGCCCGGCCACGCTGGACGAGTTCGTCGGACAGCAGCATATCGTCGGCGAGGGCACGCTGCTGCGGCGCGCCATCGAGGCCGACGAACTGCCGTCCCTGATTCTGTACGGCCCCCCGGGCAGCGGCAAGACCACGCTGGCCGCCATCATCCGGAACAGCAGCAAGGCGGCGTTCGAGTCCTTCAGCGCGGTCACCTCCGGGGTCGCGGAGATACGGGAGGTCATCCGCCGGGCGCGGGAGCGCAGGAAGCTCTACGGACAGCGCACCATCCTGTTCGTGGACGAGATACACCGCTTCAACAAGGCGCAGCAGGACGCTTTTCTGCCCCATATCGAGGACGGGACCATCATCCTTCTGGGCGCCACCACCGAGAACCCGTACTTCGAGATCAACTCGCCCATCATCTCGCGCGCCCGCGTCTTCCAGCTCCATCCGCTGTCGCCCGAGGATATGAAGACCCTGGTCCTTCGGGCGCTCCGGGACGGGGAAAAGGGACTGGGCGGGCTCGGCTGCTCCATCGAGGACGACGCTCTGGAGCATCTGGTGGACGTGGCCGGCGGGGACGCGCGGGCGGCGCTGAACGCGCTGGAGGCGGCCGCCCTGAACTGCCCGCCCGCGGCGGACGGCAGCAGGGTCATCACGCGCAGGATGGTGGAGGACGCGCTGCAGCAGAGAGCGCTGGGCTACGACAAGGCCGGAGACTCCCACTACGACACCATCTCCGCGTTCATCAAGAGCCTGCGGGGGTCGGACCCGGACGCCGCCGTGTACTGGCTGGCCCGGATGCTGGCTGCGGGGGAGGACCCGCGGTTCATCGCCCGGCGCATGGTGGTGCAGGCGGCCGAGGATGTCGGCAACGCCGACCCGATGGCGCTGGTGGTGGCCACCGCCGCCGCCCACGCGGTGGAATACGTGGGGATGCCGGAAGCGCAGATCCCTCTCGCCCAGGCGGCCATCTATCTCGCCTGCGCCCCCAAGTCCAACGCCAGCTATGTTGCCATCAACCGCGCCCTGGAGGATGTGCGCAGCAGGCCTCCCGCGCCCGTTCCGCCGCACCTTCGCAGCGCGGGGTACCGCGGGGCCGAGCAGCTGGGCCGCGGCGTGGGCTACCTTTACCCCCACGACTACCCGATGGCTCAGGTGGAGCAGGAGTATCTTCCTCCCGGCGCCGCGTCGGGGCCGTATTATGAGCCTTCGGAGCACGGTCTGGAGCGGAAGATCGCCGAGCGCCTGAGGATGTGGAAAGAGGAGCTCGAGCGGCGCCGCCGCGAGGGCGGCCCGGGACGCTGATGCGGCCGCGTTTCGCCCCGGCCGCAAAAAGACCGCTCTTGCCCCCTCAAATCCCCGCCGTCCTCCGCCGACAATAGTAGCGTCTCCGGCCGAAGGCAGGGCCGGGGGCATCCTCCGGCGCCACGGATGGCGGCGGCGTGGACGGACGGGGCGCCAGATGCGCCCGTCATCCGGTCCACGGGACAGCCGTGTGACGTGACCGACCCCATACGGCCTCTTTCCTCGCACGGACGCGAGCGGCGCGCGGACGCGGTCCGCGGGACCCGGCGCGCCGACCGGAAGAGAGTCTTGCGACGAAAAGAGGTGGCAGAAGTGCTTCGCATCCTGGACGATCCCACACGCGCCGTCATGGCGCGCGCTCTGGACGCCTGCGCCGTCCGGAACCGGGTCATCGCTTCCAACATCGCCAATGCGGACACCCCGGGCTACCGGCGCGCATACGTCCGGTTCGAAGAGAGTCTGAAGCAGATGCTGGCCGAGGGAGGCCCGAAGGACGTCTCCGACGCCCGTCGCCTGACCCCGTCGGTGGAGGAGGACTCCTCGCCGTCGGCGAGGCTGGACGGGAACAACGTCAACCTGGACATGGAGATGGCCGACCTCGCCCGCAACACCATCGAATACAACGCCCTGGTGGAGCTGTACCGGCTCAAGGGGCAGTTGATGTCCACAGTCATCAACGGAGGGACCCGCTGATGCCCCGCCTTTCCGCATTCGACATCAGTGCGATGGGGCTGAGCGCCCAGCGGCAGAGGCTGGACGTGGTGGCCGAGAACATCGCGAACGTAAACACCACCCGGACACCTGAGGGCGGTCCCTACCGGCGGAAGCAGGTGGTCTTCGAGACCGTGCTCGCCGGGCAGCAGCTTTTCGGCGCCGGCCCTCAGGGAGTGCTGGTCTCCGAGGTGACCACGGACCCCGCTCCGCCGAAGACCGTCTACGAGCCCGGACACCCGGACGCCGACGAACGCGGATTCGTCACGCTGCCCAATGTGAACATCGTGGACGAGATGGTGGACATGATCAGCGCCACCCGGTCCTACGAGGCCAACGTCACGGCTCTGAACGCCACGAAGAGCATGCTGATGAAGGCGCTCGAGCTCGGACGGAAGTAAGGAAGGGCGGCCATGGCCATCGAAGCGATACGCCCGGGCACCGGGTTTGCACAGACCCAGCAGGCCGCTGCGCGCCCCTCCGGCGAGGGGTTCGCCGATGCGCTCACGGACGTGGCGAAGCAGGTCTCGGCGCTGGAGTCTCAGGCCAACGACATGGCAATGAAGATCGCGGCGGGTGATGTGGCCGAACTGCACAACGCGATGATCGCGATGCAGAGGGCCAGCACGGCGCTCGAGCTCACGGTGCAGGTGCGCAACAGGGTCCTGGAGGCCTACCAGGAGATCATGCGGATGCAGATCTGACCCCCGTCCTGCAGGGGAGCAGGCGCCACGCGGCGTCCTGACGACCCTGCGCCGGGATGCGCGAGGACCCTGTGGCCGCACTGGGACCGGGCACAGGGTCCGCATCCTCCGCACGGCGGCGGAGGCGGGGGGCGCGCGGCAACAGAGGGATGGAAAACAAACTCCGGTCGTTCTTTCAACTGTGGACGAACCTCACCCCTCCCCAGCGGGTGATCGTCTCCTTCTTCGCGGCGGCGGTGGTCGTGGCGACGGTGGTCGTCGCCATGGTGGCCAGCCGCCCCGACTACACGGTGCTTTTCTCCAACCTTCGCCCGGAGGACGCGGCGGCCATCGTCCAGAAGCTGCGGGACTCCAAGGTCCCCTACCGGGTGACGGCAAACGGCACGGCGGTGGAGGTCCCCTCCGCCAGCGTCTACGAGGTGCGCCTGAACCTTGCCGGCCAGGGACTGCCGCAGGGCGGCAACGTGGGGTTCGAGATCTTCGACAAGAGCTCGCTGGGGATGACGGACTTCTCCCAGAAGATGAGCTATCTGCGCGCGCTGCAGGGAGAGCTCCAGCGGACCATCAGCTCGCTGGACGGGGTATCGGACGCGCGGGTGCACATCGTGCTGCCGGACGACAGCCTTTACAGTTCCGAGAAGAAGGACGCGTCGGCGTCCGTGCTGCTGAGGCTGGACGGGTCGCGTGCGCCGTCGGAGGAGCAGATAGCGGGGATCGTCAATCTGGTCAGCGCGGCGGTCGAGGGGCTGCGTCCTGAGCGGGTGAGCGTGGTGGACACCCGGGGCAACGTGCTGGCGGACGGCTCCGGGCAGGGGCGCGACTCCCTGCGCCTGACGGCGACCCAGCTGGACATCAAGCGGGCGGCGGAGCGGGCCATCCGCGCAGACGTCGAGAGCATGCTGGACCGCGTGGCCGGTCCGGGGAAGGCTGTGGTGCGCGTCAGCGCCAGGATGAGCTTCGACCAGAAGCAGACCACCAGCGAGATCTTCGAGCCTGCGGGAGGAGGGACGCAGGGCGTCGTGGCCAGTATGGAGCGCACGCGCGAGGTCTACGGAGCGGGCGCGAGGGCGGCAGGAGGAGTCCCCGGGACGGCGTCGAACGTCCAGCCTCCGGCCCCGCGCACGGCCGCAGCCCCGGCGCCCGGCCAGGCCGGATACGAACGGGAGCAGGAGAGCACCCGGTTCAACGTGTCGCGCCGCACCGAGTTGGTGGAGGGCGCTCCCGGCCAGCTGGAGCAGCTGAGCGTGGCCGTGATGGTTGACCGGGAGGTGGGGCCCGAGAAGCTGGCGGCCATCCGCCAGGCCGCCACGGCGGCGGCCGGGATAGACCCCGCGCGCGGAGACAGGATCGTCGTGGAGAGCGTGGAGTTCCCGAAGGAGGAGGCCGCGGGGAAGGCTCCGCTGGCGGCCAGCCTCGGAAGGTACCTGAACATCGGGCGCAACGCTCTGGCCATCATCCTTCTGGCCGGGTTCGCGCTGTTCATCCGCGGGGCTCTGGCCAAACAGACCATCACCATCGAGAATCCGCAGCCGGAGCCGGTGGCTCTCACCGCGGGCGAGGGGGCAGCCGCCGCCCTGACGGAGGCGACCCCGGCGCAGCCGCCGGGACTCCAGAAGGCGGATATGCCGGAGCTGACCATCCCGCTCGAGAGCGCCAAGGAGCTGGCCAAGCAGCAGCCCGAGGAGATCGCCAACGTCGTCCGGACCTGGATGTCCGACGAGCGGAGGGCCGCGTAAGGTGGGTCAGGCAGAGGTCAACGAACTCGAGCAGTCGGCAGCCCAGGAGGCGTCGCCCGCCAGACCCAGAAAGCGGCTTACCGGCACCCAGAAGGCTGCCATCCTGCTCATCACGCTGGGGGCGGAAGCGTCCGCGGAGGTTTTCAAGCACCTGAAGCAGGAAGAGGTCGAGAAGCTCGCCAACGAGCTCGTCCGCCAGGAACGGGTGGACGTGGAGACCAAGAAGCAGGTCTTCGAGGAGTTCGAGGCGCTCTATTCCACCAGCAGCCTGCTCTCGCAAGGCGGGGTGGAGTACGCCAGGGCTGTCCTGGAGCAGGCTCTGGGGCCCCAGAAGGCGCAGTCGCTCCTGGAGCGCATCATCACGGCCCGCGGCTCCGAACCGTCGGACTGGCTGCACCACGTGGACCCGCAGCAGCTGGCGCGCTGGCTGGCCACGGAGCAGCCCCAGACCATCGCGCTGGTGGTCACCCAGCTGCCGCCGCCGCGCGCAGCCCAGCTTCTGTCCACCCTTCCGCCCGATGTGCGCTCCGAGGTCACCCTGAAGATAGCGCGGATGCAGTCGGCATCGGCCGAGGTCATCGCCCAGATCGAGGACAGCCTGCGCTCGCGCCTCAGCGGGATGAACGCGGACGCGCAGAGGACGGTGAGCGGCGTCCAGGCGCTGGTGGAGATCCTGAACTCTGCGGAGCGTTCGCTGGAGCGGAGCGTGCTGGAGTCGCTGTCCCAGCATGACGCGTCGCTGGCGGAGGAGATAAAGCGGAAGCTGTTCGTCTTCGAGGACATCCTTCTGCTGGAGGACCGCGCCCTGCAGATGGTGCTGCGGGAGGTGGAGCAGGACGACCTGCGTCTGGCCCTGCGGGGCGCTCAGGAGAGCGTGCGGGAGAAGATATTCAAGAACATGTCGGAGCGCGCGTCCGCCACCATCAAGGAGGACCTGGAGACCATGGGGCCCGTGCGGGTGCGCGATGTGGAGGCGGCGCAGCAGCGCATCGCGCTGGTCATCCGCTCGCTGGAGGAGCGCGGGGAGATCGTCATCGCCCGCGGCGACGGCGAGGGGAGCGAGGAGTTTGTCTGAGGAGGGCGCGGTGGCTCGCGGCAGCGGCTTCATCTTCGACCCGGCCCGCGTCCTCAGCTCCCGCGTCGAACCCGCGGAGAAGGCGAGGAGCATCATCCGGGAGGCGGAGGAGGAGGCCGGAAAGCTGGTGGAGCAGGCGCGCTCCACCGCCGAACAGACCCGCCGCTCCGCCTGGGAGGAAGGGTTCGCCGAAGGCCACCGCGAGGCCGCCGAACAGTGGAAAGGCATCCTGGAGGAGGCGGCGCGCCAGCGCGACTCCGTGCTTCAGCAGCTCGAGGAGCTGTCCGGCCACATCGAGCAGGAGTGCCTGAAGCTTGCGCTGCACATCGCCGAGAAGATCGTCCGCCACGAGATCGAGACGCGTCCGGAGACCGTGAAGGACATCCTGGGAGTGGCCCTCCGGCAGCTGAAGGACCGCGCCAATGTCCGCATCCTGGTGAACCGGATGGACCTGGAGACGGTGCGGGCCGCGCGCGAGGAGATCGCTCTGTGGGCGGAGGGGCTTCGCAACGTGGAGATTGTCGAGGAGCCGCGCGTGGAGCGAGGAGGGGTGGTGGTGGAGTCTTCGGACGGCATCCTGGACGCCCGCCCGTCTGTCCAGCTGGATGAGCTGCGGCGCAAGCTGGAGGAGGCGGACGGGCTGTGATCCGCATCGCCCCTCCGCGGCTGGAGCGCTACCACCGGGCCGTCCGGCGCGCGAACGCCGTGCGGCTGAACGGGCGTCTCACGCGCGTGGTGGGAGTGCTGGTCGAGTCCGCGGGGCCGGCCGCTCATATCGGGGAGATCTGCGAGATACACTACTCCCGGAACGACCCTCCGATGCTGGCGGAGGTGGTGGGCTTCCGCGAAGACCGGGTGCTGCTGATGCCCTACGGGGAGATCGCCCGTCTGGCCCGCCACGCCGAGGTGGTGGCCACCGGCCGTTCGCTCTGCGTCCCCGCGTCGGAGGCTCTGCTGGGACGGGTACTGGACGGTCTGGGCCGCCCGCTGGACGGAGGGCCGCCGGTGGAGGCCGACGAACTCCTGCCGGTCCTGAGGGAGCCGCCGCATCCCCTGCTGCGCGAGCGCATCCGCGAGCCCCTCTCGCTGGGAGTCCGCTCCATCGACGGGCTCATCACGTGCGGGACCGGCCAGCGCGTGGGCGTCTTCGCCGGGAGCGGAGTGGGGAAGAGCACGCTGCTCGGGATGATCGCCCGCAACACCGAGGCGGACGTGAACGTCATCGGGCTCATCGGCGAGCGGGGCCGCGAGGTGCGCGACTTCATCGAGCGGGACCTGGGCGAAGAGGGCCTGCGCCGGTCGGTGGTGGTGGTGGCGACCTCCGACCAGGTCTCCGTGCAGCGCCTGCGCGGGGCCCAGGTGGCGACCGCCATCGCCGAGTATTTCCGCGACCGCGGAAGGCGGGTGCTTCTGATGCTGGACTCCGTGACCCGCATCGCCTGGGCGCAGCGCGAGATAGGGCTGGCAGCCGGCGAGCCTCCCACCACGAGGGGATACACTCCCTCCGTCTTCGCGATGCTTCCGAAGCTTCTGGAGCGCGCCGGGATGTCGGACCGCGGGTCCATCACGGGGCTGTACACGGTGCTGGTGGACGGCGACGACATGAACGAGCCCGTGGCGGACGCGGTGCGGGCCATCCTGGACGGGCACATCGTGTTGTCCCGGGCGCTGGCGCACCAGAACCACTATCCGGCCGTGGACGTGCTGGCGAGCGTCAGCCGTGTGATGCCCGAGATAACTGCCGCGTCCCACCGCTCCGCCGCTGGGCACCTGAGGAGGCTGCTTGCGGCCTACCGCGACAGCGAGGACCTCATCAACATCGGTGCCTACGTGCAGGGCTCCAACCCGCTCATCGACGAGGCAATCGCCCTTCTGCCGGACATCCGCTCCTTCCTGCAGCAGGAGGTGGACGAGCGGTGCGAGTTCACCGAGACGGTCTCCCGTCTGGTGTCGCTGGCGGGCGGGCGGGACGGCGGGGAGACGGCTGAATGAGACGCTTCACGTTCCGGCTGGAGCACGTCCTGAAGGTCCGGCAGGCAAGGGAGGACGCGGCGCTCGCGGCGCTGGCCGAGGCCCGGCGCGCCCTCGCCCTGGAGCAGATGACGCTGGAGCAGAGACGCGCCCGCGTCCGCAGGGCCCTTCAGGCGGCCCGGCTCCGCAGGAGCACGGACGAGGACGCTGCGCTGGCGGCGGTCGTGACGGCCTTCCTGGAGTCCCTGGAGGACGATGTGCGTCTGCAGCAGGAGCGGGTCCTGGAGGCCGAGGAGCTGGTGCGGTCGCGCCTGGACGAGGCTCTGGAGGCGATGAAGGAGCGCAAGGCCATGGAGAAGCTGCGGGAGCGGCGGCTGGCGGAGCACCTGGCCGAAGCGGCCCGGGAGGACGTCCGGGCGATGGACGAAGCGGCAGCGCTGAGGGCGGCCTCAGGAGGCTGAACGGAGACCCGGAGGCCCGGCTGCAGAAGAAAAAAGAGCCCGCGGACGCTTTCCGCGGGCCGGAGTCAAACTCGTGACAGAAGGAGAAAAGGATGAAAAGGTTTCGTCCTTCTGTCGGTGCAAAAACCGTGCCAATCCCGGCCATCCCGCCCCTCAAATCGCCATGGACCGGCTGTGAGGCGCGGCCCGGCCGTCCGGGCTCGAAGAGAAGGCGTCAGCGGTCCGGGCCGCACAGTCCGGCCAGCCACTCCCGGCGGCCCGTCTTCGATGGCCGCGCGCAGCGAACCGGGTCCTTCGGCGTTCAGGTCGGTGACGCGGATGACCCGGCCATCGGCGCCGGCCGGGGTATGCACTCCGAAGCCGACCGCCCCCGGAAAGACCGGCGGGGGAGCGGGTGCAGACCGGGCCGCAGGCCCTGTCACCAGCAGGACAAGAGCGGCCTGCAGAAAAGGTCCTGATGCAGTCTTTCCTGGGATCATCAGCCTCGCTCCTTTGTCCGGATGTCGGGAGTCTCCCGCATGAGCCGGAACAGCGTCACCTCCGGGCGGCACAGCAGCCGCAGCGGCAGAAAGCTGGAGCCTATCCCCCGGCTGATGTACAGGCGGGTGCGGCCCGGGTCGGTCCCGATGATGCGGCCCAGGCGCTCCCCGCTGAATAGACCGCTGGAGAGCCGCTTTCCGTACCCTGAGCGCGTCAGAAGGGGGCCGTACCCGGGAAGGACGATCTGTCCGCCGTGCGTGTGTCCGCTCAGCACGAGGTCGCAGCCCGCCTCCACCGCCGCCGCGATGATGGACGGCGAATGCGCGAGAAGCAGCGTGAAGACATCCTGCGGAGCACCGTAGAGCGCGGCGCGGAGGTCGTCCAGGCCGGTGTGCGGGTCGTCCACCCCCGCCACCACGATGGCAGAGCCTCCCCTTCGCAGCACCCGGTGCCCGTTCTCCAGCACAGCGATGCCCTCGTCGCGGAGCACCCGCTTGACACCCTCCCAGACGAGCGGGTAGCGCACATCCGCATTCCCGGAGATGGCGAACATCCCCTCCCGCGCTCCCGCGGCCCGGACGATGCCGGCAAGCTCGCGGGCGGCCGCCTCGTCCTGAGTCAGGTCGCCCGTGAGAGCCACGATGTCGGGCCGCAGGTCCCGCACCAGCCGCCGGATGATGCGTTCCCGGCGTCCGGTGTGCATCATATGGAGGTCGCTCAGCTGCAGGATGGTGAAGCCCTCGAACTCCGGGGGAAGACGCGGACACGGCACCTGCCTGCGCACCAGGGAAGGAGAGAACGCCTGATGGACCATCAGGCCGGCCAGACCGGCCGGGACCGCGAGTCCGATAAGCAGCTCGCCAGCCAAGCGGACTCAGCCTCGCCTCACGCGGCGGGCTCGCCGCAGAGATACTCGATGAGCAGCCGCACCCCCGCCCCGGACGCGCCCTTCTCGATGACCCCGTCGTCCCGGGACAGGAAGGCCGGTCCGGCGATGTCGATGTGTGCCCAGGGGCGTCCGTCGGTGAACTCCGAAAGCAGGAGCGCCGCCGTGATGGCGCCTCCTTCGCGCCCTCCGGTGTTCTTCATATCCGCCACCTGGCTTTCGATGAGGTAGCGGTAGTCCTCGGAAAGCGGCAGCGGCCAGATGCGGTCTCCCGACACCTGCGAAGACGCCCTGAGGCGCTCCACCAGCCCTTCATCGTTGGACATCACGCCGCTGTAGACCCGCCCCAGCGCCCAGACGCACGCCCCGGTGAGCGTCGCCAGGTCGATTATTTCGTCGCACCCTTCCCGGACCGCGTAGCACAGGGCGTCCGCGAGCGTCAGGCGCCCTTCCGCGTCGGTGTTCTCGATCTCGATGGTCTTCCCGTTCATCGCGCGGACCACGTCGCCGGGGCGCATGGCGCTCCCGGAGGGCATGTTCTCCACGGCGGGGACGATGGCCAGCACCTCCCGGTCCGGCTTCAATTCGGCCACGGCCTGCATGGCGGCGAGCACCGCCGCCGCTCCGGACATGTCGTCCTTCATGGTGGCCATGCTCTCGGCGGTCTTGAGCGAGAGCCCTCCGGAATCGAAGGTGACCCCCTTCCCGATGATGGCCAGCCGTCCCCGCGACTCGCCGGACGGACGGTAGCGGAGCGTGATGAACTTCGGAGCCTCCTGCGAGCCGCGGGCCACCGCCAGGTAGCAGCCCATCCCCAGCCGCTCGGCCTCAGGCCGCTCGAGCACCAGCGCCTCCAGCCCGAGCTCCGCAGCCATCCGCGTGGCGAGTTGCGCGAGCGCGGAGGGAGTGACCTCGTTGGCGGGGCTGTTGACCAGGTCGCGGGCCAGGTTCACCGCGCGGGAGACGACGTCCGCCCTCCGTGCGCCCGCCTCCACGGCAGAGATGCGCGAGCCGTCCATCTCGCACACCAGCAGCTCTTCCACCTGACGGGGCTGCGGGTCGCTCTTGTACTTCAGGAACTCGTAGGTGCCGAGGACCGCCCCCTCCACCGTCGCCTGCGCCGCCCTCGCCGGCGACAGTCCCCCCGCCCCTGCGCCGTGCACGATGGTGGCCACCCGCCGGGCCCGGGCGTCCCGCGCCCTCCGGAGCGCGGCGGAGGAGGCTTTGCGCACCGTCTCAAGGTCCAGCCTGCCGGGCTGTCCCAGCCCGGTCACGATGACTCTGGCCGCGGGCAGCCGTTCCTGACTGTGGACCAGAAGGGTCTCGCCCGGCTTGCCTTCGAAGCCCTCCTCCCGGATGATGCGGGTCAGCAGTCCGTCGAGCGCGCGGTCCACGGCGCCCGTGGCTCCGCCGGGCTCCGTCACCCCTTCGAAGAGGTTGACGACGAGGGCGTCGCACTCCGCCGCCGTGATGGATGCGGTGGTGGTGGTTATGGTCATGGTGGCTGTCCTCCGCCGTCAGGTCGCGGCGAGCGAGGGCCGGCCGGCGCAGGCCTCCTCAGATGATCTTGGCGATGCTGGCAAGGCTCCTCGGGTCCAGCCGCGACACGTCCCTTATCTCGAAACGGTTCCCGTGGATGTCGGTCAGGATGATGCGGTTGCGCGGCAGGCGCAGCACATTGTCGCGCAGGTTGCGCAGATGGAACTCGCGGCGGCCCTTGTCGGTCTCCACGTCCAGCCGGAACACGCCGAACTCCTCCTTGCACGAGCGCACCCTGCGGATGCGCGCCGTGAAGTAGCGCTGCTCCAGCTCCGCCTCCAGCAGCTGCCGCGCCTCGATGGGCAGACTGCGGATGTCGCGCAGCATCCCGATCTCGTTCTCGTTCATGTCGAAGAACGTGATGTACTCGTTCTTCCGCGTCAGCGGGAACGCCCGGCGCGCCTCCACCTGGGGATAGCTGCGATCGCCCACCGTGATGCCCAGCGAGTCTCCCACTTTGTGGATCGTCAGCATGGACGGGTCCAGCAGCCGGACCTCCAGGTCCAGCCTGACTTCCGGGACGTCCGGGTCGCGTTCTCGGTCCTCGGTCATCGCGGCCTCCTCTACACCGCCACCCGGCTGCGGCTCAGGTCCGTCTGCATCTGGACCAGCCTCCAGTAATGCCCGCGCAGGTCGAGCAATTCGTCGTGCGTCCCCACCTCCACGATGCGCCCGTCGTCGATGACCACGATGCGGTCCGCCTTGCGCAGGGTGGACAGCCGGTGGGCGATGGCGAACGTGGTGCGGTTCTGGACCAGGCGCTCGATGGCTTCCTGGATCTGCTTCTCGGTCTCCGTGTCCACGGCGCTGGTGGCCTCGTCGAAGATGAGGATGCGGGGGTTGTGCAGGATGGCGCGGGCGATGGAGATCCTCTGGCGCTCCCCGCCCGACAGGCGTCCTCCGCGCTCTCCCACCTGCGTGTCGTAGCCGTCCGGGAACTTCATGATGAAGTCGTGGGCGTTGGCGGCCTTCGCCGCCCGCATGATCTCCTCGGGAGTGGCGTCCGGCTTGCCGTAGGCGATGTTCTCCGCCACCGTCCCGCTGAACAGGAACGGCTCCTGCAGCACCACGCCGATCTGGCTGCGCAGGTCGTTCAGCCGCACCGCCCGCAGGTCCACCCCGTCGATGAGCACCTGGCCCATCTGAGGGTCGTAGAAGCGGCAGACCAGGTTGATGAACGTGCTCTTGCCCGCTCCCGTCTTGCCCACCAGGCCGATCATCTCGCCGGGACGCACGTGCAGGCTGACATCCTTGAGGATGGGCTTGTTGCGGTCGTAGCCGAAGTAGACGTTCCGGAACTCCACGTCCCCCTGGATGTGCGGCAGGGGCACCGCGTTCTCGTTGTCGGCCACTTCGGGCTCGGTGTCCAGCACCTCGAAGATGCGCTCCGCAGCGGTCAGGGAGCGCGGCACCGAGTCCGCCAGGTTGGTCAGCCACTGCAGGGGGCCGTAGAACATCCCCAGGTAGCCCGTGAACATCATCAGGCGCCCGAACGTCATCTCGCCCTTGACCACCATGATCCCTCCCACGAGCCAGACCGGGTATTGTCCGAACTCGATGATGACGGAGAGGGTGGGCATCAGGAGGTTGACCAGACGTGCCGCGGAATACTCGCTCTGGAACAGCACCTCCGTGTTCTCGTCGAAGCGCCGGACCTCGCGGCCCTCCTGCGCGAACGCGCGCACCACTCGGATGCCGGACAGCGAGTCGCTGAGCATGGCGTTCAGGCGGCTCCAGGATGTCCAGAAGCGGGTGTACACGTAGCGCAGACGCCGCGTGGACAGAAGGGTGATGCCGGCTACGATGGGGGCGGGCGAAAGCGCGATGAGCGCCAGGGGCCAGCTGGTCAGAAACAGCAGCACGCAGATGATGATGAGCTGCAGCAGGAAGATGAGGAAGTACTGCGCGCTGCCCACCAGGAACCCCTGCAGGGCGCCCGTGTCCTGGGTCACGCGGCTCATCACCGCGCCGATCTGACGGCGGTCGAAATAGGCGAGCGACAGACGCTGCAGCGCGTTGTACAGCTGCCTGCGCACGTCCAGGGTCACCCGTCCGCCCAGCCACGCGGTCAGCTGCATCCGCCAGACCCCGGTGCCGTAGGCGATGAGGCGGGCCAGCAGCAGAATCCCTACGAGCACGAGTAGCCAGGTGATGCGCGTCTTCGCCGTCGCCGTCTTGTCCACCGGCACCAGCGCCAGGTCGAACATGTACCGGTTGATGAACGGCGGGGCCATACTCACCACGGTGCTGACCAGCAGGAGCAGTGAGGTCGCCAGCGCCGTCAGGTAGTACGGCTTCAGGTAGCCCAGAAGACGCCGGAGGACCTTGCCCTTGTCCAGACAGTGGGGGCAGACGCGGCTGTATTTCGGCAGCGCCCGGCCGCACGAGGGGCAGCTGTCGCCCTCCTCGTCCTCGTCCGGCTCGGGCTCCTCCTCCCCGTTGGCGATGGCCTGCAGGCTTCTGGCCACGCGCGTGAACTTCCCGGCCAGCGTGTTCGAGTAGTGCAGAAGCACCACCTTCTGGCCTTCGTGCGAAGCCACCAGCACGCCCCCGCCGACCAGCGGCTCGGCGTCGATCTGCTGGATCTGGGAGTAGGGGACCTCCACAAGGACGGAGGCCTGCTCGGGGCCGGGGTCGAAGACGGCCACCCGGTCGTCCAGCGCAACCAGCCAGCGTTCTCCGAAGCGTCCGTCTCTTGTGATGTCCGTGGATGCCGCAAGACGCACCTGGTTGCGCGACTTGCCCATGGCGCCCAGCGCGCGCTCCACGGACCGGGGTAAGTTGTCGCTGATCAGCATCTCGCGCGCGCCCATGCCCCACCGGCTGGAGCGCCCGGTGGCCAGCGCAGGCCTGGTCTCCTCCGAGCGCGGGGTCCGGTGACGGCATGGCCCGCGGCGGCGCTTCTTCGGACGATACTCGCGCGCCGACCGCAGGTCCGCGGGCGCACAGAACTCCTTCCTTCCCGGATTTTACACGCCCCGTCCGGGCCTGTAAACGGAAGTTGCCCCCGGAAATCGCCCTGCGCCAAAATACTTCGCCGCCGCTCCCCCGGGGAGCGCAGCCGGCCGGGGCGCGCCGCCCCCGGAAGCGGCGCAGGGAGAAGCCGATGACCGTAGCCGAAGCCGTCAGACTCGTCGAGACGCTGGCCCCTCCATCGCTCGCGCTGCCCGGGGACCCCGGGGGGCTGCACATCGGGGCGCCGGACGCGCCGGTGGAGCGCGTGGGAGTGTGTCTGGACGCAACGGAGCATGCGCTGCGCGAGGCCAGGCGCGCCGGGGTGCAGATGATGGTGGCCCACCACCCTCTCATCTACCATCCCGCGGCCACCCTGGCGGAGAGCGACCCTCAGGCCGCCCTTATGTGCGAGTTCGTCCGTTCCGGCATGGCGCTCTACTGCGCGCACACCAGCTGGGACGCGGCGCCGGGAGGGCTGAACGACGGACTGGCGGAGCTCGTGGTTATCCGTGAGGCGGAGCCGCTGCGGGTCACCTCGAGCCCCAACCTGTTGAAGTTGGCCGTCTATGTGCCGGAGGAGGCGCTGGACGCGGTCCGGATGGCCATCGGCGACGCCGGAGCGGGACAGCTGGGCAACTACACCCACTGCAGCTTCCGCACGCCGGGGACCGGCTCGTTCCGGCCGGTGGAGGGAGCCAGCCCGCACATCGGGGAGGTGGGAAGGCTGGAGGATGTGGCGGAGTGGAAGCTGGAGGCGGTGGTGGAGGAGAGCAGGCTGACGGCGGTCCTCGAGGCGATGCGCCGGAGCCATCCCTACGAGGAGATCGCCTACGACCTGTACGAGATGCGCATCCCGGCGTCGCGGGCGGGCATCGGGCGCATCGGGACGCTGGAGGAGCCCATGCCTCTCTGCGGACTGGAGGCCAGGGTGGCCGAGGCGCTGGGAGAGGACGCTCTGCGGATGTGGGGAGACCCGGGCCGGATGGTGAGCCGCGTGGCGGTGTGCGGAGGGTCCGGCGGCGACCTGGTGGAGACGGCGGCGGCGCGGGGCGCGGACGTCTACATCACCAGCGAGCTGCGGCATCATCAGGTGCTGGCGGCGCGCTCGCTCGGGCTGGCGCTCATCGACGCGACCCACGCGGCCACCGAGACGCCCGGGATGCGCCTCTTCGCCCGCCGCCTGAAGGAAGCCGCGGGCGACTCTCTGGACGTGGTCTTCCTCGAGTAGCGGGAGCTGGCCGGTCAGGCCGCCTCGGGGACGCCGGCGCGGCCCGGGCTGCCGAGCGCATCCAGCAGCGCCGAGCACCACGGCCCGGGATGGAACTCCAGCGTCCGCCCGTCCGGAGTCCTGTGGTCCAGCACCAGCCGGCCGTCCTGGAACACCCACACCGAGCCGGTGCGCAGCAGGACCACCCTGAGTCCCCTGCCGGCGGCTCCGGCCGCGAACAGTCTTCCGTAACTCATCGGCCTGCCGGCCCTCATCGAGAGCGCCGCGGCGGCCCGGGCTATCGTGGCCGCTTCGTCCATCGCGTTCGCCTCCCCGGCGCGCCGGTCGTCGCTTGCTCACAGGACGCGCCATGGAGATGATGCGCCCCCGAGGTCAACGTCCGATGACGCGAAGGAGAAGGTCCGGTCAAGATTCCGTCAACATTGTCCGCCCCCTTGCGGGCGGGGCCCGACGGGGCGCCTGTCAGCTCCAGTATTTCCGGTCCAGGCTCCGGTACTGGATGGCCTCGGCCACGTGCGCCGCGGAGATCTCCTCGTCCCCCGCCAGGTCCGCGATGGTGCGGCTGACCTTCAGGATGCGGTCGTAGGCGCGGGCGGAGAGGTTGAGCTGGCTGATGGCTCCGCGGAGCAGTCCGCGCACCGGTTCCGACAGGCGGCAGTATTCCCGTATCTGGCGGGACCCCATCTGGGCGTTGCAGAAGATGCCCGAGCCGTCGAAGCGGCGGCGCTGCACCTCACGGGCCCGGCGCACCCGTTCGCGGATGGACGCCGAGTTCTCCCCGTCCGCCTTCTGCATCAGCTCGTCCTGCTTCAGGCGCGGGACCTCCACGTGGATGTCCAGCCGGTCCAGCAGTGGACCGGAGATGCGCTGCAGGTACTGCCGGATCTGCTTCGGGGTGCAGGTGCAGGTGACGTGGGTATCATTGTAAAATCCGCAGGGACAAGGATTCATGGCTGCCACCAGCATGAACCGGGCCGGGTAGGTGAGCGACCCGGACGCGCGGCTGATGGTCACCACGCCGTCTTCCAGGGGCTGGCGCAGGACCTCCAGCACGTCGCGCCGGAACTCAGGGAACTCGTCCAGGAAAAGCACGCCGTTGTGCGCCAGGCTCACCTCTCCAGGCCGCGGGTGGGCCCCGCCGCCGGACAGCCCGGCGTTCGAGATGGTATGGTGGGGACTGCGGAACGGGCGCCGGGTCACCAGAGCCTCGTCCGCCCGGAGCACCCCCGCCACGGAGTAGACCTGCGTGGTCTGGAGCGCCTCGTCCAGCTCCAGCGGAGGCAGGATGGTGGGCAGGCGGCGCGCCAGCATCGTCTTGCCGGAGCCCGGAGGCCCCACCATCAGGAGATTGTGTCCCCCCGCCGCCGCCACTTCCAGCGCCCTCTTCGCGATGTGCTGGCTCTTCACGTCGGAGAAGTCCACACTGTAGGACGGCTGCTCCAGCTGCGCCTCCTGGATGGTGGCCGTCACCGGCTCCGCGGCGAACCCTCCCTGCAGCAGGTCGAACACCTCCGAAAGGCTCGCCGCCCCGAAGACAGGGGGCCCCTGCACGATGGCCGCCTCCCGGGCGTTGGCGGAGGGTACGATTATCCGTCCCACCGAGTCGCCCCTGGCCTTCATCGCAATGGGCAGCACTCCGGACGCGGAGCGGCGCGCGCCGTCCAGCGAGAGCTCTCCCACGAACAGGCACCCGTCCAGCAGGTCCATCTCCAGCTGCCCGGTGGCCGCCAGGATGCCCACGGCGATGGGCAGGTCGAAGGAGGGCCCCTCCTTGCGCACGTCCGCGGGAGCCAGGTTGATGGTGATGCGCCTCTGAGGAAAGTCGAACCCGGAGTTGCGGATGGCGCTGCGCACGCGCTCCCGCGACTCCTGCACCGCCGCATCCGGCAGCCCGACGATGTTGAACGCGGGCAACCCTCCGGCGATGTCCACCTCCACGTCCACCAGATAGGCGTCCACTCCGAGCACTGCGCTGGAAGACACGCGCGCCAGCATAGGTCGTCCCTCCCTCGGGGCAGGGGGCTCGCCGCCTGCTCTGACCGGCAGCGCGGCGGCGCGCCCATTATAGGGGACAGACGCGGAAGACTGTCAAGTATGCGGACGCTCTTTTCTTCCTTCCGGCTTTTCCGGACACCGGGCAGGACGCACGACAGTCACGGCCTTGCCCCCCGATCCGGAGCCGTGCCGTCCGCTCTAGACCGGCTTCGACTGCGCCAGCACGCCGAAGCGGTTGGCGATGGCCAGCGCCGGGTCCAGCGGCACTTCCGCCGGCACCGTCCCCTCGGGGATGTGGATGACGGGCAGGGGGCGCAGAGTCCTGCCTTCGAACTGCGGCAGCCAGCGCGCCTCCGCTTCGAACATCTCCCGCGTCATCTCCCGGATCTCGTGCAGGGTCAGCACCGCCGAGGTCAGCGGGTCCAGCGCGATGGCGCGGGCGGCCATCTCCGGGTCGCCCGTCAGAGCCGCCTGCACGGCCAGCCCCTGCACGATGACATTGGTCATGTTGAGGGCGGCGCACTGCGGCGGAAGGTCGCCCACCACCGTGGGATGGATGCCCACCCGGTCCACGAACACCGGGACCTCCACGCAGCAGCCGTCCGGGAGGTTGGTGATGTATCCGTCGTTGCGCACATTGCCCTGCAGCCGGAACGGCCGGCCGGTCTGGTGTGCCTCCATGATGTAGGAGCAGTACTCCGCGCTGCGCGCCGAGAGCTGCTTCGACTCGATGCTGAGCGGGTCGGAGTCGCGGAACTTCTCCTCCAGCATCCGGCCGTACCGGTAATACGCCCCGGAAGCGCCCCCGAAGTCCGGCTGGTCGCAGTAAAGGTCCAGCGCCTTCCGGTTCTTGCGGAACCAGGGCACATATTCCGAAAGATGCCCCGTGCTTTCGGTCATGAAGTAGCCGAAATGCCGGAACACCTCTCCTCTCACCTTCTCGTTGACGTAGTACTCCGGCAGCTCGAACTTCTCGCGCAGCTCCGGATACAGGTCGCGGCCGTCCTTCTCCAGCTTCAGGAACCAGGCCATATGGTTGATGCCGGCCGCCAGATAGTCGATCTCGTCCTTGGGGATGCCCAGATACCCGGAGATGAGGTCCATCGTGGTCTGCACGCCGTGGCACAGGCCCACGAACTGAAGCCCGGGGACCGTCCCCAGCGCCCAGCAGCACGCGGCCATCGGGTTGGCATAGTTCAGCAGGAGGGCCCGGGGACACAGCTCCATCACGTCCCGCGCGATGTCCATCAGCACCGGGATGGTGCGCAGCGCCCGGAACACTCCTCCCGGCCCCAGGCTGTCGGCGATGCACTGGTCCACGCCGTATTTCAGGGGGATCTCGTAGTCGCACTGGAAGGCGTCCATCCCGCCGATCTGGACCATGATGACCACGTAGTCGGCGCCCTCCAGAGCCTTTCTGCGGTCCGTGGTGGCCCACACGCGGGACGGAAGCCTGTTCTCGGCGATGACGTCCCGCGCGAAGGCTTCCATCTTTCGAAGCCTGGTCTCCGTGGGGCTCATCAGGGCGAACTCGCTGTCCTGCAGCTCGGGAGTCGCCATGATGTCCATCATCAGGGTCTTGCAGAAGACGATGCTCCCCGCACCGATCATCGCGATCTTAGCCATCCGCCAGCCTCCTTTCCGGGCTATTGCCGCCCGGCGCTCTCGGGACCCAGGTTGCGGAACAGGAACAGCCCCTCCTTGCCCGGCGCGACGATGTCGGGCCGTCCGTCTCCGTCCAGGTCGCCGATCCACATGAAGATGCCCGTTCCCGAGTGCTCCCCGGCCTTTCCGTAGTCGATGACGCACTTGGTGAACGATTCTCCGTTCCACTTGAAGTAGAACAGCCCCACGATGTCCGTCTCGCCGGGTTCGGTCCCGCAGTGCGCCCGGTAGCGGTTGCCGGTGACCAGTTCGCACTCCCCGTCCCCGTCGATGTCCACCCACTGCATCTCGTGGTACTGCGAGAACCAGGGGTCGATGGGATGCCGTGTCCAGATGCGGCCTCCGCCGGGCGCAGGCTTCTGCGTCCAGTAGTCCAGTCCGTAGCCGTGGGCCTGTCCCACGATGAGCTCCGGGACCCCGTCGCCGTTGACGTCGGCGGCGATGATGGGCACGCTGGCCGACCCCAGCCGGAACTCCTGATGGAACGTCCAGGCTCCGGTGAGCGGGTCGCCTTCCGGCGCCTCCCACCATCCGTCCGGAGTGATGAACGCCATCCGTCCCGAGCCCGTCACGTCCCCGAAGCCCAGCCCGTGGCCCTGCGGCTCCGGCGAGATGATGTACTCGCGGAAGCGCCCGGCCGGTCGTCCGGCGGCGTCGCGCTCCAGTTTGAAGACCCGCAGCGGGTTGCCCGGCGTGTTGGGCACGATCTCCAGCTCGCCGTCCCCGTCCACGTCCCAGGCGCGGGTGGTCTCGATGGAGCCCACCGTGGCGATCTCGTGGGTCTTCCACTCCCCTCCCCGCGGTCCCGGGTTCTCGCGCCAGACCAGGGTCTGTCCCCACCAGCCTCCCGTCACGAAGTCCGTCCAGCCGTCGCCGTTGACGTCCATCGGGATGGTGGAGAAGTCGTCGTAGTATTCTCCCTCGGCCCGCACCTCGCACAGCCGGTGCTTCTTCCAGCCGGGTCCCTGGTACCAGAAGCCCCCGCAGACGATGTCGGGGACGCCGTCGTTGTCCACATCGAACACGGCGGCGGACTCGAAGGCCTCGCCGTCTATCCTGACCTTCTCCCACTCGATGCGCCGCTGCACTGCCATAGTCTCCATCTCCTCCGGCTCCGCACATCAGGGCCGTTCGCGAACGGGCGCGCGGCTTCCTGCCTGCGGCGTGTGCGGCGGAAGGGAGAAGGGAGCGGCCGGGCTCGCGGAAAAGCTCAGGGAGGGGCGGCCCGCTTGCGGGGCGGGGCGACACGTCCTATAATACTACCACTTCGCCCGGGCGCAGCGAGGCGCCCGCGCGTGCAGGATGGAGCCGAAATGCCGAACCTGACCCACGTCTGGGCCGAACCGGACCTCTATCTTCTGGCCGACGAGGACCTCGTCGCCTCCTGTGAGAACGTCACGCGCAGAGTGTGTCCCATCGAGAAGGCCGCCGAGCCGGTCATCTTCCCGGAACGGCCCTGGGAGGGCGTGGGGCCGGACGGGCGGGTCACCTCGCTGCAGGACCCCTTCTACGCATCCGTCCTCTACGACCCGGAGCACCGGCTGTTCCGCTGCTGGTACAACGCCTACGACCGCTTACAGAACCGGGTCTATGCTCCCCCTTACGGCAGCCAGAACTACTCCTGCTGCTACGCGGAGAGCGGCGACGGCATCCGGTGGGAGAAGCCCGTCGTGGGCGAGGTGCTGCACGACGGCTCTCTGGAGAACAACCTGGTGCGCTTCAAGGATGAGGCGGCGGAGGGCTCCTCGAACCTGGGGGAGCAGGTCTGGAACGTGCTGCCGTACAGCTCCCCGGACTCGGACGACCGGTTCGTGGCGTCGCTGTTCACGCGCTACGAGGACCCGCTCTTCCCGACCGGCATCACCTTCTGCTACAGCCCGGACGGTCTGCGGTGGAGGATGCACTATCCGCCGCCCCTGATGCTGGAGGGAGACTGCCACGGGTTCTCCTGGGACCCCGTGCAGCGCTGCTACATCCTCACTACGCGCTCCCACCAGCATATGAACCTGTGCCGCAGGTGGGGGCGTCCCTGGAAGCGGCACATTGCCATGGCTCGCAGCCGGGACCTGGTCCACTGGACCGCGATGGAGACCATCCTGGAGGTGGACGAGCAGGACCCCGAGGATGCGCAGCTGTATCTGATGTACATCATCCCCTACGGACACGCGTATCTCGGCCAGCTTCTGATGTTCTACGGCCACGAGATGACGCTGGACACCCAGCTCGCGCTCAGCCGCGACCTGCGCTCCTGGCAGCGGGTGGGGGAGCGCCGGCCCATCCTGGAGAGAGGGGAGGAAGGGAGCTGGGACTCCCGGCACGTGGCGCTGACCCACAATCCGCCGCATCCCGAGGGAGACAGGATGCGGTTCTGGTACGGGGGGAAGAACACTCCCCACTACCAGGCCGGCTACGGGGCTCTGGGGACGGGCACGCTGCGGCGGGACGGCTTCGTCTGTCTGGAGGCGGGGGAGGAGGAGGGCATCGTCAAAACCATCCCCTTCCGTCCGCCCAGGCCGAACTCCGCCTGCTGGATCATCCTGAACGTGGACGCCAGCGACGGCGAGGTGCTGGTGGAGGTGACGGATGTGGACGGAAAGCCGCTGGACCGGGTGACGAAGGCCGACTGCGAGCCCATCCGCGGGGACCACGTCCGGGCCGTGGTGAACTTCCCCACGACGCCGGGCAACTTCTTCGACCGCGGCAACTTCCTGCGCTTTGCGCAGGACATCCGGCTTCGCTTCTATCTGCGAAACGCGAAGCTGTACGCCTTCAAGCTGAACAACTACTCGCCGGTCTGGCCGGCCGGGGACTGAGACCCGGCAGGAGAGCGCGCACGATGTCTTGCGGCTACAGCACGTCCGCCCTGCATCCGATGGCCGTCATCGACGTGATGGACGTCGAGCGGGAGTGGGGGCAGTATATCAACTCGGTCTGCGTGACTCAGACCGGGGCGTGGCTCGTCAGCGTGACGGTGAACGCGCCGGACGGCCATATGGTCTACACGCGCCGGAGCGAGGACCGCGGCAGGACCTGGGGCCCCCGCGTGTATGCCGTCCCTCCGGGAAGACTGGAGCGCGGCCGCACCATCGAGATGGGCCAGCTGCTGCCCGTGGAGCCCGGCGGGCGCAGGCGCATCTATCAGTTCCACGTGCAGCACACACGGGAGCAGACCCGGTTCGGGCAGCTGCGCTATACGGTCAGCCACGACGACGGAAGGAGCTGGGAAGGGCCGGACGGCCCCGGGACCCTTTACACGCTGGCGGCGCCCGCATACGCCCTGTCGCCGGACAGCGACGGTTGGCACCTGATGGCTCCGGGGCTGACGCTGGACGGCGGGGAATGGCTCCTGCCGATGAACATCTCCACGGACCCCATCCCTCTGGGAGAGATTTGTTCGGAACTGGTCTTCGGGCTCACGCGGAACACCTTCACGGCGGAGGACCCGGCGGAAGTGGAGATGGAGTTCTTTCCGGGGCCTCCGCACGGGCTCTTCGTCCCGTACGAGCCCGAACCCGGACGCTCGCTGGGTCAGGAGCCGCAGGTGGCGCAGCTGTCGGACGGCAGGCTGTTCTGCGTGTGCCGCACCGGGAACGGATGCCTGTATTACACCGTATCCTCCGATTCCGGACGCACCTGGGAGCCCGCCCGGCCTCTTCTGTACCGGGACGGGGGGAGCCGGATGCTGCATCCCAACGCGCCCTGCCCGTTCCGGAAGCTGTCGAACGGCGCCTATGCGCTGCTGTTCTGCAACAACGACGGGACGGCGTTCGGCGGGGCCGACCCGTTCGACCACACGAAGAACCGGCAGCCGGTCTATGTGTCCATCGGGCGCGAGACCGGCCGGCGGGAGGGGCAGCCGCTGGAGTTCGGGGAGCCGCGCCTGCTGTGCAGCCTGGAGGGCTTCGAGCCGGAGGCGAACTGGCGCGACCTGACATACGGCTTCCTGCTGGAAGACGGAGGGGAGTTCTTTCACTTCTACAACGCGGTCTGGCGCCGCATCCAGGTGAACCGTGTGGACCCCGCCCTGCTGGAGTGTGGAGGGACCGGGTGAGAGCGGCTGCGGCGGCAGCGCTGATGGTCCTGCTTGCGGCCGGAGGCTGCAGGGCGGATGCCGGCGGATGGTCCGTCATCGCCGGCTGGTGGAGGCCGGACGCAGACCCGCGCGCCGCCCGTCAGGTGTGGGAAGGCACGTTCTGGAGCGAAGGCTGGAGCGAGCCGGAGCAGTTCTACCCGGAGCATTTCCGGCCGGCGGGAAGCGTCCATCTGCTCCTGAAGAACACCTCCGCGCGCGAACAGACCCTCGTGTTGACCCGCGTGAACGGCGCTCCGCTGGCCGAAGCCGCCACCACGGAGCAGAAGGCGGGCCCCGTCATCTGGTATCGCGTGGAATCCCCGCAGCTTCCGGTGGAGGATGCTCCGGAGGGCGCGGAGGGCTTCGACAGGCAGCGCGTGCCTGCAGGGGCGTGGGTGGAGTGCGCCGTGCGCTTCCGGCTGCCGCCTGAGGGGCCCGTGCGGCTGACGTTCCGGACCGGCGAGGGGGAGCCGCTGGAGTTCGACATCCCTGTCGAAGCCCCGTCGGCCCGCATCGAGGCGGTGACGTTCTCGCGGCGGCTGGACACGGCGTTTCTCTATATCCGGTCGCTGGACGGGAGGGCGCTGGAGCCCGGGACGGTGCGCGTGGATGGTCTGCCGCCGGCGAGGGTCGTCTGGCAGGAGGGGCCCGCCGGGAGCGGCCTGCTGCTGGCCGAGGTCCGACTGGCTTCGCCTCTGCGATACGGAAGCTTCCCGCTGTTCACCGTGACGCTGCGGGACGGCCGCAGGCTGGCGCAGGCGGTCCGGGCGTGGGACGGCTGGTTCGCCATCGGGCTGTACGGCACGGTGACGCCCGAGAAGGTGGCCGCGGCGAAGGCGAAAGGGTTCAACGCCTACTTCAACGGTCCGCTGGACGTGCTGGACGAGGCGCGGATGAGCTATGTCCCTCACGGAGGCGTGGGCCACCCCGTCCGCCACTCCACTCACGGACGGGGACTGCTGTTCTACCAGAACCACGACGAGCCGGACGCCCACGATGTGAGGCTGGGCGGCGACCTTCCGTGGATGGAGCGCCTCGGGGTGCATGCCACGGCGAAGGTGCTGCCGCTTCAGCGATACCAGAGGCAGCAGGACCAGGCCACTCCCAACCTGCTCCTGGTGGACAACACCTACAAGCCGCTCAACTGGTACGTCTACGGTCAGATCCCGGATATCTTCTGCACGGACCCGTATGTCCCGCTGGGCGGAAGGCAGACCGACTACGTCTGGCGGGCCCTGGAGTGCGCGCGGGACGCCTCGGCGCCGCGCCCGCTGGTGGCGGTGCTCTGGGCGTGCAGTCTGGACTCGGGAGCGCCCCGCAACTTCGGACGCCGGCCGCCCACGGCCCGGGAGGAGCGCGTCATGGCCTTCTACGCCCTCGGCGCCGGCGCAAAGGGCATCGCCTACTTCATCGACCTCACGAGCGAGACGGGCGAGGGCCGGTTCAGCGGGGTCTCGGACCATCCGGAGCTCTGGGAGGAGGTGGGGCGCATCAACCGGGACATCGCCATCCTTGCGCCCGCCTTGGCCGTGGCCTGTCCGGCCGGCCCGCCGCAGCAGCAGGGCACGCTCTGGGTGCGGACGCTGATGAGCGGGAGGGACAGACTTGTGGTCACGGTGGTCAACACGGAGCACTACATCGGCTACGAGACGCAGACAATCCATTCGTTCCACAGACCGGCGCGCGACGCGCGGGTGAAGGTGCGCCTGCCCGCAGGGTCCGGGGACTGCCGGGTGGTCCGCGTGGAAGGTGGACGGACGTCGTCGGCTCCGTTCCGCAGGGACGGGGACACTCTGGAGATATCGGTGGACCGGCTGGACGCGGCGGCGGCGTTCCTGGTGTCACGATGAGGCGGAGACAGCGGCGGGAGGACGGCGCGGCGATCCCGTCCGCCCCGGGACGGGCCGCATCCGTGTCTCCCGGCTCTGAGAAAGGGGGTTCACGATGAGTCAACCGACGGTGCAGGAGCTGTTCGACCTGACGGGCAGGACGGCGATGGTGACGGGCGGCGCCCGGAACCTGGGGTTCGATATGGCGCTGGCGCTGGCGGAAGCCGGGGCGGACGTGGCGATCACCTCGCGCGACCCGGCAGGCGCCCGCGCCTCGGCGTCGAAGATATCGGAGGCGACGGGACGGAGGGTCCTGGCGTTCGAGCTGGACGTCACATCGGAGGAGCAGGTGGCGGAGGTGGTGGACGGGGTGCTGCGCGAGTTCGGCAGGCTGGACATCCTGGTGAACAACGCGGGCAACGTGAGCAGCACGCCGGAGAACGCCCCTCTGGAGAAGCGTCCGCTGGAGGAGTGGATGAACACCATCCAGGTGAACCTGACGGGGACCTTCCTGGTCAGCAAGCACGTCACCGCGAAGGCCATGATCCCCGCCAGGAGCGGCAACATCATCAACATCGCCTCCATCTCCGGGATGATAGGCCGGGACCGCAGGGTGTACGCGGGCACGGATATGGGGGGCAGCACGGTGGACTACGCCGCCGCCAAGGGAGGGGTCATCAACCTGACCCGGGACATGGCCGCCTATCTGGCGCAATACAACATCCGCGTGAACTGCATCTCCCCGGGAGGCTTCTGGCGCCATCAGCCCGAGGCGTTCGTGAAGGCCTACAGCAACGCCACCCCGATGCGGCGGATGGGTCTGGACGGCAAGGAGATGAAGGGCCCGGTGGTGTTCCTGGCGTCGGAGGCGTCCAGCTACTGCACGGGGCACAACCTCGTGGTGGACGGCGGGTTCACCTGCTGGTAGGAAGGAGGCTCAGGTGACGGCGGACTGGAGAAGCCAGAGCGCGCTGGTGGTGGGGTACGGCTCCATCGGGCGGCGGCACACGCGGGTGCTGCGGGAACTGGGAGTGCGGGACATCCGGCTGGTGGAGCCGGTGGAGGAGCGCCGCCGCGCAGCCGCGGAGGAGGTGGGGGTCACGGTCAGCCATGCGGCGTTCGAAGAGGGCCTGGCCGCCCGGCCGGACACGGTGTTCCTCTGCTCGCCCACCGCGGACCACGTCCCCCAGGCGATGGCGGCCCTGCAGGCCGGCTGCCACGTCTTCACGGAGAAGCCGCTGTCCGTGTCCACTGAGGGCCTGGACGAGCTGGAGGAGCTGGCTGAGCGCACCGGGCTCAAGGTGATGGTGGGACAGTGCTACCGGTTCCACAACGGGTGCCTGCGTCTGAAGCAGTGGCTGGACGGGGGGCGCATCGGGCGGCTGCTGTGCGTGCGGAGCATCTTCGGGGAGTACATCCCGGAGGCCATCCCGGACTACCGGACGCGGTACGTCTCGCGCTACAGCGGGGCGTACGAACTGATGCACGCGGTGGACCTGGCGGTCTGGTATGCGGGCACGCGTCCGTCCCTCGTGCTGGGGCTCGACCGGAAGGTAGGCGACGCGGAGATGGAGTCGCCGGACCTGGTGGAGATGATCGTGGAGTTCGAGGGCGGCCGAACGGCGAGCGTCCATATGGACTTCTTCCAGAGGGCGCGGCACATCACGGTGGAGCTGTTCGGGACGGAGGGGACGGCGCGCCTGGAGTTCGGGCGCTGGGACCGGTGTACGGCGTCGCTTTACGAGGCCTCCACCCGGGAATGGAGCAGTTTCGAGATGCTCACCGAGCGGGACGACATGTTCCGCGCAGAGGACTCGCGGTTCCTGAAGGCGTGCGCGGGAGAAGGGGACATCCCGGTGCCGGTCAGCGAAGGACGCAAGGCCGTGGAGGTGATGCTGGCGGCGCGGGAGTCCTCCCGGACGGGCCGCGCCGTCTCGCCGGCAGAGGTCTGAAGGAGGCGAAGCGATGAAGCGGCGGAAGGCGGCAGGATGGGTGATGGCGCTTCTGTGCATGGCCGGATGCGCGGCCCGGAGCGCCTCTTCGGGGGCGGTGATGGACATCGGCTCCTCGCTGCAGCTGTTCGTGGACGGCGCGCTGGTGGACTCGATGCGCGGGGTGTCGCTCCGGCTGCATCACCCCGTTCCGAGGGAGGTCTGCCTGACTCTGGATGCTCCCTGGGAGGGTCCGGAGAGCGCTTACGCCACCGTGATGCAGGACCACGAAGGCCGCTACCGCCTCTACTACCGCGGCGGAGGGGAGAGCACGCAGGAGGTGACCTGCGTGGCGTTCAGCGCGGACGGCATCCACTGGGAGCGCCCGTCGCTGGGCCTGTACGATTTCGAGGGCTCCAGGGCGAACAACATCGTGTTCCGGGCGCAGGGGCGCAAGTCCTACGGCGAATGCCACAACTTCACCCCGTTTCTGGACACCAACCCGGCGGCGAGGCCCGAGGAGCGCTACAAGGCCATTGCGCTGGGCAAGAGGGTGCTCCCGGACGGCGACGACGTCCACGCGCTGGGGGCGCTGGTCTCGCCGGACGGCCTCCGCTGGAGCCCGGAGCGCGCCCGCGTCATCATCACCGAAGGGCGGTTCGACTCGCAGAACCTGGCTTTCTGGGACACGGTGAAAAAGAGATATGCCTGCTACCTCCGCGACGGGCGGGAGTATCCCGGCGGGGTGAAGGTCCGCAGCGTGCGCGTATCCTTCTCTGACGACTTCCGGACGTGGACGCATCCGGAGTGGCTGGACTTCGGGGATTCGCCGCCGGAGCATTTCTACACCAACGCCATCGGGCCGTACCATCGCAATCCCGGACTGTATCTGGGCTTTCCGATGCGCTTCGTGCCGGAGCGCACCAGCATCGGCGACCCTCCCCGCCGGACAGACGGGCTTTCCGACGCGGTGCTGATATCCAGCCGGGACGGCCTGAGGTTCGACCGGACGTTCATGGAAGCCTTCATCCGGCCCGGCCTCGACCCGCTGAACTGGGGGAACGCTCACGGGAATCAGACTCCCGCGGCGGGACTGCTGCAGCTCACGCCCGAGGAGGTGTCCATCTACTGGCTGGAGCACTACGGCGGGACGCCGCGCATCCGGCGGGGCACGCTGCGGACGGACGGCTTCGTGTCGGTGAACGCTCCTTATAGCGGCGGGGAGCTCGTCACCGTGCCGCTGACCTTCCGGGGAAGCCGGCTTGTCCTGAACTGCTCCACGTCCGCCGTCGGGAGCATCCGCGTCGAGCTCCAGAGCGCGGACGGCCGGCCGCTGAAAGGCTTCTCGCTGGAGGACTGCGCGGAGATATACGGGGACGAGATCGAGAGGGCGGTGTCCTGGAAGGGCGGTTCACCGGCCGCGCTGACAGGCGAGGTGGTCCGGCTCCGGTTCGTGATGAAGGACGCCGACCTGTATTCCTTCCGCTTCGCCGATTGAGCGGGAGGTTTACAGGCTTCCGCCCAGTCCGGGGGCGTCGCAGAAGTCCAGCCGGTGGACGCCGTCCCGGGGGTCGAACAGCCCTTTCAGGCGGGGCAGCCACTCCCGGTTGGCGTCCGGGGTGTACTGCGGGGAGTTCAGCTCCACGCCGTTGATGAACTCCACATGCGCCGCAAACAGCGCGGCGTGGATGGCCGACAGCCCCGGGTTGGTAAGGTCCTGCAGGGAGAGCAGCATCCCCTGACGGCGGGCCCAGGCGGCCGCGGTCAGCGCGAAGCTGTGACCCTTGCACGTCTTCAGCGCCAGCCCCGACCACCCCTGCTCCCGCGCGAGGGGCAGCACCTCCAGCGACGTCAGCCCCTCGTCCAGCAGGACGGGCTTCATCCCGGCCAGGAGCCTCCAGTCCACCGGGTGGGCCCGGATGTCGCGAGGTGTCGGCTGCTCCAGATACTCCACGGCGTCGAACGCGTCCAGGTCCATCCCGCGGAGAAGCTCCAGATACTCGCGCACGCTGGCCGCATCGGGGTTGCCCTCGTTGGAGTCGACGCTCAGGCGGGGGGAGCGTGCGCCGAAGCGGAGCACGGCGCGGTAGACCTCGGCTGTCCGGGCGGCGTCGTCCTCGTTGGAGCGGCCCAGCACCTTCACCTTGAAGCAGCGGTAGCCCCGGTCGCGGACCCACGGCCGCACGTCGCGCTCCAGGTCGTCTCCCCGGCTCACGATGAGCCAGGCGGGCAGCTCGCGCGCCGGAGGGCGGAGCATCTCGCGGATGGCGCGGCAGGCCTCCCCGCCCAGCACGGCGTCCGCGCGCGGCAGGGGCGCGTCCGGGTCGTAGAAGCGGAACGCGCTCATCCCCAGCGCCTGTCCGCAGGCGTCGTGGATGGCGGCGTCGAAGGGGCTCGCGCACATCGCCGACGCAAGCGCCGGCATCTCCGGCTCTTCCGCGTGGTGGCAGACCGCGTCGTGCAGGCGCAGTCCGAGCTCCAGCGGATGGGCGTCCTCCCCTCCCGCAAGCTCCGGCAGAGCCGCGGCGATGCGCTCGGACTCGCGCCGCAGCCTTGCGTCCCGCTCCTCGTGAGTCAGCCCCGGGTCGGGCCAGGCCCACAGGTCGCTGAGATAGATGCTTCCCCGGCCGCTCGCCTCCCGGCCGCCGCAGAGCATCGTCACGGCCGCCCTTGCTTCCGTGATGCGCGTGATGGAGCCGGAGCTTATCTGCAGCGGCCTGAGAAAGGGCCGCTCGAAGAACTCGACCGAGGCGCCCAGCACCCGGGCCTTCAGGCTGTCGGGAGCGTGCGGCAAGACGGGCTCCTCCCGGCGTCCGGCCTCACTCGAAGAGGACCGGGTTGAACTTGCGGGGGTCATGGTTGCCGCCGCGCGGCCTGAAGCCCCAGGCGCTCGTCTGCATCCAGTGCTCCCCCACCACGTCGATCTGCTCCGACGCGAAGTCGTTGCGGACCACGTTCACCATCCAGATCTGCCCTCTTGGCGGACCGCTGACGCCCAGCGTCCCGTACGGGATGCGTATCTCGGCCGTCCAGCGGTCGGCGCCGACGCTTGTCCGGACCTGCCACTCCGGGTTCGGCGCGCGGTCCTCCGCCGTGGCCGGCCTCTGATAGCTGAAGGTGCGCACTCCCGCGGCGTTGGCCACCAACTGCCAGTAGGGACGTCCCAGGCAGTCCGTGTTCACGAACACCTCCACGGAGTCGTCCTCCCAGACGTCCGAGCCCTCCTCCGTCCGTGTGACCCGCATCCTCTCCACGGCCGACTCGTGGCAGAGCACTCCCACGTAGAGGGCCTCGGGGGTGTAAAGCAGGCGGACTTCGGTCTGGTCCTCGGCGTGCCCCGCATCCGTGGACAGCCCGAAGCCGGTGATGGGCGGAGC
>FWPV01003299.1_pt1 | contig 37015 bp, 30 predicted proteins | sample 2228371 | NCBI WGS metagenome assembly FWPV01 (sample SAMEA103939776, study PRJEB20133) | metagenome | reverse complement strand
CCCAGGATCACCTGGGCCTGATCATCCAGGACGCGCAGTTGCTCCGCGCTCAGATCCAGAAGGCGCCCGCGCCGGGGCTGGACACGCAACTGGCGGTCCTGTACCTCCGGCTAGGCTCGTTGAGCGTAGGTTCCCCTTCGGTGATCTTGCAGATGCCCGTGGATCAGGCCGCCTTCACCGTAGCCAGCCCGGCAGAACAGGCACGCTACCTGGACGAGCTGGTGACCGCGGCGCAGACGAAAAAGGCGGACCTGGGCGCCCGGATGACGCAATTGGAGCAAGAGATCTCCACACTGAAATCCGCGATCGAGATCGAATCGGACAGGTTGAGACAGCTCACTCTGGCGCGGGACGTGGCCTGGGAGAGCTTGAGCAGCCTGTCGCGCAAAGCGGACGAGGTGCGGTTGAGCGTGGAGCTGGGCGGCGGGGTGGCCCGGGTGGCCGGGCCGGCGGTGCGGCCGGAGGAGCCGGCCTCCCCTAACTTGCTGCGCAACGTGAGCCTGGCAGCCGTTGGGGGGCTGCTCCTGGGAGTGGGCAGCGCGTTCGCGCTGGAGTTCATTATTCGCCGCCCTGAAGCCCAACCGACAGCCGAGCGAAGCGGTTGATGGGCGAGGTATGATGCTAGAGGACGGTCCTGTGCTCTCCAGCCCGCGTTGGCCGCGCTGGCGACGCATGGCCCGATGGCTGGCCCGCTATGAGCTGTGGCTCACGCTGCCGGTGGTCGTGCTCCTGGCGTTTCCCAGCCGGCTCAGTCCCTGGATGATGCTGGCGGTGCCGGCGTTGTGGCTATGCCGCTGGGTCGGCCAGGGCACGATCACCCGACGTACCCCGGTGGACATCCCCATCCTGGTGCTTTTGCTCACGCTGCCCGTGGGGCTGTGGGCCTCGGCAGACCTGGACATCAGTTGGCCGGTGGTGTACCAGATGGTGGCCCAGGTGGCCCTGTTCTACGCCCTGGTGAACACCGCTCGTTCTGCGCGCTGGGTCACCGTGCTGGCCGGGGCAGTCGTGCTGGTGGCATTGGCGGTGGCTGCGTTCAACCTGGTGGAGGTGCTCGTGCTGGGCGAGCGGATCTTCTCGGAAAGGGCGTTGGAGGGAGCGGGACCGCTCGGCGTGCCCAAGCGCAACGTCACCGGCGGCACCCTCGCGTTTCTGTTGCCCATCCCCCTGGCGCTTGCCCTGTTCTGGCGCACTCGCTGGCTAATCCGGGTCCTGCTGGGGCTGGCGACGGCGGTGGTGGCAGCCTCGTTGCTGATCACTCAGACCCGGGGCGCCTGGATCGGACTGGTGATCGCTGTTCTGGTCGTCGCCGTTGCGCACAATCGCTGGTTTGCGCTCCTGATCCCGGTTGGGTTGGTCGGCATACTCCTGGCGACGCTCTACGTAGGGCCGGGGCCGATGGCGGATCTGGTGCTGGCGTTGGATATCACAAGCTCTGGACTATCCCGGGGCGAACTGTGGCAACGGGGCATCTACATGATCCAGGATTTCCCCTTCACCGGCGTGGGACCGGGCCTGTACGCCCTGGTCGGCAACCTCTTGTATCCGTTGTTCATCGCCTCTGAATATCCCGACCACGCTCACAACATCTATCTCCAGGCGGCCATCGATCACGGATTGCCCGGGCTCGTGGCATTCGTCGCGCTGTTCATGCTGCTGCTGTTCATGGTGGTCCAGGCGGTTCGTCGCGCGCCGGACTCGTTACAGCGGGCGCTGGCGTTGGGTCTCTTGGGAGCGTTGGTCGTGTATCTGGTGCACGGGTTCGTGGAGACCATCACGGCATACGCCCGGGCCGGGGTCATCGTCTGGGGCGTGCTGGGGATGCTGGTCGCGCTGTGGCTGCTGGTGGCCCAGATGCATGAGGCCAGCGGGCGCGAAAGCAGTGGCTGACCGGCTGCGTCGCCTGGCAGCGAATCGTTGGCTGCGCCAGATCGTAGCCGCCCTGGTGAGCCTGGTGACGCTGGCCCTGGCGCTGCGCGGGGTGGACCTGGGCGAGGTGGCCCTGATCCTGGCCCGGATCGACTGGCCGTTGTTGGCCCTCACCGTGGGCTTTGAGTTCCTGGCCTGGTGGTTCACGGCCGCCCGGTGGCGGCGTATATTCGCCCCCCGGCACACGCCGGGCTTATCGCGCTTCTTCTGGGCGTTAACGGTCACGCAGTTGGCGAACACCATCCTGCCGGGCAAGATCGGCATCCTGGCACGGATCCTGCTCATCGGGGAGAGCATGGGTCAGACGGCTTCCCTGTGCAGTGTGGCCTTGGAGAAGGCATTGGAGGGGCTGACCCTGCTCGTGGTTTTTCTCCTGATGCTCCCGTTCCTGGGAGCCACGGAATGGCTGTGGCCCGAGGTGCTGACCAGCACCGCACTTTTTGCGATCAGCCTCATCATCATCGCCCTGGCAGTGGGACAGCGGCAAACCATTCTGCGCTGGGGGCAACGGTGGCGTTGGAGCCGTGCGCTGGTAGGCCCCGTTGCGGCCGCTCTGGATACCCTGGAGGTGACGCGCCGGCCGCTGGCCCTGGCAGAGTTGTTCGGCTGGTCGGCTCTGATCTGGGTCCTGACAGTGCTGCAGAACCATGCGCTGCTGCTGGCCATGGACATCAGCATGCCGTTGGTGGCTGTCTGGATGCTCACCGTGGCCTTGCAGGTGGGCGTGCGCGTGCCGGCCCTGCCGGCCAGCATCGGGGTGTTTCACTATGCGGCCGTGCTGGTCCTGACGTGGTTTGGTGTCAGCGAGAGCGCGGCCCTGAGCTATGGGGTGGTGCTGCACATTTTGATCTTCTTGCTCCCCAGCGTGTTGGCTGTGGGCTACCTGTGGCGCATCGGCTATGACTGGCGTAGTTGGTGCTGGGGTGACGACGCTGGCTTGAATGGTGCGAGTGGATGATCCGAGTTTTGCAGGTGGTGGAAGCCACTACAGCCGGGGTAAAACGCTATGTCCTGGGCCTGGTGCACGGCCTGGACCGGGCCCAGTTCCACGTGACCGTCGCCTGCCCGGCGGTCCGGAGCCGCGCTTATGGTGACATCAACTTTGTGGCCGAGGTGGAGCAGACCAACACTCCGCTGTGCCTGGTGCCTATGCAGCGCGAGGTCTCGCCGCTGGCCGATGGCCGCGCTCTGCTGGCGCTGCTGCACATCATGCGGTGGGACCGTTACGACCTGGTGCACGCCCACAGCTCCAAGGCGGGCGTCCTGGCCCGGCTGGCCGCATGGCCTTGGCGATTGCCCGTCGTCTATACGCCCAATGGCTTTGCCTTTCACGACACCGAGCACACCTGCCGTGGTCGTATCTATCGGGCCATAGAGCGCAGCCTGGGACCACTTACGGCCGCTGTGCTTTGCTCTTCCGAAGCCGAGCGCGAGCTGGCAGTGAGCCGGGGCATCGTGCCGCCGCACAAGGCCCACGTGATCGAGAATTCCATCGACCCGGACGCTATCGCGCCGGTGGGGGACGTGTTGGCCGAACGCACGCGCCTGGGTCTGGATCCGATTGCCCCCTTGCTCGTCACCGTGGGACGGCTGGTCGAGGGCAAAGGCTTCGACGACCTGCTCCACGCTTTTGCCCGGCTATTGACCGCGGCGCCGGATGCCCAGTTGCTGGTGGTTGGCAGCGGAGAGAAGCAGGTCAGGCTGCAAGCCCTGGCTGACGAGTTGGGCGTCGCCGGACACACGTGGTTTCTGGGCCACCGGGACGACGCGCCGTGGCTCATCGGGCTGGGCGATATGCTGGTCCTGGCGACACGCCATGAGGCCGGGGTGCCCTACGTGGCCCTGGAAGCCATGGCCCAGCGCCGGCCGGTGGTGGCATTCGACCTGCCGGAACTGGCGGCTATTGGCGCTCACGACGCCGGGATACTCGTGCCCGGGCGAGACCCGGCCGCGCTGGCCCAGGCGATGGCCGCGCTCATCAATGACCCGACTCGTCGCCAGGCGATGGGCGAGGCCGGACGGCAACTGCTGGACCGGCAATTTCACCTGCGCTGGCATGTGACCCGTATGGAACACTTGTATACGAGCCTGGTATCCGCGCGAGGGCCGGCCCCATGACCACACGAGATCGCCTGAGCCGGCATCGTTGGCTGCTCGTCCTCCTGGACCTGGCCCTGACGCTCGGGGCCTTGCTGTTGGCCCAGGAGATGCGCCTGCGCCTGCCCCTGGGGATGCCCATCGAGCCGGACACGGTCTATCTGAGTCCGTTCGTCTGCCTGGTGGTGGCGTTGATCTGGCTGGTCACGTTTGCTGCGACTGACGTCTACGGGCGACGCTACCTGACCGAGCCGGGCCTGGGCTGGGCGCGCGCGGCCCTGGCCGCAACCTTTGCCCTGTTCGCGTTCGCCAGCGGCCTGTACTTTTTCAAGATCGAGGACTTTTCCCGGCTCTTGTTCCTGTACTTTTACATCCTGGACCTGGCGGCCCTGGTGGGTTGGCGGCTGGCGGCGACGCGCCTGGGATGGGGGCGGCGCGCCGCGCGGCGGGTCCTGGTGGTGAGCGGCGACGGGCTGGGGTATGCCCTGGCCTCGCAGGTGGCCGGTTGGCCCGGCTATGAGCTGGTGGGGATGGTGACCGACGATCCCCTGCCCGGGCCTTCCACGCTGCCCCGTCTGGGCAGCCTGACCGATGCCGCCGCCGTGGTGATGGAACACCAGGTGGACGAGGTGCTGGTGGTGCCGGGGACGGTGGCCCGTGATACACTGGCTGAGCTGATCATGGACCTGCGCGGATGTTCGGCCCGGGTCTATATCGTGCCTGATCTGCTGGAGATCCTCACCAGCGGGGGCAGTGTGGCCGGCGTGGAGGGGATTCCCCTCGTGAGCGTCCGGGCCTCCGAGATCACCGGCCTGGACGGCCCCGTGAAACGCGCGCTGGACATCATCGGGGCTGGCGTGGGGCTGCTCCTGAGCGCGCCGTTGTTTCCGCTCATCGCCCTGGCGATCAAGCTGGATTCGCCGGGGCCAGTCTTCTTTGCCCAGGAACGCGCGGGCCAAAACGGTCGGCCATTCCGGGTCTACAAATTTCGCACCATGGTCGTGGGGGCCGAGGAGCGGTTGAGCGAGCTGATTGACCTGGACAGCCTGCCGGAGCCGGTCTTCAAGATCGCCAACGACCCCCGGGTCACGCGCGTGGGCCGCTGGTTGCGCCGCACCAGCCTGGACGAGATCCCGCAGTTCTTCAACGTCCTGCGCGGCGAGATGAGCCTGGTGGGGCCTCGGCCCGAAGAGGTACAGCTTGTGCAGCGTTACGACTCCTGGCAACGCCGTCGCTTGGTCGCCAAGCCCGGGATGACCGGCGTCATGCAGATCAGCGGCCGGGGAGACCTGCCCCTGGCCGAGCGGGTCAAGCTGGAGCTGGCCTACATCGAGCATTATTCGCTGTGGAACGACATCCTGATCCTGTTGCGGACCATCCCGGCGGTGATCCGGGGCACCGGGTCCCATTGAAGCCGGGGGGCGGCCTTTCCAGCCTGCTCGCGTTGACGATCTTGGTCGTCGCGTGGGCCGTCTATCTCCTCACCCTGGCCCCCACCCTCACCTGGGCCCACGATGGCGCCGATGGCGGCGATCTGATCACCGCCACCTGGGTGCTGGGTGTGCCGCACCCCCCCGGCTATCCCACCTACGTGCTGCTGGGGCGGCTCTTCCTGCTCTGGCCCCTGGGCGATCCGGCCTATCGGCTCAATCTCATGTCGGCGACGGCGGCGGCCGGGACTGTGGCCCTGGTGTACCTGATCGCGCGGGAGGCCATTGGCGCAACAGCCTGGCGCGACCATGCGCTGGCCGGCGCGGCGGCGTTGGCTCTGGCCTTCTCGCCGCTGTTCTGGTCCCAGGCCGTCATCGCCGAGGTATATGCCCTGAATGCGCTGTTCGTGGCGTTGGCGGCGTATCTTCTGTTGCGATGGATGCGCGGCTGCCGATGGTGCCTGCCCCTGGCGGCCCTGACGTTGGGCCTGGGCCTGGGCAACCACCTGACGCTGGCGTTCGTCGGGCTGATCGCGGTCATCGGGATAGGCTACAGTAGGGCGCGTTGCCATACGCGCCTGGAGGCGGCCAAGGATAGCCGCCCTACGGCGTTCTGGGGCGTCGCCCTGCTTTGCTTCCTGGCCGGCCTATCGGTCTACCTGTATCTGCCGTGGAGCGCGGCGCAAGATCCGCCGGTCAACTGGGGTGACCCGCGCACGTTGGACCGGTTCTGGTGGGTGGTCTCCGGGGCCTTGTACCGGGGCTACCTGTTCACCGTGCCGCTCGAGCATGTGCCGGCCCGCCTGGCGGCGACGGCCGGGCTGTACGTGCAGCAATTCGGTCCGTGGGGCGCGGCCATCAGCCTGGTGGGACTGTGGCAGTTGTGGGCACGGCAGCGCGCGTGGGCTTGGGCCTCGGCGGCTGGCGCCGCGCTGTACACGATCTACGCGATAGGGTATAATACGCTCTCGTCATACATCTACCTGCTCCCGGCGTTCCTGGCCGGGGCCGTATGGCTGGCCGCCGGCCTGCGCGCCCTGGCGCACCGCTGGCCCCGGCTCTGGCCGCTGGCCCTGCTGCTGCCGGCGCTGGCCCTGGCCCTGAACTGGGCCGGGGCTGACCTGCGCGCAGACCACGAGGCGCACGACTATGCCCAGACCGTGTTGACGGCTGTGGAACCGCGCGCCATCGTGCTGACCGGCGCAGACGAGCACACCTTTGCCTTGTGGTATGCCCGCTATGTGACCGGGCAGCGGCCCGACGTGGTCGTCGTGGACCGGGACCTGCTGATATACGATTGGTATCGGGCCGGCCTGGCCCGGCGGTATCCAGACCTGAACGTGCGCGATGCGAAAGACGAGGCCATGCTCATCGCCGCCCACATCGCTCAGCGGCCGATGTATCTGACAGACCGGCCCGGCCCGGCCGGCTACGCGCTGTGGTCGGACGGCCCGCTCTGGCGCGTCACACCTATCACGAAAGAGGAACCGTAGATGTCCCGACGACGCCTGGCGGCCCTGATGATCCTGGGCCTGGTCGCGCTGCTGGTCGCGTTCGCCGGGTACAAGGCCATCAAGGTGTTGCCGCCGCTCGTCTCCCTGCGCGGTCACGTGGCGACGCTGGAATCGCTGGCCGCGCGGCCCGGCGATCTGGACGAGCGCGCCGTGGGCCAGGCCGCCCAAGCCCTGCGCGGCCTCCACGACGATCTGGAGACCCTGTACGGCGAGTTCGCGCTGGTCATGCCAGCCCTGCGACACCTGAGCTGGATGCCGGCCGTGGGCGGCGACCTGGCGGCCCTGCCGGACCTGGCGGAGATGGGCCTGCGGCTCACCGACGCCGGGGCCGTCATCGCGGAGGCGTTCGCGCCGCACGCCGCCCCGGTGTTCCAGGCGCGCGCGACCGGTCGCGCGGAGGACGCGCTGCCCGCGTTGCTGGCCGTCCTGCCGGCCATGCAGCCGGCCCTGGCTCAGGCCCAGGCCGAGGTGGAGGCCGCCGCCGTCGCCAGCGCGCGCATAGACCGGGCAAGCCTGTCGCCCACGTTGGCCCGGCAGGTGGCGCGCCTGGATGCGGCCCTGCCTTTCCTGCAACTGGGGCTGGTGGTGGCGCAGAACCCGGATCTCCTGGGGGGCAATGGCCCACGCACGTACCTGATCCTGGCTCAGAATAGCGACGAGCTACGGGCAACGGGGGGGTATATTGGTGGCGTTGGCGTGCTCACTGTGGACCAGGGCCAGATCGCAGAGTTGAGATTTCTCAATACCTACGGGGTGGACGATCTGCGCCATGAATACTACCCCGATGCGCCGCCGGACCTGTACGATACCATGCTGGCCTATCAGTGGCTATTTCGGGACGGCAACTGGTCGCCGGATTACCCTACCTCGGCCCAAACGCTGGTGATGCTGTACGAAAAGGGGCAAAAGCAACGAGTAGACGGTGTGATCGCCGTAGACCTGTACGCGGTTCAGTTGTTCATCGAGGCGGTGGGGCCACTTCGTGCGGAAAGGTTCGATGAGCCAGTCACCGGGGAAAATGCCATCGCAGCGCTCCGGCGTGCGTGGGAGCCCGAGTCCGGCCAGTTGGATCCTGAATGGTACAAACATCACAAGGATTTCATGGGCACCCTGTCACAGGCAATGCTGGAGCGCGTGCTCAACAACCCGGCAACGTTGAGTTGGAGCCGCGTGACCACGGCTATGGCACATGCGTTGCAGGAAAAGCACGTGTTGATCTATGTATCCAACCCGCCACTGGCGCGTTTTCTGGCCGATCACGGCTGGGATGGGGCCATGCGCCAGACCGATGGAGACTTTCTGGCCGTGGTGGACAGCAACGTGGGCTTTAACAAGGCTAGCCCACTTATTGATGAAAGCATCGCCTATCGCGTGGACCTGACCGACGCCGACAATCCGCGCGGCGCGGTATCGCTTAGCTATCGGAGCCGGGCCGAAGCTGGCGAATCGCCCTGCGTGCAGGATAACACTATGCTGCCCACCTACCGGGCGATGATGAACCGCTGCTACTGGGGCTATGTGCGGGTCTACGCGCCGCTGGGCAGCGCGCTCGTCACGGCGACGCCAGCGCCCTTGCCAGAGGGCAGCCTGTGGGCGCGCAAGGGCGGCGGTACGCCCGGCCAGGACACGGTTCGAGTGCTGCCAGCAGAAGCCGGCAAAACCGGCTGGGGCGCATTCTTTGTCCTGCCGCCCCAGGCCAGCCAGGACCTGTCCTTCGCTTATGAGCTGCCGATCTCGGTCTTGCGCCGGGAAGGTGATGTGGTATACTATAGCCTGTGGGTCCAGAAGCAGGCCGGCACAGACGGCTGGCCGGTCACGGTGACGGTGGAGCTGCCGCCGGGGGCGCGGTTGTGGAGCGCGTCGCCGGAGCCAACGGCCAGGTCGGGCCAGGTCGTGACGTTCGAGTTTCGCCTGTCGGAAGACCGCCGTATCCAGGTATGCTATCGCCGCTGAAGGCGCGCAGGAGGAGGGATCCCATGTCTGATGGGCATACCGCGTCAACCAAGTTGTTCGTCGTGGTCTGGATGCTCGGGTTGGCGAGCCTGGCGCTGGTTGGGGCCGTCAACGTCTGGGCGACGCCGGGCCAGGCAGCCTCTCGGCAAACGGTCCCCACGCGCCGGCCTACGGGGACGCCAGTCACGCCGGCCACCCAGCCGCCGCCTACCGAACAGTTGCCTACCCAGCCGCCGCCCACACCACCCTCGCCGACCGCTACCGCGACGGCTACGCGCACAGCCACCCTGACGCCGACGGGAACCAGGCAACCGCAACCTACGGTCATTCCAACCGCCACCGCCGAGGCCACTCGCCCAGCGGTCCCGCCGAGTCCGTTGCCGACTGTCCTGCCAACCGCCACGACTGCGCCGCCCAGCCCAACGACGGAAATTCGGCCCCTGCCCACGGCGGCGCCGCTCCCCACGCCCCAGCCCATCCCCCAACCCGGCGGGATCGATCCCGGTTGCGTGGTCGTCGGCCTGGCGGCGCTCTTGCTGCTGGCGATCCTGGTTGGCGCGGTGTATTGGCGGCGGCGGACAACCGGGAAGGATGCGGCCCGGTGACGAGTGCGCGATCGTGGGGCGCGCGTGGCCTGGTGCTGGCCAGGTTGTGTGCGATCGTGCTGATCCTGACCAGCCGGGCGGGTCCGGCTTCTCAGGCCAATCCATCGCTGAACCATCGCTTCGGGTTGGGCGTGTCCAGTCACCCCATCGAGAGTTACGGCCTGGACCAGTTGGCTCAATTGCGGGCTGGGGCATACACCCGCTGGCAGACGTTCGCCAGCCCGGCGCGCCCCCTGGGCATGGAGTATATCCAGGGGGTACGCGTCAAGCAGCGCAAGGACAGCCCTCAGTATGACGCGTCCTACACTGTTCCCTACACCTACACGATAAGCCCCACCTGGGACACGTTGCGGGACCACGTGCGGGCAAATCCGGGCGCGCTGTGGTTCATCGGCAACGAGATAGAACGGGTAGACTGGCCCACCGGCCACCAGGACGAATGCCTGCCGGAGGTCTACGCCGAGGTCTACCACGAGGCTTACACGCGGATCAAGGGTTGGGACCCCACGGCCCAGGTCGCCATTGGCGCAGTGTGCCAAGTCACGCCGCTACGTCTGGAGTACTTGGATCGCGTGTTGGCTGCCTATCGCGCGCGCTATGGAACCCAGATGCCCGTAGATGTTTGGAATATACATTCGTACGTCCTGCGCGAGAGACGGTATTATGATGGATGCCCCGATTGCTGGGGCATTGACGTGCCGGCCGGCTCATCAGCGGCCGCTGGCAGGCTCTATGACATCCGCGATAGCGATAACCTGTCCGTCTTCAAGGAACAGGTGACAACCTTTCGACGCTGGATGCGGGACCACGGCGAGCGCGACAAGCCCCTCATGCTCAGCGAGGTCGGCGTGCTCATGCCCTACTGGGTGGAGGATGAGGACGGTCGCACGTTTACGCCGGAGCGAGTCCGCGATTTCATGTACGGCGCGTTCGATTACGTGCAAACTGCCACCGACCCGGACCTGGGCTGCCCGGCCGACAAGGATCGCCTGGTGCAGCGCTGGGTCTGGTTCAGCCTGGACGCGGACCCGGAGGTATTCGGCGGCGGCCTGTTCGACCCGGCCACCCGCCAGATGACCCCGCTGGGGCGATACTGGGCGGCCTATGTGCACGACCCGGCGCGGATGCCCGCGCCGCATGTGAACCTCTTCCCGGTGCGGGCCTGGGCCGACGCCGCGCCGGGCGGGGCGAACCTGGGCGCGCGGATCGGCAACAGCGGCAGCCAGCCGTTGGCGCAGAGTTTTGTCGTGCGATTCGAGGACGAAGCGGGGCAGACGTTGGGCGAGGTCGTCGTCGCCGGCTTGCGGTGCTGCGGGGATTCGGTCGCCGTATCCGTCCCGTGGCCCAACGCCCCGCCGGGGGAGCACCGGGTGCGGGTGCGGGTGGACCCGGCGGGTCACGTCGCGGAGGCGGACCGAGGGGACAACGAGCTGATCGCGCCGGTGCGGGTAGGGGATTCCGCCCCGTCGGCCCCATCGCCCACGGTAACGCCCAGCCCCACGGCGGCGACGGCCTCACCGTCGCCTGCGTTGGGCCAGGTGGTGAGCACCCCCGCGCCAACGAAGCCGCCTTCGCCCACGGCCGCAACGGCCAGTCTGCCACCAGCGCCGTCCGCCGCCCCGACCGGCGCAAGTCAGGCGACGGCGTCGTTGGACCACGCGGCTGGTTGCCTGGGAGTCCTGGGCATCTTGGCTCTATCGGCGTTGGCCGGGGGCGTCTTTCTATATCGCCGAGATCGTCAGAAGAAGGGAGGCTGACCATGAACGCACACGATGAGCGGTACACCTGGGTCATCCTATCCATATTGGCGGGCGGATTGCTGGCGGCTCTGGTCTTCTCGTTGGGACCGACGGGTTGGGCCGCGCCGGACCAGAACCCGTATCGCCAAACTGTTCCCACACCGTTCACCCCCACGGCGTGGGTCTACCTGCCCTACGTAGCCAAGCAATACGCGCCGGCCGGCGCATTCGCCGGGACCGCCGAGACCCTGGCGTTCGACCCGCCGGGGCCGCGTTTGCCGTTAGCCATGCGGGGAGATTAGCGACGCCTGTAGACAGTCGGTTTCAGACAGTAATGCAGAAAGGATCGAGATAGATATTGTGATAAACAACAATATTAGACAAACACCCAGCGCATGGCCGGTGTTGGCCATGGGTATGGGGGTGTTGTTCACCATCGTGGTCTTCCTGGGGTCGGTCAGTTCCGCATCGCCGGGGGAGGATTTTCACCATCAGGCTACCCCCACACTTTCGAACCACGTATATCTGCCCCAGGTCTTCAAGTCCTATGCCGTCCCACCCACGCCCAATTATCGCTTTGGGTTTGGCATGTCAACGTACACCATCGAGACATATGACCCGGCGCAGGTGGGCCGCCTGCGGGCTGGGACCTATGCGGGTTGGCGGATACAGGCGAACCCGGCGCAGCCCAACAACATGGAGTATATCCAGATCGTGCGGCTGCACCAAGCCAAGATAGGAACCGAGTACGACGCACCATATGTGGTTCCCTATACGTACACGCTTACCGTTGGCACGTCGTGGACCACTATCAGTAGCACGGCGGCCGCTAACCCCGGCGCGATCTGGCTGATCGGCAACGAGATCGAGCGGATCGATTGGCCGGGCGGCAAGCAAGATGAGATGCTGCCGGAGCTCTACGCCCAGGCGTACCACGAGATCTATACGTTCATCAAGCAACGTGATCCCACGGCTCTGGTGGGCATCGGCGGGGTGATCCAGCCCACGCCGCTGCGGCTCAAGTACCTGGACCGCGTCTGGGAGGAATACAAGCGCCGCTACGGGCAGACCATGCCGGTGGACATCTGGAACATCCACGGGTTCATGCTACGAGAAAAGCATTACTACCCCGGCTGCCCGGACTGCTGGGGAGCCGATATTCCCGCCGGGTTGACCGAAACGACCGGCATTCTCTACGGGTTGCGCGACACGGATAAGCTTGACACGTTCAAACAGCAGATCATTACCTTTCGCCGGTGGATGTATGACAAAGGCGAGGGCGATAAGCGGTTGATCATCAGCGAGTATGGCCCGCTGATCCCCTACGGCTATATCGATGAGGAGGGCAAGGAATTCACCCGTGAGCGCTACCGTGAATTCCTGTACGGCGGATTTGATTGGATGCAGAGCGCCACTGATGCGGCGCTGGGGTGTCCGGCTGACGAGAATCGCCTGGTCCAGCAGTGGATCTGGTTCAGCCTGGACTGCCGGCCCACCATCTTTGGCGGCAATCTCTTTGACCCGGACACCAAGCAAATCACTGAGCTGGGCCAGGATTGGGAAGCTTATGTGAATGATCCTGCCCGCATGCCCGAACCGCACGCCAATTTATTTCCTTTGCGGTTGTCCACGGAACCGGACGTGCCCATTTCCAGCCAGCCGGTTACCCTGACGCTCCGGGCCGAGATAGCCAATAGTGGCAGCTTGCCAGTGACCGAGGCGTTTACTGTGCGTTTTGTAGATGCGTATGGGACGCTAATCGGCGATGCAGTGGTGTCGAAGGTGCGTTGCTGTGGTGGAACCGCTTTTGCTCAGGTCGTTTGGCCTAACCTGCTACCGGGCACGTATCAGGTGCAGGTTTGGGTAGATCCGGGCGGACAAATCGCGGAGAGCGAGGAGAGCGATAACCGAGTGACCTGGACGATCCTGGTGCCCGAGTATGGTATCTATCTACCGTTGGTAGCGCGAATCTAGGTCAATGATTAAGGCCATAGGGTGGGGAATGGCTGCGTGGAAAAAGCGATGAAACGCAGATCGCCGGAAGCGGGCAGGTGATTTTCGGCTCGGATACCGGCGGGGTACGGATCACCTTGAAGATCGGCCCAGATGGTAAAGGCGTCGCCGGGTTTGGCCTCAGGGGCTTCGAAGTAGAAATAGTACGTCCGGCCAGCCGAATCCGGCAGCGGCGCAAACTCAAAGCGGTAGTAGGCGTTATCCGTGATAGCAGCTGGGGACACAGTGATCGTGACCAGATCGACTGCCTGTGGCGTAGGTTCGCAGAGATGAAAGATCAGGGGATGGTGATTCTCCCGTGCATACGTGGCGAGCATCACATCAATCCGGGACAGATTGGGATAGCGACAGGTGAAGGTCTGACCGTGGGTGATGGAACCCCAAATCTCGCCCACCGGCGTGTTCGAGCTGTCTTGAAAGGCGCTGACCAGAGGACTCAGGTGGTAGGTGGGAAACAGGAAGCCGGCCAGACACCACAGGTTGACGACGAGCAGGCTGCCAGCGATCAACAGCGCACCCGCACGCTGAAGCCACTTGGGGGTTGCGCCCAGCAGGCCCCAGAGGACGAGCACGGCCAGGGCTGGCAGCGTCGGGAACAGAAAGCGACCTTGCGGTTGCCAGTCAGAGAGGTTGAAGCGAACCACGCTCACGATCAGACACAGAACGGCGGCGCACAGTATCAGGATCGCGTTGCTCTGGAACCCGGTCAGGTGCTTATGCCGTCGCCCCATGCGCCATAGCGCCAGCATCCCACCCAGCCCTGTGAACATCATGGCGTTAAGGAGATCGCGCAAAAGGCCCGGGATGGAGAGGTTCATCCAGCCAAAGCATCCCCAAAAAGAGTGCGTGAGTATAATGAAAAAGTGCTCCCAGGAGGCCCAAGGCATCTGGTCCACTCGGATCTCTGGGGTGAGGTTATGCAGTGTACCGGCCCAAATATCGGGCACGAGCACGTAAAACGCCCCCAGGATTGCCAGCCACGGGGCGCAGAACCAGGCGCACGGTTGCCAGAAAGACTGGCGCGAGTGGGCGAAGCGGATCCGCATCCATAACGCGAGTGCAGCTATGGGGATGAGGAATAACAACGTCAACTTGGTCATCAGTCCCACGGCCAACGCGGCGCCAGCCAGGAACAGCGCGCGGCGTTCTGTCCGGGCGTCTGAGGCTTTCATAGCTCGTAAAAGGGCCAGGAGCACCAGGGCGGCCAGGGCATTCGCCAAAGTGTCGTTGCGGATGGAGCCGCTGAGAAAGGTGACTTGGGGGATAAAAGCGGCCAGCCCGGCGGCTCCCAAGGCCAGTGCCCCGTCTTGGGGAAAAATGATTTTACCGAGGCCATATGTTGCCAGAACAACAATCCCGCTCAGGAAGGCTGATAGCGTGCGCAGAATATAGATCGCCATTTGGTCTGGAGCGATGTTCCAGAGGCCAGCTCGTTCGGGCAGAAAGAGAACCGGGGAGTGTGCTGGGAATAAAGGGTTAAAGGGGGGAAATGTGGTGGGGAGCCAGGTTGAATTCAGGGATTTGAGTGCATCCAGGACGAGCGCGCCGAGGGCGTAGTAAACCGGCGGGTGATGCCATTCGTAGGAGGTGATGGCGTAACCTTCCCAATAATGGCCGCTTTGAGGTGGGCTGGGCGGGGGGAGTTGGTGAAAGTCGCTCAGGTGCTTGGCGTATAGGAAATGAGCGGGTTCATCCGGTGTCTCCCACGGTGGAACTATCAAGCCATAGGCGAGCGACAGCGCGATGTGGAGAATGACCAGCCCGATCAGAACCGCTTTTTCTCGCACAACTATCTCCTGTGTCTCCAGGAAGCGCGTGATTCGAGATTAAAACAAGAGCTATTTTACCGTAAAACCATTGCGAGGACAAGGGCCTTTGGTTTCAGTAAAGCAACACGACGTTGCAACAGAGTCGCTTCAAAATACCCAGCCGGCAATCCGGCTTGATCACGTCTCCAAACGCTTCATCCTGCGGCCGGAGCGCGCGCGCTCGTTCCAGGACACCTTCATCAGCCTGGTGCGCGGTCAGCGCAGCCGCGTTCAGGAGTTCTGGGCCTTGCGTGACGTGAGCTTTGAGGTGCAGCCCGGCGAAACCGTGGGCCTCATCGGTCCTAACGGCGCCGGCAAGAGCACCATCCTCAAGCTCGTCAGCCGCATCCTGACGCCCACCGAGGGCCAGATCACCGTCAATGGCAAGGTGTCCTCGCTGCTGGAGCTGGGGGCCGGCTTTCACCCGGACCTCACCGGCCGCGAGAACATCTACCTGAACGGCTCTGTGCTGGGCCTCAGTCGCCGGGAGATCAACGAGCGTCTGGATGACATCATCGCCTTTGCGGAACTGGAGCGGTTCATTGACATCCCGGTGAAGCATTATTCCTCCGGCATGTACATGCGGTTGGGGTTTGCGGTGGCGGTACACGTGGAGCCGGACATCCTGCTGGTGGATGAGGTGCTGGCGGTGGGAGACGCGACGTTTCAGCGCAAGTGCCTGGACCGGGTTGTCGAGTTGAGTCGTGCAGGAGTCACGATCATGCTGGTCTCCCATGATCTTGGGACGATTCAGTCATTTTGCAAACGGGCTATTTGGTTTGAGAAGGGGGTCATTCACTCCAGCGGTCACCCAACCGATGTAGTGATGGCATATCTTAACTATATGGCCCAACAAGAAGCGGCGCGCTGGACTCATTCGGTCGGCAGATTATCACCGGAACAGCGTTGGGGAACAGGCCGGATGCAGATCAGGCGGGTTGAACTGTATGACAGCCATGATAAACCTTCCAGAACCTTTTTCACCGGCGATCCAATGGAGATCCGAATACGTTTCAGGGCTGATCAACAGATCAAAGACCCGATCTTTGGGCTGGCAATCCATCACCAAAACGGTACACACATTTGTGGTCCCAATACCAGCTTCAGTGGCTTACAGATCCCCTTTGTGGAAGGTGTGGGGCAAATCATCTACCGTATCCCTGCCCTACCACTGTTATCAGGTGCGTATACCGTATCGGTCTCTGTTCATAACCGCGCTGATACCGAAATGTATGATTACCATGATCGGGCCTATCCCTTCCACGTGTATCCTGGACGATCCCGCGAGCAGTATGGCCTGATCGCGTTGCATGGTGAGTGGCGGGCTGAACTTTGTGATCAGGGGCATCTATCAATGGATGAAGGCGGGGAAAACGATGCAAGCTGCTGAGAACCCTAAAGTTGCTCTTTTTACTGCTGACCGATGGGAACACATATGCCCTATGGTAAGGGTCATTGGCCCAGTTCAGCAAGCCGGGCTTGTTCTCATCAAAGGGAGCGAGTGGGCAGGTGATCAGATCCGTTGCTTTCCTGAGCGTGTGTCCGAGGCCGACATCATTGTGGTCCAGCGAGATTTTCCCCGTTACGTGGAAGAATACGAATGCGTGGTGGCTGCGGCTCGTGCACAGGGGAAAGCGATAATCTATGAACTGGACGATCTGTTGACGGAATTGCCTTCGTGGCATCCTGATGTGCGCCGTTATCAAGAAGCCCGTGCTCCTATGATGCAGGCGATAGTCGAAGCCGATGCGGTTACGTGTGCCACTTCCCCTCTTGGCGATTACCTGCGGCCTTTTAACTCCAACGTGTGGCTATTGCCGAATTATCTGAACGATCGGTTATGGGCAGAGGTTCTAAATAAGCGATTGCGGGCTGGGAGCAATAAAAGTGGAGAGCAGCGGCCCGTCGTCGTGGGGTATCTTGGTGGACATAGCCATCTGTCAGATCTGGAGATGATCGAGCCGACCTTGATCCAGATACTACGACGGTACGGTGATCGGATCATGCTCCGATTCTGGGGCGGCGCGCCGCCAGTTAAGCTTCTGGATTGGAAGAATGTAGAATGGATGGACCCCGGGCTGGTGGACTATGCGGAGTTCGTCAAGTACTTCAGCGAACAAGAGAGCGACGTCTTCATAGCCCCCTTGCGCGATTGCCAGTTCAATCGCTGCAAGAGTGCCCTCAAGTTTCTCGAGTACAGCGCACTGGGTGTAGCCGGGGTCTACAGCCGCATCACACCATATGAGCGAGTTGTCACACATCAGGAAAATGGGTTCCTGGCCTCCGATCTGGAAGAATGGGAAGAATACTTATCCAGGCTCATTGAGGATCTATCGCTGCGTCGCCATATGGGTCTGGAAGCCCAACGCACTGTGCGTGAACAATGGTTGCTATCTCCACATGCTCACGAGTGGCCGAATGTCTATAGCCAGATAGCCGACTCACTGGGCAAAACGCAGAGATCACCAACTACACTGTTGGCGATGAGGAAACTTCGCATTTGGGATACAGGTTTGCAAGAGTATATCAGGGAAAAAGAACAAACAGTCGAAACACTCGGTTTGCAGTTGGCCGACCAGGAGAACACATTACGATCACTGGGCTTGCAGTTGGAGGCGCTCGGTGTGCAGTTGGCTGAGAAGGAGCGCGTGATACAGACGATCACGACCAGCCCCTCCTGGCGATTGCTACAGGTGCTCGAGTCCCTGGTTCGGCGATTTATACCGCGAGGCAGCCGGCGTGAGCGACTGCTCCAGCTAGGAATGCAGGCATTATGGGTGTGGAACCAGGAAGGTTTTCGCGCTTTCGCCCATAAGGTGCTGTCAGGCTTGAAACAACTTCGAGGCGGTGAACTGCATCCCGGTGTAGAGCTATCACCCACCTCGTTGTCTATCCAGCCTGGCGAAACGTGCCCGGCCCCCGCGATCAGCGTAGTGGCGATCCGGGGAGTCGCGTTCCCTGAGCCGGACGAACAGGCCGTAGTGAGATGGGCAGCAACCCAGACTTGCCGTGCGATCGAGGTAGCGATCTGGGATAAGGACGTGGGGGTGGCATACCTGGTTGATGACACAGAAACCCGCTGGGGTGCGCCGGATGTCCAACCGCTTTGTCAAGGGTTGCGCGGGCGATATGTATGCATTGCCTCCCCGGATCTGCTGCAACAACCTGAAACCTACTTGGAAGAGAATCTCATCGCTCTCGAGAGCGAAGGGCTTGCCTTTGCCATCAACATGCGCGGGACCGCCGATGAAGCACTCCGCTACTTGCGGCTCGGCCTTCTCCCAGGGAACCGCCAACTTCCCCTTCTACGCCAGGTTGTAAGAAAAGATTGTCTGCGTAACGACTTCTCGCTTGATTTGTCCACATGGGTGGACAGACAAGAGGAGAAGATCATCGGCAAGCTCATCGTACATACGACGAGATATCCTGACCCGGTGAGTGTCTTGCCTTATAACGGGCGTTTGACAGGCGTCGCTACACGCGTTCTGGAACGCTATGTCCTGCCCCAGACGGGAGAAACAGTTCCCAAAGAGGTACCTGCGCGCACTGTTCATCCGGTAGACACCGTTCTTCCGCTTCTCCCTGACCTGGCAGACATCCCCACCGTGATCGTTGTATTGCCGTTCCTGGCCGTAGGCGGAGCAGAGCGCGTGGCGCTCGATATGATGCGCCATCTGCAACGCCAGATTCGTTTTATTGTGGTAACGGTTGAGGAGCACGACCCGGCCCTGGGGACTACTGTAGATGCGTTCCGGCAAGTCACGCCATATGTGTTCACGGCTCCAGACTTTTTGCTCCCCCCACTAAACCTCTCATTCATGACTTACCTGATCGAACGGTTCAAGCCCCGTACTCTCTACATTGCCAACGGCGCCGGCTGGATATATGATGCGTTGGGCACGCTCAAGCAACGCTACCCAACGCTTCGCACCGTAAACCAGGTCTACGATTACACCTTCGGATGGATCAACCGCTATGACTCTGAACTGGTTGCTCACCTGGATGCGCACATCGGAGTCAATCAGAAGGTCTGCCAGGCCTACATCCGGCGGGGAGCTCGGCCCGAGCAAGTCTATCTGATCGAACACGGTGTTGATACAAGCGAATTCGACCCAGACCGCTACTCGGAGGAACGACGCCGCTCAATCTGGGAGAGACTGGGGTTGCCACAAGGACAAAGACTAGTCACTTTCATCGGGCGCTTGCACCCCCAGAAGCGGCCGATGGACTTTGTCGAACTCGCACGCCGCTTCGCAGATATTCCTTTCCTCACGTTCCTGATCGTTGGGGATGGTCCGCTAGGCGGTGTGCTAGACACAGAGGTCTTGCGGATCGGTCTCAAGAATCTGATCCGGCGGCCTTTCTATCATCCCAGCAGCGACATCTTTGCCATATCCGATGTGATCGTATTGCCCTCTGAGTACGAAGGTATGCCGCTTGTCGTTTTGGAAGCCCAGGCCATGGGGAAACCAGTCGTTGTCACCGATGTCGGGAATAACCGCGAGATCCTGGACATCACTAGGGGAGGCGTGGTTGTCGCCGGTATCGGAGATATAGCGGCGCTCAGAGAAGGCGTGTGGAAAGTGCTGAACGAACCCCCTGATCCTCATCAAACCCGTCAGGCGATCCAGGCCCGTTTCGGCCTCAAACAGATAGCGGATAAGTACCTGGACGCATTGCTTGGTGGTTGAGGTGTGCAAGGTTTCTGTCGTCATTCCATCCTACAACCACGCGCCTTTTGTCGCCGAGGCCGTAAGCAGTGTTTTGACGCAGTCCGAACCGGACCTCGCGCTGATCGTAGTGGATGACGGCTCAACGGATGAGAGCCTTGAGATCCTGGCCGGGTTCACCGACCCCCGGCTGCGCGTTATCACACAGCGCAACCAGGGGGCACATGCCGCGATTAACCGGGGCCTGGAACAGGCCAGGGGACGCTACCTGGCGATCCTAAACTCGGATGACGTCTATCACCCGCAGCGACTGAAGAAGATCATTGCCGTCCTGGAATCAGATGCGGGGATCGGCTTGGCCGGTTCATTCATCGAAGTCATTGACAGCCGGGGCCAGACGTTGGGCGTGAAACATGGCTACCGCGACCTGGAACCCTGGCCGCTCGAGACACCTGAACGCAGCTTCCGCGCGGGCGCAGACTTGCGTGCGGCCTTGCTCACAGAGAACTACCTGGCCACAACGTCCAATTACGTCTTTAGGCGAGAGTGGTACGAGCGTATTGGAGGCTTCAGGCCACTGCGTTATACCCACGACTGGGACTTTGCCTTGCGGATGGCGCGCGTGGCGCGTTTGGCTCTCCTGCCAGAGCCTTTGCTGCGTTATCGTGTTCATGGGAGGAATACGATCCGCGAGAATCAAGCCGCCATGATCTTTGAGATCTGCTGGTGCCTGGCGGTGCACCTGCCGCAACATATCTCCGACGATGCCTGGTTTAACGGGCGTCCAGCAGCGCAACGGATCGATCAGTTGCTGCACTCGATCTATACCTATGGATGTGACAAGGTCTTGAGTACGATGTTGTTACATAACCTGGCAGAGGATGAGGAGAAAGCGTTGCGATTGCTCGAACCAGGCGATCCGGGGCGGGCTGTTTATCTTGACTTTATACAACGATGCCTCACCGGGAAAGGTCCGAGCCGGGTGACAAGGACGAGCCCCAGTTGGGCACGCTGGATCGCACCCACTAGGCTGGCGGCCAAGCTAAGAGCCGGTCTAAAGATGCTACGATGAGGGCACACAGCACCGCAGGCAGGCCTTCACAACACAATGTATGGTTGCACAAACAGTAAGAAAGGACAATTTTATGATGCTTGAAGGAGGCAAAGCCTTAGTTCATCGTTCCAGGCAGTTTCTCAGCGTCTGGAAACCATGGTTCCGCATAACACTTTACAACGTTGGGTACCGGCTGGGTGGCTCACTCGATGGTTATCCGCTTCCTCCAGCACATCTGTCGGACCTCGTCATTGGGACCCGGGAGCTTGCATGGTACCAGCTCGGAGGTCTTTTCATGCATCAGGCGATAACGGCCCTTCTCCGCAGGCACGGCACACCCCCCGAGGCCTTGGGTTCCATTCTCGACTTTGGCTGTGGCTGCGGTCGTATTCTGCGGTGGTGGGCAGCTCTCCGGGATCGCTCCGAGATCTGGGGATGTGATTACAACCCGGTGCTCATCGAATGGTGTCAAAAAAACCTTTCAACCATCGCGAAATTTAAGGTAAACGATGCCGATCCGCCGTTGGACTTTGCGGACGAGTATTTCGAGTTCATCTACTCCTACTCTGTGTTCACCCACCTCTCCGTCGACAGGCAGCGGCCATGGATGAGAGAGTTGGCGCGCATCCTGAAGCCCGGCGGACTGCTCCTGCTCACTGTGCACGGCAAACGAGTGGCATGGCGATCCGGGTTCTCGGCCGAATTGCTCAAGCAATTGGAGGCGCAGGGTGTCATAGTGTTCGGGGAGGAACGGAGTGGTGCTAACGCCTGCGCGGCTTACCATTCAGAAGCCTACATGTCTGACCAGCGAGCACTTGGACTCGAACTCATGGATTTCCTGCCCGGTGGAGCGCGTGATTCATCGGAGCAAGACATCTACCTCTACCGTAAAGTGAAATGCGGGCCGAACGCGGATGAATTGACGTGAGGTTATCCCGGGAAACAATGTGTTTATGAGCGCGATCAGCATTATCATGCCCTGTCACAATCGTGGGCATGACTTGACCCGCATTTTACAGGCGTATGACGACCAGAATACCCAAGAGTCGTTCGAGATCGTAGCCATTGACGATGCCTCGACTGACACCACGTATGAGGTGCTCACGGCATTTCGGCCGGTTCGTTTTTCCTTGCGCATAGAACACCTGGAGAAGAACCAGGGGCCGGCGGCTGCTCGCAATCGTGGCATCGCATTGGCTCGCTCGCCGTTGATTCTCTTCGTCGGTGACGACATTCTGCCTGAGCGAGATCTCGTGGCCGGTCATCTGCAAGCCCATCGCCGTCATCCAGAAAAGAACGAGGCCATCCTGGGTCGGGTGGTTTGGGCGCACGACATCCCTCAGAATACGCTGATGGTCCATATTGACGGCGTAGGAGCACAACAGTTCAGTTACCATTACCTGAGGGATGGACACGAGTACGATTTTCGTCACTTTTATACGGCGAACGTCTCGCTCAAGAGAGACTTCTTGTGCGCTCTCGATCGCTGGTTTGATACCGATTTTCCGTATCCGGCCTTTGAGGACGCGGAGCTCGCCTTTCGCCTGACCAGGCGGGGACTCCGGATCATTTATTCATCCGCATTATTGGGCCAGCATTATCACTACCATACCATTTGGAGTTTCTCATCAAGGCAATATCATAGCGGCCGAATGGCGTGGGTCCTGATACGTAAACATCCCCCTGTGGCGTTACGGATACTGCGGGCACAATATGGGCGAATTCTGTCTTTCCTGTGGCAACCGAACGCTGCGCTCCCCCCCGATGTCACGGACTGGCTGGAAGCACAAGCTTTGCGTCTGACGAGCTTCTATGAGTGGACACCCCATGCTCTGCTCGATACTTTGTATTTTGGGGTCCTGGATTATTTTTACTTCAAAGGTTTAATTGATGGCATCTTTGGAGAAACCGGGCTGGTAGCCCGAGTCCACGGGACGCATGTTCGTCGTTCTCTGCTTCCTCTGTTATGCTGGTTTCTGCGCGAAGCCAGATACCATCGGATCCCCCTTCCCGAAGCCTACATCAGCTCCTCGCTAGACAACTTGGCGCCTCTTTCCAGGGCCAGTCAAACCTGAGCCAAGTCACCCCCCTCGGTATTCGCATTGGTTTTAGTACTACTTCGACAGTACGATCTTCCTATTGACTGTTCTCTCTGGCGTGCACTATAATTACATTGTAGCTGTTCTTGTCGGATTGCTAAAGCCAATGGTTTAGCGGCCGAATCGGGTATCATGGAGCCGCCAGGAGCCTGGATTCGGCACGCCAGGCCAAACGGCTGAGATCCTTGGCCGTTACGGGAGTGATTAACATGTACGGTATCCGTCACTCATTGATTGCCATCATGTTTGCTTCGCTGCTTTTCGGCCCTTCGGCAACGCCTGTGACTATGGCGAGGCCGGGGCTCGAAGTTGTGCAGGATGCCTGGGGATGGCAAACCGGCTTCAGCCATGCAGGCGGCGTGGCCCCCTCCAGTTCCCATTTGTCCGCAGCCGATCAACAAGGGGTGATTCACGTCCCCCAAGGTGTGAATGATCTCCAGCAAGCGATTTATCTGGTCGGTAATGGGGGGATCATCGAACTGGCTGGAGGAACTTATCCTTCTCCAGCAGGGGGCTTTCGGATAAACGATCTGGGAAAAGACTTTACCATTCGGGCCGCAGCCGGTGCCACTGTCGTGCTTGACGGCGGCGGAAGCCGTGACATTGTTCGGTTTATCAACTCCGATGTGTCCAAAAGCGGGGTGGTCACATTCCAGGCCATCGAATTTTCCAATGGGTGGTCTGAAACGAACGGCATTGCTGGGGGACTAACCATGCAGAGGGCGAAAGCTACTTTTATTGATTGTAGTTTTCGCAACAATTGGGGGAAGCAATCCACTCCCGGAGGCGGCGTTTTGGTCGCCATCAACTCTGTTGCCTCCTTCACAGGCTGCGTCTGGGATAGCAACACCGCCACGAACTTTGGCGGGGGGCTGGCCGTCGAAGAACAGTCACAGGTTTCTATCAGCAATTCCCAATTCATCGCCAACCGCACAAATCCACCGGGGCATCTCCCTGTCGCTGCCGGTGGCGGCATCCATGTGGGGAATTCGACACTACAGATTGCCGATACCCAGTTTGTGAACAATGAGGCTGGCTATGCCGGGGGAGCTATCTATGCCGTCGGCACTTGGGCCGACCCGGTTTCAACGCCCCGGGCAGTCGTTTCCGTATCAAACTGCACGTTCACGGCCAATCGCTCTGCTCGAGATCCTTCTGTCAGCTTCCCCTGTCCCACGGAGGGCGGCGCGCTCCACACCGAGGATCAAACGAGCGCGTGGATATACAACTCTCGTTTTGCTGGGAACAGCGCCATGGTGGGCGGAGCTATGGCTATGTGGCGCTCGTGTGTCACGATCTCCGGCAGTATCTTCCAAGATAACTCGGCTACTGGCGTTGGCCCCGCCACCGGATTTGGCGGTGCCATCTCTGCAGTCTCGAACGACATCCCCTCTGATGGTAACGTCAACCGCAGGACGGCCCAGTTAACGGTGCGCGATACCTTGATTAGCGCGCAGTATCCAGTGGGACAAGCAGGCGGGGGTTTGTATGTGGCTGGTGACGGCAACAGAACCTATGGTATCAATGGCGTAAGCCAAATGGGGACCGCTGCGGACAATCGCGCCATCGTTTATCTTAGCCACGTGATCTTTGCCAATACCGATGTTCAAGAAACCGCAGGTTCGCCTGGCACCGGAGTTGGCGGTGCTTTGATGGTCGATCTGGCGGACCTGACGATGCAGAATTGTCTGGTCATCCTGGCCGATGCTTTCGGACAAAACAATAGCGCTGGCGGTGGTTTGGCCATCATTAACAATTCTGTAGCGAACATCACAGAGGTTGCCATAGCCCGTTGCACGGCCGGAAAATATGGTGGGGGCGTGTTCGTACAAGGTTCCACAGTCCACCTTAACCGCTGCCATCTGTTCGAGAACCAGATTACTGGGCAAGACCTACGTTATGGAGCAGCCATGTTCTCCGCCCCGGATCGCTATCGTAACTCCCCCGCAGCAGGAGCTATGGAAAACTGTGCGCTCAGTGACAATATCGGTATGACCCTCTTTGATGATGACGGTCAGGCATGGCCCATCAACGATGTCCGCTACAATGGAAACCAGATCTATGGTACGACTTTCGGCGATAAAATCTATCAGAACTCGATCACAGGATATTATAATGTAGCCGGCTTGAATTCTCTGATTGTTACACACCAGGGTGTCCCCAATACACCCAAGTCGCAAAGCCCGAATTCTTCAGCACGACAAACGCCAATCGCCGGTGCTATCATAGCTGTTCCCAATTTCGTTCTCTCAGAGACTTCGCCATATCTTCTCATCTACGGCTGGAGCGGCGGTTTGGCAACTCTGGATGGTGTCCCTGTTTCCCAAGATAGCGCAGGAGCCGGACTGAAAGAAACCACGGGGTCCGGAGTACATACATTGCTGGTCAGCGGTGTACCTTTCACTGTAGAGGTTCGTAAACTGTCACAACGGGTTTATATGCCCCTCATCATCAAACAGTAAAGCATCTCACCCGGCTAAATGTAGAATGATGTTGCATCATGCAGAACCATCTGGTCTCAGTAGTGATCCCCAACTGGAACGGCCGGGAACTGCTAACCCAATGCTTGCCTACAGTATTGGGTCAGACTTACGCTCCCGTTGAAGTGATTGTGGTGGATAATGGATCACGTGATGGCTCTGCCGAATGGGTGTTGCAGAACTTCGCCGGTGTCAAACTCGTTCGTAGTCCATCCAACCTGGGCTTTGCCGCTGGCACCAACCTGGGACTCCGGCAATCCGCGGGAACTTTTGTCGCCACTCTGAACAACGATGCGCATGTGGCCCCAGACTGGTTGGCCGCATTGGTGCGCACGATGGAGCAGGACCCCCAGATCGGCATGTGCGCCTCCAAAATGCTCTTTGCTGACCGGCCCGAGATGATCAATGCCGCCGGTATCTGCTTGGACCGGGCAGGGCTGGCCTGGGAACGACGGGGAGGAGAACCAAACAACGACGGAGAACCCGGTCCAGTCGAGGTCTTTGGCCCCTGCGCCGGCGCCGCCCTCTACCGCCGCGCCATGCTGGATGACGTGGGCTTTTTCGACGAGGACTTTTTCCTGTACCTGGAGGACGTGGACCTGGCCTGGCGCGCCCGGCTGCGCGGCTGGCGCTGCCTCTACGTCCCTGACGCGGTGGTATATCACGTTCATTCGGCCAGCAGCCGGGAAGGTTCCCCGTTCAAACGCCAACTGCTGGGCCGCAACAAGGTCTGGACCATCGTCAAGAACTACCCCAGCCCGGCCCTGTGGGCCTACCTGCCCGCCATCTTGTTCTATGATCTGAGTGCTATCTTTTTTGCCTTGTTGGCCCAACGTGACCCCCATCCGCTCTTTGGCCGGCTGCGGAGCCTATGGGGTCTGCCCAAGATGTGGGCCAAACGCCGGGCGATCCAACGCCGGCGGACCGTGGCCTGGCGCGACCTGGTGTCCTTCATCCAGCCCCTGGAAAACCCCCGCCGGGTCCTGACCCGCTATGCCCATCTACGCCCATCCGGCAAGGTAGACGAGGAGTGATGGCTCAGCCTGCCCTGGCGAAGGCAAGTGTGCCGGTGATCGGGCACGCTCTCGCCGAAACAGACCGCTTTGGCCCGCGAATTGGCCGCAAACCTTCGCTTGGGCAGGACCGCAAATAACGCCCCTACCTCTCACGTTTTACGTCGGACGACCACGGTCGCCGCCCAATCCACCCGGCCCCAGAGCCGGCCATCTGCATGGTGCACGACGACGCCCAGCCGGTATTGGCCCGGTGCCAGGTCTGCTGGCGTGAACAGCATCCGCACGTCCCGCACCACGGCGTCGGGCAACCAGTCCGGCGTGGGATAGGTATCGTTGGCCGGCCGGCCTTGCTGCCCGGCGACCACGTGCCCGGCCTCGTCTCGCATCTCCAGCGTCACCACAGCGTCGCCATCCACCGCCCCCACGGCCTGCCAGAACAACGTGACCAGCACTGCCTCACCAGGGGCCAACTCCGAGGAGCCAAGCTCGTGGCCCAGGTAGCGCAGCCCGTGGCCCATATCCGCGACCTGGGGATACTGGATGCGCAAGTCCGCCGGGCGGCCGGGGTTCGTGCGCATGACGTACACCTGGGCCAGGGCAAACCGCTGTCCAGGCAGAACGCGCTGGCCGGGATCGCCGATGACCGGCAAGCGTTGGCCGGTCTCCGGCCGATATAGCCCCGTGACCAGGTGGTAGGTCCCGGGCGGCGTCCCATAGGGGATGAACAGCCGATACTCGTCTTTCATGGTCTGACCCGGCAACCACTTGCTGGTGGGCAGGTAATCGTTGATGGGGCGCTTGTCCTGCTGCGCGTAGACGAAATCGGCCGCATTCACCAGGTGGACAAAGGCTGTCAGGTCTTCGCCCAACGGCTCCCGGGCCTGCCAGAACAGCGCCAGGTTCACCGTCTCGCCGCACTGAGTGGCGGTGCGGTCCAGGTCCAGGCCCAGCAGATCCACCCGGCCGTCGAACAGGGCGGCCCGGGGGTGCTGGACAGACAACTCTGCGGTAAAGGGCGTATGGTCGGCCAGGGAGAATAGCAGCAGCCGCAGGCCCTGGAACTCCTCTGGCTGCGGCAGCCGGGTGCATCTGGTGCCCAACTGATCCAGGACGAACCCCTCTGGGTCGGCGACGTGCTCCTGCCACAGCACCAGCCACAGGCGGTCGCGGCCGGCGGTCAGGACATTGAGGGCCGCCGCCGTGCTCGTCCGGTTGGCCGGCGTCTGCTTGGGTAATCCATCCCAGGGCAGGCCGCCGTGGTAGTAATAGGTGAAAGCCGGGTAGATGTACGGCGCGCAGAGGAGGATCACGTCGCCGGGCTGTTGCTGGGCCTCGATGGTCGCGGCGACAGCGCGGTAATCGTCGCGGGCATAGGCCGGGTCGCAGTAGAGGTTGTACAGGGGCTGGAAGGTGGGCAGGGCGATGAGGGCCACGGCGGCGAGGCCGATCACCCAACGGAGCCGGCGGTCGCGGCCCAGGCCGATCAGCACGTCCGCGCCCCGAGCCGCCAGCAGGTACAGGGCCGGCGCCGCCACGATGACGAATCGCTCGTGGAACTTGGGCTTGAACAGACAGGATAGGTAGACGGCCAGGATGGGAATGACCAGGTAGAGGGCCAGCAGGAATGTCTGATCGGCTTCCTCACGACGCTTGACCATGAGGCTATAGACTAGGGCTGCCAACGCCAGGAGCAGGAGAAACGCGCCGTTGAGCAGGCCCCACGGGGCATCGGCCGTGAGGCCGGCGCCAAAGGCCGCCACCGCGCGAGGCAGGATCACTTCCAGCCCAATGGTGCCCTCCCAGTAGACGCCATAGCTGCTCAATTGGTGCCACATCGTGGGGAGCAGCGGCACGTAGAGGAGGGCCACAGCCAACATGGCCGCGAACCACGGGAGAAGCAGCGCGCGGCGACGCAGCAACAGGTACAGTCCCTGGGCCGCCGTCGCCAGGGCTGCGTAATAGTGCAGGTTCACGGCCGCGAGCGTGGTCAGGGCGTATAGCCACCAGTCTATTCGGCGGTTGTTCGCCTGGGTGCGCAGGAAAACGTAGAAGGCGAGCAGGGCCAGGAACGTGGGCTGGATGTAGGGCCGGGCCTCTTGCGAATAGTAGACCAGGAACGGCGAGAGGGCCACGAGCAGGGCGGCCAGCAGGCCGGTCCGGGCCGTGAACAGCCGTCGGCCCACCACAAAGGCCAGAGGCACCAGGAGCACGCCGCACGCCAGCGAGCCAAAGCGCACGGCAAACTCGCCGGCCCCGGCCAGGAGCATCCAGACATTCAGCAGGGCAAAGTACAGGGGTGGGTGCAGTTCCACCACGGTGATGCCCTGGACCGTGGTCTGGCCGGCCAGCCACGCGCTCAGGCCCTGTCGAGCATACGCCACGCTGAACGCCTCGTCGAACCAGAGGCTCTGGGCCCCCAGGCGATAGGCGCGCAGCGCAAAGGCGAGCGCAACGAGCAAAGTGGGCCAGGCCAGGGCGAGTTGGTTCCGGGTTCGGGTCCCGCGTTGCTCAGTATCCAATGGACATTTGCTCTGTATCTAGCGTTTGTAGACCCTTTGTAGACCCTTCGGGTTTGGGAAACCCGAAAGGTCTGGGTCTCAGTCATTCGGTCACACCACATGCGTAGCTCAATCATGCTACACGTGTAGCCCGGTCGCGCTACACGTGTAGCCCGGTCACGCTACACGTGTAGCCCTTTGAGGAGACCTGACAGGTTTCGGAAACCTGTCAGGTCTCCTCGCGTGTAGCCTGGCCCGTGGCCCGGCGGCGCCGAATCCAGACGACGAGCAGGACCACGCCGGCCACTACGGCGAACGGGATCAGGCACACGGAGAACACCGCCAGCCAGATGCCCAGGTCGGTGAGGAATTGGAGCAACGTCACCAATGCCGAGAGCGCGTTCTTGAGCGTCTGGTCCGGGTACCAGCCCTTGGGCACTACCTGGGTCTCCGGCACGGTGGGCGACAGGTGCACGGTGACGGTGGACATGGCGGCCCGGTCGGTCAGGTATTTCATGCGGCCCTTGATGGTCTCGATCTCGTTGCGGATGGCCGTGATCTCGCGGTAGACGGCCAGCACGTCCTCGGCTTTGCCACCCTTTTCCCGGGTCTCGGTCAGGATGGTCAACAGCTCTTTTTCGACAGCCTCCAGGTTCTTGAGGCGCGAGGCCAGGTCCACGTACTCGGCGGTCACGTCCTCGCCGCCGACGGCGTCGGCCTGCACGTCACCCAGGGCGCGCAGCTTTTCCAGGACAGCCTCGAAAGAGGCGGCCGGGACGCGGATGACCACGGTCGCCAGGAGCCGGTCGCCTTGTTTCCGCGTGCTGGAGCTGGATACGTGCCCCCCGGCCTCGGTGGCGATGCGGGTGACGTCGTTGAGGCCCGTCCTCGTGTCCGGCACCACCAGGGAAAGCTCGGCCGTCTTGACGATCATGGGCTGGACGGCGGCATCGGCCCCTCCGCTCCTGGTTCCCGCGGGCTGTCTTGCGAATTCCGGTTGGGCAGGTGCCGGCGTGGGCATCGCCGCCGGTGGTGCCATCGTCGCTGGCGCCAGGCATCCCGCTCCCCACCCGGCCACCAGCAAGGCAAGCATCAACGTCACGATCAGCATTCTCGCGTGTTTCATGGCGCTCCTCCTCTGAGATATTTCGCTCGCGTTCGAGCGCCTATTAGACGCCACCGTTCCGCGCCGGGTTCCCGCGCTCCGCTTCGCTCAAGCGCAAGCCTTCCGCCTTCCGCCTTCATCCTTCATCCTTCATCCTTTCCTCACCACCCCAGGCTCAGCCGGGCGATCAGCCGCTGGGACAGGCCAATGGCCTCCATCTGGGCCTGGGTCTTTTCCACCGGGTATGGCACGCGATGGTACTCGATGGCGTTCTGTTCCGTATCGTAGATGGCGTAGCAGGCCCGGGGATTGCCATCGCGCGGCTGGCCCACGCTGCCGGGGTTGATGATCAGCCGCCGCGTGCCCAGATGTAGCGGCTCATTGGGGCGGACCAGGGCTTCGGGCAGATCCGCCCCGGCGAAGCGTTCCAGTCCTGGGATGCCCAACCTCTGGTGAAAAGGCCGGGTGACGGCTCCATCCACCCGGTCATTGAGCAACAGCGGCCCCTGGAACACGGTGGGCACGTGAGTATGGCCCACCAGACAATAGTCCGTCTGGAAATGGGCAAAGTTCTGCTGAGCCGTGCGGGGATAGAGCAGATATTCCCACACCGGCTCCCGTGGGCTGCCATGAACCAGGGTAAAATTGCCCTGGACAATGGTGGTGGGCAACTCGGCCAGATAGCTCATGTTGTCCGGCGTAAGCTGCTCGCGGGTCCACTCGCACGCCCGACGCGCGTCATCGTTGAAATCGGTGAGGGGTAGCTCGCCAATGACGGCCCAGTCGTGGTTGCCCGCTACTGCGATGTGCGGCAGGGTGCGCAGCAATTCGATGCACTCGTTGGGGTTGGGGCCATAGCCCACCACGTCTCCCAAACACCAGATGAGATCCACGTCGCGCAGATCGTCCAACGTGGCCTGAAATGCCGCCAGGTTGGCGTGGATGTCGGAGATGATCGCATACCGCATGAAACACTCGCTGTCTAGGTTCCGCTGAAGAAGGCCAGCCGCTGCACGATGCCCTGAGCGATCTCCAACCAGGGATTCGGATACAGGCCCAGGGCCAGCACGATGAAGGCCAGGGCCAGGATCAGGATGCCGCCCGGCTCGCCCCGGGCCACGCCCGCCGGGCGACGAGGGCCGCTGAACAACGCGCCCACGACGCGCACATAAGCCAGGGCCATGCCGGCCATGCTGACCAGCAGCCCGGCCATCAGCAGCGGATCGCTCTGGGGCAACGCTTCGAGGACGAACAGCCGGCCCACGAAACCTAACGTGGGTGGCAGGCCGGTGATCGCCAGGGCGCCCACGATGAGGCCGCCGGTGGTCCAGGGCAAAGCCCGGGCCAGCCCGCCCAGCTCGCTCAGCCGGTCGTCCGGCGCGTGCCGACGTATCACGGTCACCGTGGCCGCCAGCAGGCTCAGGGTCAGGATACGACTGCCTGCCTGGAGGACGGCGCCGGTCAGCCCCAGCGTCGTGGCTGTGCCCACGCCCACCAGCAGGAACCCCAGATCGGCGATGGCCGAGTAGGCCACGATCCGCCCCAGCCGATCCTGGCCCAGGGCCAGCAGTCCGCCCACCAGGGCCGTGAGCGCGCCGACCGCCAGGAGCCAGGGGGTCGCCAGCGGCGGCAGCCAGGGCCGACTGCCCAATAGCCGCAACATCTGGATCAACGCCACGCCGTCCACCAGGGCCAGGGCGTAGACTAGGCCGGTGATGCGCCCGTGTCCCAGGTCCGGCACCACCAGGTGAAACGGCGCCACCGCCAGGATCGCGGCAAAGGCCAGGCCCCAGACGATAGCCAGGCGGTCCTGCAAGTACGTGAAATCGGGGTTGAGTTGATAGGTCTGCTCCCAGCCCGCGGCCAGGACAAAGCAGACAAAGGCCGGGGCCACCACGGCCAGGGGTTTGAAGGCCGCGGCACTTCCTTCCCAGGCGGGCCGGGGCACCAGCATCGCGCTCGCCATCGCCAGCAGGATGAGCCACGTGCCGGCGACCATGGTGGACTGCACCAGCAACGCCATCCCGGCCAACGAGGTGAGGGCGGGCGCCAGGGCGGACAGCAGTTCATCCTCAGCGGAGCGCCAGGCCATGATCACCAGAAAAGCGGTCGCGGCCAGCATCAACAGCCACAAGGACCGGGTGGGCAGGTCCAAGGCCATCTCCATGCCCAGGAAGGCGGTCCCGCGATCCAGGGAGATGGACCGCAGCGCCACGGCCTGCACGGCCAGCACACCCAGGGATGACGCCGCGGCCAGAAACCGCACGCGCCGCAAAAAATAGATCGGCACGAGGGTCAGCCACGGCAGGATCAGCAAGGTCGCCAGTTCCACGCGAGGCCCTTTATACGCGCTCGATATAGGTGCCGTAGCGCGTGTCCACCCGGACCACGTCGCCGATCTCGATGAACAAGGGCACCTGGATGGTGAGGCCGGTTTCCAGGGTCGCTGGCTTGGTGCCGCCGGTAGCCGTGTCACCCTTGAAGCCAGGCTCCGTCTCCGTGACCTCCAGATCCACGGTGATGGGCAATTCCACCTCGATTGGCTCCCCCTGGTAGCTCAGGATGTCCAGTTCCAGATTATCCTTGAGATATTGGATCGCCTCACCCAGGTCCTCCTCGTTCATGGCCCGCTGCTCGAAGGTATCTGTATCCATGAAATAGTACAGGCTGCCATCGTGGTATAGATACTGCACGTGAGCGCGGTCGAGCCGGGCGCGGGCAAAGCGGGACCCGGCCTGGCAGGTGTGGGTGATGGTGGCGCCGCTCCGCAGGTTGCGCAGCTTCATGCGCACCTGCGCGCTGCCCCGGGCCAGCTTGATGTGCTGCCAGTCCAGGATGCGATACAACTCGCCATCCATCTCGATGGTGAGGCCCTTCTTCAGGTCGCCGGTCGTGATCATGCTTCCTCCTCAAACGATTTCCTCGGTCGCGGATAAGGAGCGGTGTATATTTCGCTCATCTAGCCCGCAATCCGCAATCTAAAATCTGTTGGTCAGGGTTTTGGGGGCGGTGGTGAGCACCTCCACGCCGGCGGGCCGGATGAGCACCATGTCCTCCAGGCGGACGCCGCCCCAGTCGGGGATGTAGATGCCCGGCTCCACGGTGATGACGCTCTGGGCTGGCAGCGGCTTCCGGTAGCGTTTGCTCGCCGTGGGCAGTTCGTGGACGGCCAGGCCCACGCCATGTCCCAGGCCATGTCCAAAGTTCTCGCCATAGCCGGCGGCGGTGATGACATTGCGGGCCAGGGCGTCGGCGCGCCGGCCGGTCATGCCGGCCCGGATGCCGGCCTCGGCCGTCTCCTGCGCCTGGCGGACGATCTGCCACACCTCGCGGAACTTGGCCGTTGGTTCGCCCAGGCAGAAGGTGCGCGTCAGGTCCGAGCAGTAACCATCCACCATCACGCCCATGTCAATGGTGACGGGTTCGCCCTCCTGGATGGGCCGGTCGCCTGGCTCGGCGTGGGGCTTGGCGGCGTTGGGGCCGGCCGCCACGATAAAGTCAAACGATGCCTTGTGCGCGCCGTGGTTCCTGGCCCACATCTCCAACTCCCAGGCTACTTGCCGCTCCGTCATGCCGGCCTGGATGCGCGGGGCCACGGCCGTGTACGCTTCGTCGCCCAGGCGGACGGCGCGGCGGATGATCTCTAGCTCCGCCGGTTCCTTGACCATGCGCAGCTCTTCCACCAACCCCTGGGTGGCGGCCAGGTGCACCCCGGGAGGCAAAACTTTATTGCGCAGGCGATGGAAACGTTCCACAGTGAGGTGCGTTTTCTCGTAGCCGAGGCGTCGCAGACCCTTCTCGGCCAGGGCTGTGAGGCGTTCTTTCAACGTTTCTTCCGGCTTGTCCTTGAGTTGCACCAACTCCCAGCCTGGACACTGCTCCCCTGCCTGCACAAAGTAGCGAAAGTCCGTGGCGATGAGGGCCTCGGTGGCGGTGATGATCAGGCTGGCATCCGGGCTGGTAAAGCCGCTCAGGTAGCGGATGTTCTGGGGCTGGGTGACGAACAGGCCGTCCAGCTTCTTCTGGGCGAGTTTTTCGCGTAGGTGGGTGAGTCGCATGGTGGTGTACACTCCTTGGTGAGATGTGATTCGTGGTGCGTGTTGCGTCAGTTTGACAGGTTACTTCGGCCGTGGTATCATTATGAGCGAGATTGGGTACCCGATTGTTCCGCTCATCTATGCCTTTATTCGATCCGGAGGTAGGTCCTGGCTGCGTTGCCCGCGTCCATCAGCGCCGTCTACGAGGGCGGCTTGCTCAAGCCGATACAGCCGTTGGCTTTGCCAGAACGCCAGCGGGTCCGCGTGATCGTGATGGCCGAGGAGCCGGACCCCGCGCGGGTACGCTGGATGCACGAGCAGGCTGCCCAGTGGTTGGCCCAGCAGCCCGTAGAGGCCGTCCGCGAGCCAGCGCCGTTGTCACCCGCCGAGCGAGCGCGCCTGAACGGAGTTTGACGACCTGCTGGCAGAGATACGTCGGGCGACGGCCGGCCTTGCTGACAACGATATCTCAGCTCAGGCAGATAACCCAAGTATAACGGAGATCTCGAATTTGACAAAGCCCTCCAACTTCAGTATAATATAGCCACGATTAACGCCCCATCTTTGCGTTGCAAGGATGGGTAATTACCGCCAGGGGGTTGAGTTGCTCAACCCCCTGTTGACTATCTGGGGGAGTGCATGGACGAACGGGTTATGGTGTTCATTGACGGCAGCAACTTCTATCGTTGTCTCAAGGGCCAGTTTGGGAAAGCCAACGTGGATTTTCTCAAGTTGGCCTTGTTGCTTTGTGGCGACAGAAAGCTCATCAGGATTTACTACTACAACGCCGCCGTCCGCCAGGAGGACGGCGAGGAACGCTACAGGGATCAACAACGTTTCTTTGAACGGCTGCGCGATGTGCCCTACCTGGAGCTACGGCTGGGGCGACTCGAGAGACGAGGCGACACAGTCGTCGAGAAGGGCGTGGACGTCGCTATTGCTGCCGATATGCTGCGCCGGGCCTACAGCAACGCTTACGACACGGCCATCCTCATCAGCGGCGATGCCGACCTGGTGCCGGCTGTTGAGGGTGTCAAAGACCTCGGCAAGCACGTGGAGAACGTCTTTGTCTACACAGGCCATTCCCGCCACCTGCGCCAAACCTGCGACCGGTTCATCTTGTTAGACCAGGCGATCATGGAGCAGTGCTGGCTGGGCAAATAGGCATTTTTATGCCCCGATAGCCTGACCTGCATTCCGATGTTCTTCCGCGTCATCCTTCCCCTCTCCACCGTCCATTTTTCCCTATGCGCGCCTCCAGCCGCTCGATCAGCGCGTGGGTCTCTCTGGCCCTACCCTTTGGCCGCTTCGCTGTCCGCCGGCCGCGAAACATCCGCTTCCCCTTTCCTGGCCCGCGGATGCGCCCGCTCATACACCTCCCGCGCCCGGGTCTGGGTGACGTGGGTATAGATCTGCGTGGTGGACAGGTGCTCGTGGCCCAATAGCTCCTGCACGGTCCGCAAATCCGCGCCGCCGTCCAGCAGGTGGGTAGCGAAAGTATGGCGCAGCACGTGGGGGGTGACTTCTTTGTCCAGTCCGGCCATCTTGCTGTATTTGTCCAATATCTTTTGGACGCTGCGTGCCGAGAGCCGGCCCCCGGAGCGGTTCAGGAACAGCGCGCCCACGGCTCGATCGCCCTTGAGGAGCTTGAGCCGGCCGTCGTTCAGGTAGGTGGTGAGGGCGCGCACGGCCGGCTCGCCCAGCACCACGATGCGCTCCTTGCGCCCTTTGCCCATCACACGCACCTCGCGCTGGGTCCGGTCCACGTCGCCCAGGTTCAAGGCGGCCAGCTCGCTGACCCGCAGACCGGCCGCGTAGAGCAGCTCCAGGATCGCCTTATCCCGCTGGCCCTGGGGCGTGGACAGGTCCGGGGCCGCCAGGAGGGCCTTCATCTCGTCCACGGAGAGGAACACCGGCAGCCGTTTCTCCACCTTGGGCGTGGAGACGCCGTGGAGGGGGTTCTCCAGCACCAGGCCCTCGTGCTGCATCCACTTGTAGAACGAGCGGACCTCGGTGAGCTTGCGGGCGATGCTGGCCCGGGCATAACCGGCCTCGCCCAGGTGGGCCAGATAACGCCGGACCATGTGCCGGTCCACCGCGCCCCACTCGGTCACGTTCTCCTGGTCGCGCAGATAATCCATGAACTGGGCGATCTCCTGGCCGTAGTTGCGCACGGTGTACGGCGAGGCGTCGCGTTGGGCTTGCAAATAGACCAGGTAGCGATTCAGTGCGGTTTCCATCAGCTTACCGCTGCTATCCGATCCGCTGCCATCCATACAGTGCAGCGCTGTTCTTCGGTCACGGCAAAGAGCGCGTTGGCAGCCTCGGCGACGCGGGTGGTGACGCCGGCCGGAAACGACACGGCCCCACAATTGGGGCAGACCATCGCCGGGATGCCCGAGATCCGTACACGCACACCGCCGCGCTCGTATTCCTCTGTCACGAACCGAAACTCGGTCCGGGTATGGCAATCGGAACACAGACGCGCTCTTGTAGGTGTTCTCATATCATTTACCCTTTCTTCTCCTTGCTCGCTGAGAGGGACTTGCCCAGTATGGCAACTGCGGGATGTACGCGCTCACGAAATCGATCCATTCTGGATCGCAGGTGTCACAAACCACGTGCAGTGGTATCCTGGTAACCGACGTCAAGTGTGGGAACCCCAGTATGAGGTATCGCTGAACCTCTGGATACGCTTCGATAATACTACCGGTGAGCACTGCTTCCACGGTATTTTCTTCGCTAAAGCCCTCCTCAATGATATGTCGGGCAGCATGGGAACGAACAGAGTAACAGCCAGCACGCACCAATGCGCGAATACGCTCGATGATTGCCACCATATCGTCTTTGGGTTCATCATTGCTCATTTATACAGTTCGGTAGTTTCGCTCATTTTCGCAGCCGACTGGCGCAATAGCGGCGGCAGGTGTATCATTTCCGGCAATCTCACCGTTGGAGGTAACGATGA
>FWPV01003295.1_pt1 | contig 37056 bp, 26 predicted proteins | sample 2228371 | NCBI WGS metagenome assembly FWPV01 (sample SAMEA103939776, study PRJEB20133) | metagenome | reverse complement strand
TCGGCTTGCTCGGCACCCTCACCATTCTCCTCCTTTTCCTGGTCTTCCTGTGGCGAGGCTTGACCATCTCCGCTCGGGCACCCACTCCGGCTGGCCAGCTGGCCGCAGCCGGTCTGACCTTGGCCATCTGTGTCCAGGCCTTTCTCAATATTTCTATTGTCCTCGGCCTTGGCCCGGCTAAAGGAGTTCCTCTTCCCCTCATCAGCTTCGGTCGCTCCTCCCTCATCATGAACCTGGTGGCGATCAGCATTATCTTGAACATTTCTCAGCGGAAAAACCTGGAGAGAAAGAGGCGATGAAAAAAAGGAGCATCATCCTCAGCGGCGGCGGAACAGGCGGTCACCTCTACCCTGCTCTGTCGGTGGGAAAAATACTCCTGGAAAAAGACCCCGCCTTGAACCTTCTCTTTATCGGAAGCAAACGGAGCGTTGAAAAAAGTATCATGAGCCATAGCCGGATGCGCTTTGTTCCCCTGGCTATTGAGGGCATCAAAGGCCGAGGAATAAAAAGCTTAAAAGCTCTGTCCCTTCTTCCTTTTGCTCTTGTGAAATCTCTATTCATTCTTTTGCGCTATAGACCTGGCTTGGTCATCGGGTTTGGGGGGTACAGTTCAGGGCCGGTTGTGGTTACAGCCGCACTCTTCGGTATTCCCACCCTCATCCTTGAACAAAATGTTTACCCTGGGCTCACCAACCGGCTTCTCCTCCGCTGGGCTCAGAAAGCCGTGGTCGCATTCGAGAGCTCACTCCCCTATTTTAAGGGAAAAGGAATCTTCCTCGGCAATCCGGTTCGGGAAGAATTCTATTCTCTCCGCCCCAAGCCAAGGGCAGACAAGCTTTCCCTTCTTGTTTTCGGCGGAAGCCAAGGCTCTCGAATTCTCAATCAAACGATGGTCGGAGCGCTTCCCTTGCTCCAGAAAATTAAAGCCAGGTTATCCATCGTCCATCAGACAGGACAGGCTGATTATGAATGGGTCCAGGCGACCTACAAGCAACAGGAATTTAAAGAAGTTACAGTCGCCCCCTTCTTCTATGAAATGCCATCTTGCTTCGAAAAGGCTGACCTCGTGATTTGCCGGGCTGGAGCGACAACGATTGCCGAGCTCATCGCCGCACAGAAAGCTTCCATCCTCATCCCTTTTGCCCTGGCAGCCGAAGACCACCAGACCAAGAACGCGAGAGAACTCGAAAAAATCAAAGGAGCCGAGGTCATTCTCGAAAAAGACCTCAGCCCTGCCCTTCTGGCCGAAAGAATCCTCTTCTACCTCGACCATCCGGATGCGATCTCGGCGATGGAGCGGAATTTAACCTTATTGAAAACCGAGCAGCCGGCAGAAAAAATCGCCCGACTCTGTTTTGATTTGATGGAGGCGAGAGCTTAAAGGAGAAAAAAACCTGTGGTTAAAAAAATCTACCGGAAATTGAAGCACATCCACATGGTCGGGATAGGCGGCACAGGGATGAGCGGGATCGCCGAAGTCCTCCTCACCCTTGGCTATAAAGTGTCCGGCTCTGACCTCCAGACCAACGAGGCCACTCTCCGTTTGGCCAGGCTTGGAGCAAAAATTTATCAGGGTCATAGCGCCGAAAACGTGGAGGGGGCTGATGTGGTCGTGATTTCTTCGGCCGTAAAAGAGGACAATGTCGAGGTCCGTAGGGCTCGAGAGTCTCTCATCCCGGTCATCCCCCGGGCGGAGATGCTGGCCGAGTTGATGCGAATGAAATACGGCGTGGCGGTAGCCGGCGCCCACGGCAAGACATCAACGACATCGATGATTGCTTCAGTGCTCGAGCAGGGCGGTTACGACCCGACCATCATCGTCGGCGGCCGTCTGAACACGATTGGCTCTCACGGGAAGCTGGGAGAGGGCGATTTCATCGTCGCTGAAGCCGATGAGAGCGACCGTTCCTTCCTCCTCCTCTCGCCGTTTATCGCTGTCCTTACCAACATCGATGAGGAACATCTGGACCAGTACCAGACGGTTGAGGAAATCAAGAAGACGTTCGTCAATTTCGCCAACAAAGTGCCCTTCTACTGCCCGGTGATCCTCTGTCTTGATGACCCCAACCTGCAGAGTCTCATCCCGAGGATTGAGCGTCGGCTGATCACCTACGGTTTTTCGCCCCAGGCCGATATTTTTGCCAGGGATTATCGCTTTGAAGAGTTCAGGAGTGAGTCGGCCCTCTTCTACAAGGGAGAAAAAATTGGCACCCTGAAACTCCAGGTTCCGGGCAAACATAATATCCTGAACGCTATGGCTGCCGTGGCGGTGGGCCTGGACCTGGATATTCCGGTTTCGTCCATCCTCAAAGCCCTGGCCAACTATTCCGGGACTGGCCGGCGTTTCGAGCTAAAAAAAGAAATCAACGGGGTCATGGTCATCGAAGATTACGGCCATCATCCAACAGAGATCCGGGCAACCCTTGACGCCGCCAAACGAGGCTGGCAGCGCCGGGTAGTAGCGGTTTTCCAGCCCCACCGCTACACTCGTCTCTCTCTGCTTATGAAAAATTTCGCCACGGCCTTCAACCAGGCCGATATTCTGGTCACGACCGAAATATACCCGGCTGGTGAGGAACCCATCCCCGGAGTTACCGGAGAAGCCCTCTTCGAGGAAATCAAGCTTTTTGGCCATAAAAATGTTTATTTTGAGCCCGACATGAAAAAGATCCCTTCCTTGCTTCAGAAAATCGTCAACCCAATGGACATGGTCCTTGTTCTTGGGGCGGGCAGCATCTACAAAATCATCCCTGATATTATCGCTAAGCTGGAGGAGATGGCTTGACCATGGCCTACCTCAACCCGTCGCTTCGATTCCGACCTCCTGCGACCGCGAACGAGTCGAGCCGATTCCAGAGAGGCCTAGAAAAAGTGCCAGTCAAGAAGGTTCAGCGGAAATTGAAGCTTAAATTGCGCCACATTCTCTTTTTCTTCAGCCTCTTTGTGGGGCTCTTTTTCGGGCTGACAAAATTTTATCTATTCCTGATAACCTGGGAGGAGTTGGATGTGAAGAGCGTCCAAATTTCCTGTCCGCTTGGCCACGTGGTTCGGGACTTGGAACTCCTGCTCGACCCCGCCCGGCTGGGCAACCTTCTCGTCCTTGACCTCAGCCTTCTCCACCAGCGCATTGAAGCCCACCGCTGGGTCAAAGAAGCCCGACTGCGCAAGGCCTTTCCCTCCACCTTGAGAGTTGAGATTAAAGAGCGGGTACCCGTAGCTGTGCTGATGACTCACTCCTCGCTGGCGCTCATCGACAAAGAAGGTGTTATCCTGGAGCCCCTTTTGGCACGGGAGGAAAGCCCCCTGCCACTCCTCATTGACTCCGCTGACTTTAAGCACCATTATCAAGAAAAACTGAATATGGCCTGGGCATGTCTTGAGGCCATCTCGCCCACCATCCGAATGAGCATCGATTCTTTGGACCTTTCCCGTCCGGATGGCATTACTCTGGTTTTTAAAAACCGTCCAACTCGGCTCCTCCTGGGGACAGACCGCTTCCAGGAAAAAATCGAATTTTTCCACCGTACGCTGGATAAACTGGAAAACGTGAATGGACCGCTTGAATACATGGACCTCCGCTTCGACGACCGGATTTTTATCAAGCCCCTCCCGGTCCTGGTGCAGGCACCCGGTCAGAGGCGGGAGGAGGTGAAATAATGTCCAGAAACAATTACATCGTCGGCCTGGATATCGGGACAAAAAAAGTGGCCGTGATCATCGGCGAAATCACGGCTGAGAGAAAGGTCGAGATCATCGGCATTGGCACGGCTGAATCCCGGGGTTTACGAAAAGGGGTCGTCGTAAACTTAGAAGCGACCACTGCGGCCATAAAAAAAGCCCAGGAGGAAGCAGAGTTGATGGCTGGAGTGGAAATCGAGTCCGCCTATGTCGGCATTTCCGGCGCCCACATTAAGAGCTTCAACAGCCGCGGGGTGATCGCCGTTTCAGGGAAGAACCGGGAGATCACAAGAGAGGACATCCGACGGGTGATCGACCAGTCCAAGGCAGTGTCCATCCCCCCTGACCGGGAAATCATCCATGTCATTCCTCAGGAATTCATCGTCGACGAGCAGGACGGGATCAAAGCACCGCTCGGGATGAGCGGGATCAAGCTCGAAGTCAACGTTCACATCGTGACCTCGGCCATCACCTCGGTGCAAAACTTGAGGACGTGTGTCGAACGAGCCGAAATCGAAATCGAGCAGGTTGTCCTCAACCAGATTGCCACTTCAGCCTCTGTCCTCACCCATGACGAAAAGGAACTGGGCGTCGGTCTCGTTGACATCGGAGCCGGCACCACTGAAGTGGCCATCTTTGAACGGGGAAGCCTCTGGTACACCTCGATCATCCCTATTGGCGGGGACAACTTCACAAACGACATCGCCGTCGGGCTCCGGACACCCATTCCCGAGGCGGAAAAAATCAAGAAAAAATTCGGCTGCGTCTCCGCACCTAACCTCGACGCGCAGGAGACCATTGAGGTTCCTTCGGTTGGCCGCGGCCGGAAGCCCCGGGTTTTGTCGCGCCAGATCTTGGCGGACATCATCCAACCCCGGGCCGAAGAAATCTTCAGGCTCGTTGACGGCGACATCAAGAGGATGGGCTACGAAAAATCTTTGAATTCGGGGGTTGTACTGACGGGCGGGACAGCCCTTCTTGAGGGGCTGGAGGAAGTGGCCGAAGAAATTTTTGACCTCCCCGTTCGCCGTGGTGAACCAACGGGGGTTGGTGGCTTGGTCGACCGGGTAAGCACTCCCGATTTTGCCACCTCGGTGGGGCTCATCCTCTATGGCTTTGACCGCTGGCAGGAACAGGGCATGGCTCCTGATAAAAAGAAAGGATTATGGGCCAGGGTCCACGACTGGTTCAAAGAATCATGAAAGGAGGCAACATGAGTGAGGAAATATTCGGCAAACTCAAATTCCATTTAGTTGAGGAGACCATCGGCGCTAAAATCAAGGTCATCGGCATCGGTGGCGGAGGTGGAAACGCAATCAACCGGATGATTGAAACAGGAATCGAGGGCGTTGAGTTCATTGCCGTCAACACCGATGTCCAGGCGCTCAACAACAACCGGGCAGGCACGAAACTCCAGATTGGAAGTCAGGTCACAAAAGGACTTGGCTCTGGCGGCCGGCCGGAGACAGGCAAGCAAGCGGCCATCGAAGATACCGAAAAGTTGATCGAGCTCATCCAGGGTGCCGACATGGTCTTCTTGACTACAGGCCTGGGCGGCGGAACAGGCACAGGTGCAACCCCGGTTCTGGCGAACCTTGCTTCGGAGATGGATATTCTGGCTATCGCCATCGTCACTCTCCCCTTCGAGTTCGAAGGACGCGTCAGGGCCAAACAGGCAGAAGAAGGACTCAAGGAGTTGAAGAACGCCGTGGATACGGTCATTTCCATCCCCAACGAACGTCTCCTCCAGACTGTGAATCTGGACACCTCCATCCAGGATGCCTTCAAAATGGCCGATGATATCCTTCGCCAGGCTGTCCAGGGCATCTCTGACCTCATTACCAAGCCCGGGCTCATCAACCTGGATTTCGCCGACGTGAAATCCATCATGAAGGGAATGGGGATGGCATTCATGGGGACGGGTATCGCTTCGGGCGAGAACCGAGCCGTCGATGCAGCTCAAAAGGCAATCTCGAGTCCGCTTCTTGTCGACACTTCGATCGAAGGAGCCAGGGGTGTCCTCATTAACATTACGGGCGGCAAGGACTTGACTCTCCATGAGGTTTCTAAGGCTTCCCAGCTTATCCACCGGCTGGCTCATCCGGATGCCAATATCATTTTCGGCACTGTCATCGATAGCGCGATGAAAGAAATGGTGAAAGTAACTGTTATCGCCACTGGGTTTGACTCCAAGCCAGGCCGAGAAATAGAGACCGTTGAAGATTATCCGCGACCGACTCGGCCAACACCTCCGCCTTTCCGTGTCCAAACGGATACTCCGACTTTTCTTTTTGAGCCCAAGGGGAGCCCTGCCCTTTGGGAACCTCCTGCCTGGGAAAAACAGTACGAACCCTACGAAACGCCGACTTTTATCCGGAGAAGCCGGCAGTCGTCTTTAAGAAAGACTCCCCATGACCTCGGCTGATTTGGTTGTCGCCAACTGCCGCCAGCTCCTCACTCTGGCTGGTCCTGCACCGCGAAGAAAGAGAGGCCTGATGAATATCGGGCTTCTTGAAAAGGCATGGGTCGCCTCCTCCCGGGGCCGAATCATCTTCGTCGGTAGTGAAAGGGAGTTTAGGAAAACGGTCCAAGTCGAGGAGAAAGCGGTCTGGGTTGACGCCAGTCAGATGGTCGGCCTACCAGGTTTTGTGGATTCTCATACCCATCTTCCCTTCGCCGGGAACCGAATCAAGGAATTTAAGCTGAGGTTAAAGGGCTGGACCTATGAGCAGCTCGCCCGGAAAGGGATGGGCATCCAGACAACAGTCAAGGCAACTCGGCGGGCAAAAAAAGAAGAGCTCGTCTCGCTCTGTCTCCAGAGGCTGGATACCATGCTTCTCCAGGGAACAACCACTGTCGAAGCCAAAAGCGGCTACGGACTCAACCTCGAGGACGAAATCAAGCAGCTCGAGGCCCTGGTCGAGGTTAAAAAAAAGCATCCCGTGGATATTGTCCCCACATTCATGGGTGCCCACGAAGTGCCTCCAGAATACAAAAAAAGAAAAAAGGCCTATCTGGATTTCCTGGTCCAGGAAGTCCTCGCTGAAGTTAAAAGGAGAAATCTGGCCGAGTTCTTCGATGTCTTCTGCGAGGCGGGCGTTTTTTCAATCACCGAGACAAAGTATCTCGTCAGTCAGGCTCAGCAGGCAGGTTTCCAAATCCGCCTCCACGCCGATGAATTCACGCCGCTCGGTGGAGCCGAGCTGGCCGCAGAGCTCGGCGCTGCCTCTACCGACCATCTGATCCACGTCACTCCCCGCGGAATCCAGAGATTGGCGCGCACAGACACCGTCGCCACCCTCCTCCCCGGCGTTTCTTTCTTTTTGATGATGGAAAAGAAAGCTCCGGCCAGGGAACTCATTGAGGCCGGCGCCGCTGTTGCTCTTGCCTCAGATTTTAATCCCGGAAGCTCGCCCATTAGCTCGATGCTTTTTGTCCTTCAGCTCGGCGTCTATCTTCTCCGGATGAGTGTCGAAGAAGCAATCTCATCCGTCACCCTGAACGCTGCCTTTGCCCTGCGAAAACACGAGGAAGTTGGAAGCATCGAGCCCGGGAAAAAAATGGACCTCCTCCTCTGCGACATCCAAGAATATCCCTGCCTCGCCTACGAGCTCGGTAGAAATCCCATCCAGTGGGTTATCAAGAACGGCAGGGTTGTCATCCGGGATGGCCGCCGCCTCTAAAGGTCCTGTTTTTTAGGAACAAAATCAACTACCTATCCATTATTATGGTTATTCTCCCGGGTAAACAGGAACGGGAAGCTGGAGCCACTATTGAAGGACGATGGTGGCTCCGGTTGGCGGATGGACGAGGACGAGCTCATGCCGGTGGCCTTCTCTTTTTTTCATCCTGACCTTGAATTCTAAGCCCTCGGTGAAAATGCGGCCTTTTTCCATCAAGATCCCGCCGTTCTCTTTTTTCCGCCACACCTTGAAGATTTCCCATTGGCTCTTTTCGAAACCGTTCGCCGGCCTGACCGTAAAGATGAGCTGGCCGTCTTCCTGAGTTAGCTGAACCCGGGCCTCGATGATTCGAAGCTTAGACTGAGAATAAGGCCCCCGGTCGAGAAGATTAAGGACGAGGACTTCTTTCTCCAGCCCTGTCATCTGTCGATATTCTTTGCCCCGCGAGAGCCTCCTCACTGTGTACACCTGTAGGTCTGGATTTTTCGGCCGAACTTCAAAATTCATCTCCTGTCCCTGGTATTCATCTGAATCGTGAAAGGAGATTTCATAATAAGCCGCGCCCATGCTGGCAATGTCTTCAGCGATTTCGTTTTCCGGCCCATCGTAATAGCGTCCGCCGCTTTCTTCGGCTAGGATGCGGAGCGAATGCTCACCCGAGTCGGGGTCGGCCTCGGTCAGCCTTGTCCCAGCCGGGTTGACCAAAAAAAGAAGAGACCCGCTCTGATTAAAATACTTCGCCATATCCTTAAGAGCCATTAGGTTCAATTGGTCAGGGGCGACATTGACGTAAGTGGTGATGCCAGCCTCAGTGGTCAGAGTAGGGTCAACCGTGGTTTCCGTCTTCCATTCGAGGGCGCTGGCGGGAATTCCGCACGAGAACAGATAGACGATTTTTGTATTGTCCTTGAAATAGTTAAGAATCAAATTGAGGGTGAGGAGGGACCGCACGAAAACCGAGGCCGTCCTTTTCTTCTCCCGGGCGTCGATTCTCTCGAAGAAACTCGTTGTTTTGCCCTGAATCCTGGATTCGTCCAGATTCCGGTCGGCATACCGGGAGTCCTTTGGATAAACATTCCGGATTTCGGTCGAATCCATCGCCCTGGCGCGCAAGGATTCGGCCTTTTTCCCGGTGACGTATTTTTCAATTTTTTGAACCACAAGATTCCTATCCTCGCTGGGGCCGAAAATCTGTTTGATCCCGGCGAAAGGTTCGATGCTCAGGGTCATGAACTGCACTCCCGCCGGCTCATGGACCACGATTGCCCGAACGATTTTTTTTGCTCTTTCGAGGTGATGAAAGGCTGAAAAGGCACTGTCAAAAACGAAGAAAACCATTTTCTTTTCCAGGGCCGCAACGGATTTTCCGGACAGCGCTTCCGGCCGGGTGTTGATGACACCTAAATTCTTCCGATGAAGGTCGAAATGAGCAATCCGTTTATCGTTGACGAAGAGCTCAAAATCTTCAGCGCTTAAGTCGGGGACCGGAGACCCATCCCTTTTGATTGCATAAACCGGAACCAGCCACCAGCGGACGAGGACTTCTTCTTGAATCTTCGGCTGTTCCTGGCCGGGAAGGAATGGAGCCCACAGAGAAAGGGTTAAAATGACTGCCAGGGGCCTTAAGCAGGCCATCTTTTTCTCTTTCCTTTGCTTTACAATTTAATTTTATCAAATTTTCAACCTTAAAGGCAGGCCCACCTCCTAAGCTCGGGCTACCGATGGGAAAATTCTCTAACATCGGAATCGACCAACCTGACCGGTAATCAGTTTGACACCGAGCGTACGCCAAGGACGACCTTATTCAGGGGCGATGGAAAAGACAATTTAGCGAAAATCAATTCTTAGAACGTTGCTGAGCGGCGAATTGAAGAAACCAGGGTCGAAGGAGCGAAATCGCTTTCCTTTCCTCCTCTGTCTTGCCTGTCAGGCCACAGACGTGGCTAAGGATGAAGTCCAACCCCTGAGGGAAAATTTTCCGGACAAATTCCTCATCGCTTTCATGCATCCTGCCGTTTTCATCAGTCTTCCTGAAAAAGCAGGCGGCCGCCGCTGCCTCAGCCGTGATCACGGGCTCAACACCATAGCGAAGGTCAAAAAGCATCGCCCCGATTAAGCGGTCGTCATGGGCAAGCTTGCGCTGGACATCCCTTCCCACCCGAAAAATCGTGTCACCAAGATGCACATTGCCGAAGCGCCGAAGGAGGCTTTCGATGTGTTCCGCCTGATTTTTTTCATTGAACTCTTCTGGATAAGCTTTGATCAGGGCCCGGCCGGATTCCCACATGGCCTCCTTGGCGGCCTTTCTCAATTCCGGGTCGCTCACCGCTTCCCAGACATAGGTATAGCCCTTCCTGCGGACACCCTCGAGATAGGCCAGGACCGCATGACCGAGGTTGTGGATGAAGGATTTGCGCTCGACATAAGCTTTCATGTTCTCCTTCGGGTCAAGCCCTGGAACGTCCGGAAGCTGCGCTTTAAACGCTTTTTTATCCAGGATGAGAGTATTATAGGCCTCAGCATAGACTACGAGCGGGTCCCTCTTCCGGTCTTCAGCCGGCATGATGGGCACCATTTTGCCGATGCTCGTCTCGACCAGCCCGAGCATGGATTCGAGAGGAAATCCTGCCGGTAAAGCTTTCTCCAGCTCTGTCCTCAGGAAACGGGCGCCGTCGAGAATATTCTCGCAAATGATAAGGTCGATGGGCTTGAGACCGAAGCGCTGAAACCTCTTTTCCAGCCCGAGAGCCAGGGCCGGAACGATGCCTCCGAGAGCGTTTTTTCCCACCGCTGTGCCCAGGCAATCCCCCTCAGCGATTTCCTGAGCTACCTGCTCGATGTCGGAGGCGAGCCGGGCACGGACATTCTGGATCTTCCATGTCGCTGGCTGCTCATCGCGGATCTCGACTGTGTATTCTCGCCTGGAATTTAAAGCCTGAACAATGGCCTCATCAATATCCACAAAAACAACTTCCCATCCTGCCCGGGAAAAGAGCTGTCCGATAAACGACCGGCCGATGTTGCCCGCCCCAAACTGAACGAGTTTCTTCATCTCCCGCCGCCCTTTACTCGAGATTCTCTTTCAGGAATTCTTTCTCCTCGACCGCCGACCAGGATTCGACTTCGAAGAGAGGACAGCGGACGCGGGGATAAATTAGCCCTTTTCCGAAAAAGGCCCGGTCTCTCACGAGTTTGATGAGCTCGAGGGCAGCATCCAGACCCCCCACCCTCTTGACGTAGCACTCGGGGGAAAATTCCCCTTTCTCAAGTAGCGTCATGACAGCCCGAACATCGGAGGGGTCGCCGCCCGACGACCCCACCATCGAGATGCTATCGTAATGAATGCGCCGTGTGTCGACCGTGATCAGGCTCTCGCCAGCCCGAGCGCCTCCAAAAAAGACGGCCACCCCGCCCCTGGCCAGATAGGTTAGGGATTCTTCCTGGACTCTGGCAATCCCCAGAGCAGCGATGCAATCATCGACCCCTCTTCCGCCCGTCAACTCGCTGATGACTTGGGGGAGCTCCTGGGGGGTGGTGACAACAAATTTAATTCCGCGGGCTTTCGCCTTTTCGGCAATCAGGTTTTCTGCCTGCCGCCGTCTGTCCTCGAGAGGCTCGGAAATGATAATCGCCCGCGGCCGATGGGTAAAGGCCAGGTCCGCATGGAGAATGCCCATCGGTCCTGCCCCCAGCACGAGCACAACCCCATTTTCTTTTAGCCCCAGACGCACGGTCCGCGGGCTGGAGGGGCCATCTTTATAAATATGGGCGACCTGGTTTTGTGAAGAATAGACACAGGAGAGCGGCTCGCTGAAGGCAGCGGCAAAATAAGGAATTCGACGGGAATTGTAAGGAATGAGGGAATCGGTGGCAATGACTTCTTCCTGGACCAGGATGAATTCGGCGAACAACCCACCAAGCGTGTAGCCAACAGCCACTTTTCTTACCTTGTCCGGTTCCGGGTATCTCTCCCGATGGTTAATCGGACTCACGTTGATAGCCGGCTGAAGGGCAAAAGTCTGACCGACGTTGAATCTCTCTCGCAGGTTCTTTCCCACCTCAACGACAGTGATACAACCTTCGTGCCCGATGACCACCGGCCACCGCTGCGAATCCCATCCACCCATAAGGGGGTGGTCCTTTCCGCTTTCAATCAATTTTCCATCGGATGAGCAGGCGAAGACGGCATCGACGCGAGCAAGCAACTGGTTTGGTCCGGGCCGGGGAACTGGAATTTTTCTCAGGCCAAGGTTCTCAAAACCTTTCCCGGCCAGAACAAGAGCCATCATCTCCGAGGGAATGTGGCTCGCCTGCTTTACCATTTTTTAGCCCGAAAATGTCCGGCAATCGGTTTTTTTCTTCATTCTCAGGTCATCAATTCTACGGCCAGGCCGTAAGCCCCGCCGCTCCCAAAGCAAAGGCCGACCGCTCCGCAGCGGATATCGAGCCTTTTCATGTGATGGACGAGGGTGGTAAGAAGACGAATTCCCGCGGAACCCAGAGGGTGGCCCAGGGCAATCGCCCCGCCGCCAGGATTGATAATCTGGCGGGCAAACTCCCGGTGGAAAACCGGAAGTTGAATGCCGAATGCCTCGTTGAGCTCGAGAATCCCGAACTTTTCTTCAGAATAGCCCCGCCCAGAAAGGTGGTCAAATAGCCCTTTGACTGCCCGGATGGGTGAATCGATGAAATCGGACGCTTTCCCATCCACCCGGCTAAACCCGAGGATTCTGGCCAGCGGTATGCACCCCAATTCCTTGACCGTTTCTTCCGTGCAGACAACCACCGCCGCTCCGTTGTCAGCCGGGGTTGAAGTGTTGAACGCACAGGCAATATCGGTTTGGGCTTCTTCCCTCATCTGCTCGAGAAGCTCAAGGGACGGAAGTTCATCGTGCTCGATGTCTCCTACAGGAACAATCTCAGCGCTGAAATAACCTCTTTCCTGAGCCTGCCTGGCTTTCTGGTGGGTCGAGGCTGCCTGGCTGTTCACTTCTTCGATAGAAATGCGATTTTTGTTGGCATAAGCGATAGCGTATTCCCGCATGAATTTTCTCTCAACCGGCCAGAAAAGACCATCATAAGTTGTAGCGTCCACAATACTTGAGAGGCTGAGCTGCTCCTCAGGGTTCTCTGCATATTGCCAGCGGTAAGCACCGCTTTTTATCAGTCGAAGCCTCTCCCCCTTAGCATAATGGGTCCCACTCCGGAAGAAGCGCGGCTCCAGGAGGTAGGGCGCATTGGTCCGCGATTCCATTCCGCCGGCCACAACCACCCGGACCCTTCTGGCGATTAGGGCGTCAATCGAAGAGATGAGGGCTTCCATTCCCGAGCCGCACACAGACTCGATGGTGCGAGAATAGACGGTCTCCGGAAGGCCCGCCAGCAGGCTCGCCTGCTTCGCTGGAGCCTCCCCGAGCCCGGAAGTCACCACACAACCCATAGTCACAAGCTCAACTTGTGCTGGGTCGACGTTTGCTTTCCTCAGGGCAGATGCGATCGCAGCCCCGCCGAGCTGGGGTGCGGTGAAACCGGAGAGAACGCCATTAAATCGCCCTATTGGCGTCCGGGCAGCGGAGAGGAGATAAATATCTTTTTCCAAAACGTAAATCATGAAAGCCCCTTCAGCAAGCGGACAACAGTTTTGAATATGCGCTCTGGAGAGGGGATGTTTTCGTTCTCCAGCGGAGCGGCCATCGGCGGCGGCACGGGATAGGCAGAGATGATTTCGACTGGCCGGCGAAGCTCGCGGAAGAGATTTCTCTGAACCTCGAAGGCGACATGCTCGGCAAAGCTTGCCGTGAGGGGCGCCTGGATGACAAGGGCACAGCTTCCAGTTTTTCTCACCGACCGGCAGACGGTGTCCGTGTCGAGCGGAACGAGGGTCCTCAAATCAATGACCTCTGCTTCGATACCCTCCCTTTCCTTGAGCAATTCCGCCGCCTTCAGTGTATTCTTGAGCATGTAGAGATAGCTAATCAGGGTGATGTCTTTTCCTTCCCGACGAACGGCTGCCTGACCAAAAGGCAAAAGATATTCCTCTTCCGGAACTTCGCCAAGGTCAGCATAGAGAAGCTGGTGCTCAATAAACACCACCGGATTATCATCACGAATGGCTGTTTTGAGCAGTCCTTTGGCATCATAAGCAGTGAAGGGAGCGGCAATCTTGAGTCCCGGAAAATGAGCGATGATCGCTTCCAGGCTCTGGGAGTGCTGGCCGGCGTAGCCTTTTCCGCCGCCGATGGTCGTGCGCAAGACGAGCGGGATTCTCGCCTTCCCCCCGAACATGTAGCGGGCTTTGGCCACTTGATTCCCCAGCTGGTCCAGGGCGAGAGGGATAAAGTCGATGTACATGATTTCAGCCACTGGACGAAGCCCGGTCATAGCCGCGCCGCAGGCCGTGCCGACAATGGCGGCCTCAGAAATTGGAGCGTTGAAAACCCTTGTCCGGCCGAATGTTTCGAGCAATCCAATGGTCACGCCAAAAGCTCCGCCATAATCGGCCACATCCTCGCCGTAAACAACGACACGCCTGTCGCGGAGCATCTCTTCAGCCAGGGCTTCCCAGACAGCGTGCCGGTAGAGGATTTTTCCCCCGGGCATTCTTTTAATCTTGCGGATGGGCTTAAGCAGGTTAGTTGTCTGCCAGCGGTCTTCGACTTCGACCGAAGCTGTCTCTGTCCACAATCCCCTCTCAATTTCCTCGGGTTTCGGGTCGGCCGAACGGGCTGCCTCGCAGGTGAGTTCCCGAATCTTCGCCCGGATGCTCAAATTTATATCCTCGGCCTGGGCCTCGCTTAATATGCCAGCCTCGACCAGCTGGCTTCTGAAAAAAGCAATCGGGTCCTTCATCCTCCACGCTTTCTCTTCTTCTGAGGAACGATAGCTTGACCCGGGGTCGCTCAAGGAATGGCCGAGATAACGATAAGTCTGGCATTCGAGGAGGACAGGCCCTTCCCCGCGCCGGCATTTTTCTGCCGCTCGACTAACGGCGTCCCGGACAGCAAGGACATTCATCCCATCGACAACCTCGGCGTGCATATTCACGGCATTGTAACCCGCTCCTCGCTGCCCGAGATAGCGGATGCCAGTTACTTCAGGATATTGCTGCCCGGTCATCCCGTACTGGTTGTTTTCGACAAGAAAAATCACAGGCAGTCCCTTCTCAAACTGACCCTGGACAGCAAAATTCATCGCCTCGTGAGCGATCCCATTATTCATCGCGCCATCGCCCACCATGGTGACCACGATATCGTCGGTATCAAGAAGGTGTTGGGCCAGAGCGGCGCCCACGCCAATGGCGAAGCTTCCACCGACAATGGCGTTTGCTCCAAGATGGCGGGCATCGAAATCGGCAATGTGCATCCCTCCACCCCGTCCATGGCAGTAACCGTCTTCTTTGCCCAGGAGCTCGCACATCGTCTTATAAAGATGATGGTCCATGGCTAGATTTCGGAGGTCTTCATCATCGGCCGGCAGAGTCGCTCGGCTGTCCGCCAAGAACTGGATGAGTTCCGAGCGGCTCATGGCATAAATGCGATAGGCGCCTTTGGCTATCGAGTGGCCGTGACCACGATGGGTGGAAGTGATGTAGTCTGTCCAGCGGATGGCAGCCATGGTCCCGGCGGCGACCGCTTCTTGACCGATAGAAAGATGGGTTGCTCCGCTGAACTGAAAATTCTCGGCCGGCTGGAATTTCCCCTGTCTCATGTCGACAACGGTTTCCTCGAAGTGCCTGTTCATGAGCATGACTTTGAACAGGCGCAAAGCATCCTCGGCGGTTAGAGCCTTTTTCCTGAGCTCTGTTTTCAAAGTGGAGCGGAACTGAAAAAGCGGAATTGGCCGGAGAACAATCTTCCCCGGCTTAAAATCTGGTTTCACATCATGGTCTTTCATGGTGGATCCTCGAAGAGCAAATATTTTACCTCATCTTCCCTGTTGGGTCTAATATCTACCAAATGTATCTGACTTAGCCCAGAATTTATTGGCTATATCCTAACCGTTTCGAGCTGGATTTGATTTTATCCTCAAAGTCAGCGCAGCGAAGAAAAACAGATTTCTTTCTTCTGTTCAATCTCGCCCGGAGGAAAAAGGCTGAGTTCATGATAAAAGGACATACGATAATTTCTGTCCATTAGCAAATTAATTATTGAATGGAATAAAATAAGGGAAAATGATATCTCTTTAACCCGATAACGTTGCCCTTATGATGGCGACGAAGAGTTCAATCAGGAACAATGATAGTCAATAAGTCATGCTCCGGAAAACCACGTCCCGAGACCAAGAGAGTCCAGTTCAGGTTCTATGAAGAGCTGAATGATTATCTGCCCCAGGAGCTCAGGAAAAGGGACTTTTGGGTTAGCTTTGATCGACCCACAACAGTCGGGAAGAAAATCGCCTCCCTGGGCATTCCGCTCACCGAAGTTGACCTGATTCTAGTCAACGGGAAGTCTGTCAGTTTCAGATATCGTCTTCAGGATGGGGATCGGGTCAGTGTCTATCCGATTTTCGAGCAGCTTGACATATCCGGTGTGACCAAAGTCAGGAAGGAACCCCTCATCAAGCTCAGATACTCCGAAGGCCGAGGTGAATAAGTTTTATTTTGGTTGGACCACGGAGTCAATCAGAAATTAATCCGTTGACACCCATGACCTGTTATCTTGATATTTCAATATGGCTTCGGGAAAAACAATCCTCGAAATGCCCTATGATAAAATCCAAAATTTCTGCCGGCGTTGGAGAATCAAGGAATTCGCTATTTTTGGCTCGACTTTAAGATCAGACTTTCGGCCGGAGAGCGGGCCCTGGAGATCGTCGGGATGGCCGCTAGTCATGTTTCGGAAGGCTTCCGAGCTGAGCATGCTGAAATACCCTGGAAAAGGATGATTGGCCAAAGAAATGTCATAGCTCATGAATACGGCGAGGTCCGGCAGGAAAGAATCTGGACGGTTGTATCAAAAAATATCCCGGAACTCATCAAACAAATTGAGCCCTTGCTTCCCGATATCCCGTAAGATAATAATTGTCGCTGAAAAAAGTGAATCTTACTGGGGATATATTTTCGAGCGTGGGGTCTCTCAACATATAGCGATCATAATTTAATCCAGCATCGACGGCTTTCTGAAGCCACCGCAGAGCGTATTTTTTTTCAAGAATTGCTCCGGTCGGCAAAATACCAAACAACCGCTTATTCAGCAATACCAATGAGAGTCTGGTTTCTGTTTCTTAACTGAATATGAGAGTCGATTCTAAAAGGAATACGGCTTCCTTTTCTCTGACCACGTTAAGCGCCCTAGGGAGATGGGCCGAGACGACCCTAAGGGTGATGAGGTAAAGCAGAAGGGTGAGCTAGAATTTTAAAGAATCAACGAAAGCGGGACAGGCGAAAAGGAGTTAAATCTATATCCGGCTTTTCCTCGCCGACCAGCTGCTTTACCAATTTTCCAGTCACGGGAGCCAGGGTTATGCCGAGCATGCCGTGGCCCGTAGCCAGAATAAGGTTTTGAAGCTCTGGATGGCGAGAAACGATGGGCAACCCATCGGGAGTACATGGCCTGAGACCCGCGGAGACTTTTAGAACTTTCACTTCTCCATCTTGCCTAATATACTCCTGATAAGAATGCAAAATTTGAGCCACAGCCGCTCGTCTTATCTCTAAATTCATTCCGACCAGCTCCAACAGGCCTGCCAGACTGAGATAACCTTCTTGAGGGGTGACGGCTATTTTAGTTTCAGTGAGGTAAAGGGGAAAGGAAGGAAAAGCCTCAGGCAAGCTGGTTTTAACTACATACCCCTTAGCCGGTTGAAGGGGCAAGTTTAAGCCCGTCTTTCTGGCCAGGTCAGAAGACCAGGCGCCAGCCGCCAAGACAACCTTTTCTGGATAGAAATCGCCCTTACTGGTGGAGACAAGATTTACTTTTCTATGGCCAGTCTCAAACGCTAGTACTTCGGTCTGGCATTGAAGGTTAATTCCGAGGTCACGAAGTTTTTCAGCTAAAGCCATGGCAAATTTCGCCGGGTCAAGATGGGCATCTTCGGGGAAATAAATACCACCGACGATTACTCCTCGCAGAAAGGGACATAATTTAAGGGTGGCGCGAGCATCCATAAATTTTATTTTTACTCCATAGGCCTCAAGAAGAGCGGTCTCTTGAAGAGCGTTCTTAAACGCTTTTTCCATCTTATAAACCTGGAGCCATCCCTTTTGCTGAAAATTACAGGCTAAAGATTCCTCTTCGACCAGAGTTTTCCATAGGCCCAGGCTGGCAAAATTCAACTCCCGCAGCGCCTTCATTGCGGCCTGCCTTTTCGAAGCGGAACAAGAGCGATTAAATAGCCACAACCAAGAGAAAAGAAAAGGATCGGACCTCAATTTAACCCGAAAAGGACTCGAGGAAGAAAACAGGCTTTTAAAAGCCAAGGCTCGATTTCCTGGATTGGCCAGGGGAATGAGGTGGCTAGGCACGCAAAGGCCGGCATTGGCTCCGGAGCAGCCTGAAGCCAGGTTTTCTTTTTCTATCAACACCACCCGGTGTCCAGCTTTAGCCAAATAATAGGCGCAGCAAACACCAATCGCTCCTCCTCCAATTACCGCAACGCCAGCATTATTTGTCATTTAGAAATCCTGTCCTTCAAATTTTATAAATAGCTATTGGGATTATATCAAGAATCAAAAATATGGCCGAGAGGCCAGGAAGCAACGGTAGTCTGCCAGGCCTTTTTGGGGAACGAAAAAAGTTAGGAAAGATATTAAGCCTTGATAGAAGGAGCCGGATGATGATTTAGAGGCTGGAGGGTTAAGAGCGGGAAAAATGCCTCGACTGCCAGGCGACCCAAAAAACTAAGTTCGCTCGCTTCGCTGTTCAAGCCGGCAACCTCGGTGGTTGAGCCAGGCCGGCATTTTATGAGAAGATAGGCTGATTAAAATGGCGAGAGCAAAACGGCTGATTGAAATCATTTTTTTAGTGGTGGCTTCGGTGGCCATCCTGGCTCAGGTTTTTTCCATCTTCCTCAGCTGGAGGGAGGGCCGGCTGATCAAGAAGGAAATCTGGAGAAGCTCGCGGGCCAGCGTGCTTAAAATCAACCCCCGCTTTCCACCCCGACTGCTCATCGAATTCGAGAATCAAAGCAGGTGGCCGGTGCCGAAAGTCCGGCTCGTCGCGAGCTTCATCTATAATGGCCGGGAAATTGCCCGCGCGGAACGCGAGCATGGAGAAATCAAAGCCGGAGAAAAAAGGACCCTTCTTCTCCACTCCGTTTCCCTCCTTCAGCCGGAGGACGGGCTGAAAATTCCCGCCAAAGTCACGTATAAGCTTCTCGTCTACCCGGGGTCGAAAAAACCTCTACCCGAAATCAGCGGCGAGTTCGAGCTCGAGTGAGATAGTCGAGGATAACAGAGGCCATCACCTTAACCCCGATGGGAATGCTCCTTTCATCGGCGATGAAGGTTGGGGAATGGACGGATGTTTTCTCTATATTCTCGGGAACAACGCCAAGCCAGAGCATCACCGAAGGAATTTCCCGCGCAAAATAACTGAAATCCTCTCCCCCCATGATCGGCTTCTCCTGGCGGACAAATTTACTCCCCCCGAGCACTCGCTCGATGGTCGGCAATATTTTTTTGAGGAGTTCGGGGTCGTTGAAAAGGGCGGGCGTGCCTATCGTGTAGTTGATTTCAAACGGAGCACCGGCCGCCTGACAGATGTTCTTGATGAGCCTTTCCACTTTCTCCTTGACCAAGAGGCGATGCTCCTCGCCGTAGCTCCTGATGGTTGCCTTGAGCTCGGCTTTTTCGGGGATGACATTCCTCGCCGTTCCAGCATGGAAGGAGCCCACGGTAATCACTGTCGGTGAATGGACGTCGATTTCACGGGCAACCATGACCTGAAGGGCCGTGACAACCTGGGCCCCGACGGCAATCGGGTCTACGCAGTCGTGAGGACTCGAGCCATGACATCCTTCGGACTTGATGACCAGGTCAAACCCGTCGACATTGGCCGCTGCATACCCCGGCGCATAGGTGACCATTCCAACTCTGGTTTTATCATCCACATGGAAAGCGAACATCGCCTCGGGCCGGATGTCCCGAAAAACGCCAGCCTTGAGCATTTCTGCCGCTCCGTCTCCAAATTCCTCGGCCGGCTGGGCAACAAAGAGGACAGTTCCGGAGAGCTCGGACCGCAATTCAGAAAGCACATGGGCAACTCCCAGAAGCACGGTCGTGTGGATATCGTGGCCGCAGGCATGCATCAGCCCGACCTCCCGGCCGTCGAAGATAGCCTTTTCGGTCGACCGGAAAGGGAGGTCTGTTTCTTCCGTGATCGGGAGGGCGTCCATATCGCCGCGCATGGCCACAACCTGTCCTTTTTTACCGCCGCGAAGAATCCCAACCACTCCGGTTACGGCAATGCCCGTCCTCACTTCGAGCCCGATCTTCTGGAAATAATCGGCCACCAGCGCCGAGGTCCTCTTTTCCTGGAAAGCGAGCTCCGGATGAGCATGAATATCCCGGCGAATCTCAATCAGGCGAGGAGCAATTTTCTGGACAATTTCCTCGACCCGCCGGTCAGAAGACTCCGGGGCTGCCTGGACACTCTGCCCGGCCAATAAAAAGACAAAACCAAAAACAAAAACGAGCCGACAAAGGGTGTCTTTCCTGGACATGGGTCACTCCCTGGCTAAGGCATTCAAGAAATCCTCATCTCCGAATAAATCTATCTATCTATAAAGGAAAGGCCAACCGGAATTCAAGGCTCAATAAAATCTACTATTTCTATAATTCATATAAGAAAAATATATTTTTGGATTCAGGCAAGCTTAAAAGGGCGTCTCAGAAAGTTTGACCGACCCGGGCGCTCGAGGCATAGGCTTCTTTAATTGCTAAAGACCAGCTTGACCGAAAGGGAACCGGAATGGATAGCCATCGCACCTGTCGTCTATCTCTTCTTGCAGGACGTGTCGCCGGGGGTGAGCTTGACAGGCCTTTGACGGCTGATTTAGTATCACTTCGATTTCGGCCCTAATAAGGAGAAAACGAATGAAAAAAAACCAATCAACTTTCAAGCTGAGCTATCGCCCGCCCAAAGCCATCTATTTTGTTTCCATCCTGGCCATCATTACTTTCATCTTCCCCCTGGTCTGCCAGCCGGTCTCGGCTACGCCCGCCGAGGGCGAAGGAAAGCAAATCCCTTCCCCCGAGCAATTCTTCGGCTTTCGCATGGGGAGCGACGGGAAAATTGCCCGCTGGGACAAAATAGTCGCTTATTTCTACTCCCTGGAAAAAGGAAGCCAGAAGATTAAGGTCGTCAACATGGGCCCCTCGACTGAGGGCAACCCATTTCTCCTGGTCATCATCACCTCTCCCGAAAATATGCTCCACCTCGACCGGCTGCGCGAGATCAACACCAGGCTCAGCGACCCCCGGGGTCTCTCCGAAGAGGAGGTCAGAACCCTGATCAAAGAAGGAAAAGCGGTTGTTTGCCAATCGATGAGCCTGCATGCGACCGAGATCGGAGGAACCCAGATGACTCCTGAGCTCACCTACGACCTCATCACCCGGGAGGATGAAGAAATCCGCTCAATCCTTGACAACGTCATCTTCCTCCTCATTCCGTGCTTTAACCCGGACGGCCAGATCATGGTCACCGATTGGTACCAGAAGACTCTGGGGACAGATTCAGAAGGGACATCCCCGCCCTGGCTTTACCATAAATACGCCGGCCACGACAACAACCGCGACGCAGACCACTTCAACCTGGTTGAATCTCTCTATGCGGCCAAGATTCTTTTCCGGGATTGGATTCCCCAGGCTTATATCGACCATCACCACATGGGAAGCTATGGGGCTCGCTTCTATGTTCCGCCCTATTGTGAACCGCTCCGGCCATATGCCGACCCCATCCTCTGGCGAGAGCTAAGCTGGTACGGAGCGCACATCGCCTATAAGCTGGAGGAAGCGGGCAAAACAGGCGTTCTTAACGCGGCCCAGTTTCCTGGCTGGGGGCATTTTGGCTGGCACTGGATCACTCCTTTCCACAACATCGCCGGCATGCTGACTGAATCCGCCTCCGCGAAGCTGGCCTCGCCTATCTTTATCCACCCGGAGCAACTCCGCGCTCAGGCCCTCCAGTTTCCTGATTATGAACCTCAGACAACTTTCCCCCATCCCTGGCCAGGAGGCTGGTGGAGGCTCAGCGACATTGTGGAACAGAAAAAAGTTGCTGCCCTCGCCCTGCTCGATATCGCTGCCCGGCACAAAGAAACTGTTCTCTGGAACGCGTACTTGAAGGCCAAACGGCAAACAGAGAGGGGCGCGAAGGGCCAGCCCGCGGCTTACATCATCCCGGCCACTCAGCATGACCCCCTCACGGCCGTGAAAATGGTCAACAAGCTCTTGCTGTCTGGCGTCGAAATCAAGCGGGCTCAAAAAGATTTCATGGCCGGAAGCGTCTTCTATCCAGAAGGCTCTTTCCTCATTTCGCTCGCCCAGCCGAAGATGGGCCTTCTCCGGAACCTGCTCAGTCGGACCTTCTATCCTGACAATGCCTGGACAAGGGACAAGGATGGGACGCCGCGGCGGCCGTACGACATGGCCACTCACACGATGAATGAATTCATGGGCGTGCGCATCGATGAGGTAAACAAAATCCCCTCCGGTGAGTTCGAAACTCTTCGCAATGAAGTCAAGGTGGTCGGAAAAGTCGACCCTGAAGCCGCCGCCTATATCCTCGACGGCCGTCTCAACGACAGCTTCAGGGCGGTGAATCTGCTTCTCGACAGGGGATTCCAGGTGAAGAGGGTGGGTCAAGCGAGCTCCGGTCTTCGGCTCGGCGATTTTATTGTGGCCGCCAGTCCCGAAAAAAAATCGCTGCTCGCTGAAATTGCGGCTCAAACTGGCGTTGATTTTAAAGCCGCGGGACCAGTACCCGCGAGCGGAATCCATGAGGTCAAGCGCCTCCGCACGGCGATTTACCAGCGCTACTGGGGAGGAAACATGGACGAGGGCTGGACTCGCCTCCTCTTCGAACAGTTCGCTTTCCCCTATACCTCGCTTTTCGACCCCGAAATCAAGAAAGGCAACCTCAATGCCAAGTACGACGTTATCATCCTTCCCCATGACTCGCCGGGTATGATCACGGGCGAAAGACGAGAGACCTGGGAGGGCCGCATGCCATCCTACCCGCCAGAATTTCAAAGCGGCCTCGGCCAGGAGGGAATCGATGCCCTCAAAAAGTTCGTCGAAAAAGGCGGACGGCTCGTCACCCTGGGCAATGCCTGCAACTTGGCCATTGAAAAATTCGGGTTAAGCGTTCGCGATGTCACTGAAAAATTGAGCTCGAAGGAGTTTTTCTGCCCGGGCTCGACGCTTCGTGTCAACTGCGACTCAGCCCACCCGTTGGGTTACGGGATGCCAGAGGAAAGCTTGGTTCTTTTCTGGTCAAACCCGGCTTTTGAGGTCCTCCCGAGCCAGCACAACGAGTTCTATGAAACTGTTGTCCGCTATGCCGAAAAGGACCTTCTCCAGAGTGGGTGGCTTATCGGCGAAAAGACTCTGGCTTCCAAGGCTGCGCTCGTGTCCGCTCAATACGGAAAGGGCCGGGTCGTCCTGATCGGGTTCCGAACCCAGCATCGCTGCCAGACCCATGGAACTTTCAAGCTCCTTTTCAATTGCTTGATTCATTAAGAAAAAAGCCACTCGGCACGCGGGGGAAATTCTGCGCGGAGTGAATCAGCGCTGGGGCGGAGAGAGAGCTCGACGGAGTTTGCTCTTGCGGATTCCGTAGAAAAAGTAGATGACCAAGCCAATGGCCATCCACCCCAACAGCCGCATCCACGTGTCTTTGGGCAACCCGGCCATCAAATAGAGGCAGGAAAGGATGCCCAGGATGGGGATAAAGGGAACGCCCGGCGTCCGGAAGGGCCGCCGAATTTCTGGATGGGTGTAGCGAAGGATGAGGACACCGCCACAGACAATGACAAAAGCAAAAAGGGTACCGATTGAAACAAGCTCGCCAACAATCCCGATAGGAAGGAGCGAAGCCGCGATGGCGACAGCTATTCCGGTCACAAAGGTCGTTACATAAGGCGTCCGGAATTTCGGATGGACCCGCGAAGCGGCCGGTGGCAGCAGGCCGTCTGTGGCCATGGAAAAGAAAATCCGCGGCTGCCCCATGAGCTGAACAATCATCACCGAAATCAGCCCGATGACGGCCGCAATCTTGATGAGGGGAGAAAGCCAGAATAGCCGCATGGCGTCAATGGCCACAGCCACCGGCGCGGCGACATTGAGCTCTGTGTAATGGACGACACCCGTCAAAACAAGAGAGAAGGCGATGTAGATGAGCGTACAGATGAAGAGGCTTCCCAGAATGCCCTTGGGCATGTCTTTCTGGGGATTGCGGGATTCCTGGGCCACGGTCGAGACTGCATCAAAGCCGAGATAGGCAAAAAACATCACCCCGGCTCCCCTCAGAATCCCGCTCAGCCCGAAGAACCCGAACTGCCCTTGATTGGGCGGAATAAACGGACGCCAAAGGGATGGCTTGATGAAGAAAAGCCCAGCTCCGATAAAAATCAGAATGACGGAGATTTTGAGGAAAACGATGACCACGTTGACCGTTGCCGACTCCTTGATCCCGACGACCAGGAGAACCGTGATCAAAGCGATAATGAGAAAAGCGGGCAGGTTGAAGACCGCCCCGGTCGCTGTCCAGCTGTGCTGTTGAGGGTCAAAGGCAAAAGGAGCAGCGGCAAGCTTGGCCGGGAAATGGATGCCCAAGTCTTTGAGGAAGCTGACCATGTAACCAGACCAGCCAATCGACACGGCAGTCGCCCCGAGGGAATACTCGAGGATGAGGTCCCAGCCAATGACCCAGGCGAAGAATTCGCCGAGAGTGGCGTAAGCATACGTATAGGCGCTTCCGGCGATGGGGATGAGCGAGGCAAACTCGGCGTAACAAAGCCCGGCAAAAGAGCAGGTCAGAGCGGCCAAGACAAAAGAAAGGGTGACCGCCGGGCCGGCGTATTGGGCCGCGGCATGGCCGGTGATGACAAAGATGCCGGCACCGACAATGGCCCCAATACCAAGGAAAATCAAGTGCCAGGGGCCGAGCACCCGCTTCAACCCGTGGGTCGTCTCAGAGGCCTCACGGGAGAGGGCCTCAAGGCTTTTTTTGGCCAGAAGCTTTTCCCTCATTTCCAGCTCTCCAGCAAGGGGAGGGCAATTCTACCAGAAACCCAGGCAAAAGGCCAACCAGAGGAGCATTTCTGCTTGCCAATTGACTCCATTGTATGGTAAGTATGGACGGTCTTGGTGAGGCGCTTTGTTCCGCCTTTGAGAGTTTCGAGAATGAGTGCGCGAAAGCCAGCTTCCATGCGTCTTTCGGTTATTCTTCCGACTTACAATGAACGGGAGAACATCGGTTTGCTCATCCAAGAAATCTATAATTCCATAGGAATGGAAACAGAGGTTATTGTCGTGGATGACGATTCGCCAGACGGCACCTGGGCGGTCGTCGAGAGAATGACCAAAGATTATCCTGGACTCAAGCTCATCCGCCGCCAGGGGAAAAAAGGACTCGTTTCGGCCTTAAAGGAAGGAATCGCGAACTCTTCCGGTGAAGTCGTGGCCTGGATGGACTGCGACCTGTCGATGCCTCCCTCCAAACTCAAGGAACTCTACGAGGGCATCGTTGAAGGAAACGACATGGTCATCGGAAGCCGGTTTGTCCCTGGAGGCGGTGTCGAAATTATCACCGGAAGCAAGGACACAGTCCTCGCTTTTTTATTGAGCGCGCTTCTCAACTCCTTCGTCCGTTTTCTCCTCGGTGACCGGATTAAAGATTACACCAGCGGGTTCGTGGCGGTGCGCCGCTCGCTTCTCGAAAAAACTGGGCTTCGCGGCGATTACGGGGAATACTTCATTGAATTGTCCTATCGCGCCTGCCGCCTCGGTTACCGGGTCCGGGAGATCCCCTATCTTTCGCTGGCTCGAAGAAGAGGGATATCCAAGACCGGAACCCATCTCTGCCATTACCTAAAAAGAGGCCTTAAGTATGTCTGGCTGACTCTGAAGCTCAAATTTTCAGGTCTCGCCTCAAAAAAAGAATGGAGACCCCATGGCCAAGTCCGTCCAGAAAATTGAGCACGGAAACGAGACCTTCGCCATCGTCTTGAGGAAGAGCTTTGCGATACCCGGTGTCCACTTTTTTACGCCTGGAGAATTCTCCCAGCAGCTCGGCATGCTCGTTCATGAAAAAGGGAAAGTTGTCGACCGGCACCGCCATAAGGTTGTCCGCCGGGAAATCTTCCGAACTCAAGAGGTGCTGGTTATCCTCGAAGGAAAGATTCGCGTTCAGGTCTTCAATGAAGAAGGAACCTTACTGAAAACGCTCATCCTCAAGGCCGGGGATTCAATCCTCCTGGCTAGAGGCGGACATCGGGTCGAGGTGCTGCAAAAATCCCGGATTCTTGAAGTGAAACAGGGGCCGTATGCGGGGTTCGAGGATAAAGAGTACTTTTGAGGTCAGGAGATGAAAAGGGCGTGATCCCTGTCAATGAACCCCTGATTGGCCACAATGCTCTTCTTTATGTGACGGAGTGTCTGAAAACAGGCTGGATTTCTTCAGCCGGAAAGTTCATCCCGAAGTTCGAACAAGAATTCGCCCGCTACCTGGGAGTCAGGCACGCAATAACAACCACGAGCGGAACGACGGCGCTTCATCTGGCTCTGGCCAGCCTTGGAATCGGTCCGGGCGATGAAGTCATTGTCCCTGATTTAACGATGATTGCTGTTCCTTACGCCGTTCTTTATACTGGCGCTCATCCTGTTCTTGTCGACGTTGAGCCAGAAACTTATAACCTCGACCCCAATCAACTCAGAGAATTTGTCGAGCGGGACTGCATCTTTAACGAGAAGGAAAGGGAGCTTATCAACCGGAAAACAAGGCGGAAAGTAAAAGCTGTCATCCCTGTCCATCTCTACGGTCATCCCTGTCCGATGGACGAAATCCTGAAAATCGCCCACGCCTTTCACCTGGATGTTGTCGAGGACGCCGCTGAAGCGCACGGCGCTCTTTATTATCCCGGAGGAAATAAGGATGCGGCCCGGATGGCAGGAACGATGGGCCGGGCGGGCTGTTTCAGCTTCTATGCGAACAAAATCATCACCACCGGCGAAGGCGGGATGGTGGTGACGGATGATGATGCGCTCGCCGAAAAAGCCCGCCGGCTCAAAGACCTGGCGCACGACCCGGAGCACCGCTTTTTCCACACAGAGCTCGGCTTCAATTACCGGATGACCAACGTCCAGGCTGCTATTGGCCTGGCCCAGCTTGAGGAAATTGACCGGTTTATTTCGATTAAGCTGGACATGGCTCGATATTACCAGGAGCTTCTGGGTGGAATACCGGGCTTGACTTTGCCCCGGGAAAAACATTGGGCCAGAAATGTCTACTGGATGTATGCCGTCCTGGTCGAGGATGAATTCGGCCTTTCCAGGGATGAACTGATGCGAAAGCTGGCCGAAAGAGGCGTGGACACAAGAACATTCTTTGTTCCTGTTCACGAGCAACCCCTTTTCCGGTCAAAACAAGAATATCATGGCCAGTCCTTTCCGATTGCAGAAGCTCTATCCAGGAAAGGCCTCTACCTTCCTTCTGGCCTGGCCTTGACCAGGGAGCAAATTGAAAGGGTAGCGGAAGAAATCAGGGCCATTGCGGCGCTAACAGCTTGAGCCATGGAAAAAAACGAATACAGGAAGCATTTTGAGCTCGAAGAAACGCACTGGTGGTTTGCCGGCCGAAGGGCAATCCTTGACACTGTACTCAAAGGTCTGCGTGGCCTCCCGCAACAGGCAACCGTCCTCGATGCCGGCTGCGGCACGGGCATCAATTTAGTTCTCTACGAAAGATTAGGCAAGATATTCGGGCTGGATTTCGAGTGGGAAGCTCTTCGCTACTGCCAGAAAAGAGGTTTCAATCGCCTTGTCCAGGCTGATGTCCAGAAAATCCCCTTCTCTGATGAGACTTTTGACCTCGTCTTCCTTCTGGATGTTCTTTCGCATGAGACCATTGCCTCAGATGTGGCTGTCCTTCAGGATATCCATCGGGCCATGAAGAGGGGAGGCTTCCTCATCCTCTGTGACTCGGCCTTCAATTTCCTGTGGAGCCGACACGACCGCGCCTTCCACATCCGGAAAAGATACAGTGGCAAGGAGATTGTCCAAAAGCTGGCCTTCGCCGGGTTCAAAGCTTTAAAGTCCTCTTATTTCAACTTCTTTCTCTTTCCGCCCATTTCCCTGTTCCGATTCCTAGATAAGCTCTGGCAGGGAGATGACCGCCCGGTTTCGCATCTGAACAGGGTCAACCCTATTCTGAATGGTTTGCTTTTTCGGATCTTCGAGGCCGAGGCTCCGCTCGTCCGGCATGGCCGACTTCCCTACGGCTGTTCACTTCTATGCGTAGCCAAAAAAACATAGGCCTTGTCCTTCTCCTCTACATTGTCCTTGCGACGGTAATGACTCTGCCTCTCTCTTTTCACCTTAAAGGCCGAATCGCTTCCGACCTGGGCGACCCGCTATTCTTTGTTTGGGCTCTCGACTGGGAAATTCACAGCTTGAGGACAGGATTCAAAGATTTCTGGAACGGGAATATTTTTTACCCCCACCGAGGGGTTCTCTTGTACGCGGATTATTTTCCTGCCCAGCTGCTTTTCGGTCTCCCCATTCTCCTCCTCACCAATAACCTGATTGTTACCTATAACCTTCTTTTTATCCTATCCTTCATTCTCGCCGCCTTTGGAATGTACTTGCTGGCGCGCTATTTGATCCGGAGCGAAAGCGCGGCTTTCATCGCCGGTCTTATCTTTGCTTTTTGCCCCTATCGTCTGGCTCATATCAGCCACCTGGAACTTCTCTCTTCCGCCTGGATTCCTCTTTGTTTTCTTTTTCTTCTGCGCTTTTTTGACAACCCCTCTTATGGAAACCTGGCGGGAATAGGCGTTTTTTTTGTTCTCCAGTTTCTCAGCTGCGCCTACTACGGCGTTTTTCTCTCCCTCTTTGTCGGGCTTTTTATCTTTTATTTTTCTTATAAAAAAGGCTTCTTCAGGCGAAAAGATTTCTGGCTGAAAATGGCCCTCCTTGTCTCCGGCTGTTTCCTCATTCTCTTTCCTCTTTTTTATCCTTACATCCCTGTCCACGAGCGGATGATGTTAAGCCGTGATCTCCGCGAGGTGGAATTCTATTCCGCCCAGGTCCAGCATTTTCTCCAGGTGCCGCCCTGGAATTCGGTATGGGGAAAATTTCTGGCCCGCTCGCCTTCTCCTGAATGGCAGAGGTATCCTGGGATAGTGGTCATTTTTCTCGTCCTATTTTGGGTAATCACAAAGCAACCCTCCCGTCGGCAGGAGCTAAGGCAGGAAAAAACGAGGCTCTTTTTCTGGTGGGATCTCCTCACGGGATTTTATCTTCTTGGACTCATCCATATCCTTTACTCAGGAGGTTTCACCCTTCGCTGGGGCGAAACAAGAATTCTTTCTGTCCACAAACTGACCAACCCTCTTCTCATTCTGGCTATTTTCCTTTTCCTTCGCTTCTGGCTCGGTTGGCGATGGAGAAACCGCCGCCCGAAAGATATCCCGACAGTGAGACTGAGCCAGAGGTTTTTCCTGTTTTCATGTTTTTTTGCCTGGCTATTGGCACTGGGCCCTGTTATCCGTTTTTTGGATCGACCTATTATTGCCGGTCCATATTCTATCCTCTATAATTGGTTTCCCGTTTTTCAAGGCCTTCGAGCTCCCAGCCGTTTTTCTCTTTTTATGATGATGGCCTTAGCTCTTTTTTCCGGCTGGGCGATGGAGGTCCTCGTCGAAAAGCAGAAAAGCGGGCGGATGAAAAAAGCCATCCCGGTTCTGGTGAGCTTGCTCATCCTTGTCGATTATGCTTCTCTTCCTCTGCCCACCCAGGAGCTTCCCTGGGCGAAGAAATTCCCGGCCATCTACTCGGTGCTACGGCAACTCCCCGCCGAAACTGTGGTCATCGAACTTCCCATGCCGGTTAAGCAGCTCGAGAGGGGGAAAGAAGCAATCCCGATGTTTTATTCAACGTTTCACAGGAAAAAACTGGTCAACGGGTATAGCGGCTATGAACCACCCGGGTATTCAATCATTTACGAATCCATGGAAGATTTTCCGTCAGCCGAATCTCTCCGCTTGCTCGAGGATTTGGGAGTCAATTATGTCCTTCTCCATACGAATGGATTCAGGAAAGAAAAAGGCCAGTGGATGCACGCCCTGATGGAATCTTTCGCCGAACGGGTAAAGCTCGAGGCGAGCGCGGAAGGAGATTACCTTTACCGTTTGCTTCCTCGGGAAAAAGAAAAAATTCGCCCTCGCCATCTCGCTGAGGTCGGAGACAGGAGAGCCTGGACTGCCTGGTCGAGCTCCAATGTTCACGACGCGAAAAAGGCTATTGACGGCGATTTGGCCACCGGCTGGACGAGCCGGTTGCCGCAGCGACCCGGAGAGTTTTTCTTCCTCGACCTGGGTGAAATCTATCTCCTCGAAGAACTGGAGCTCTCTCACCCCCAAAAGCCCCTGAATTATGCGCACGGTTTTATTGTCGAGGGCTCCCTGGACCAGAAGAACTGGTTTCTCTTGAACGAGACTCCCTTCTTCATCCCTCGGTTAACCAGGGAGAACATCGAAAATTTTCGAGAATGGCGGATGGTAATTAGCTTCGACGCCGCTCGCGTTCGCTACCTCAGAATCCGGCTAACACGCTCCCATCCCGTCCACCACTGGTCCATCCAGGAAATCCGCTGTTATGGCCCGGCCGGCTGAGCTCCCTCTATCTCCTTCCCATAATCTCGTCGGCCAGCTCATGAGCATCGTAAAGCTTGCCCAGAGCTTCGAGCATGTAAGCGCAATGGACAGCCACCGCTCGGTTCCTCGTTTCGTCATAGACAAAACGGCCAACCAGGCTCTCGATGTTGCCGTCAAAAATCACCCCGACAAGCTCTCCCTTCGTGTTCACAACCGGCGAGCCAGAATTGCCGCCGATGATGTCGCACGTGCTGACAAAATTGACCGGCGTCCCCAGGTTAAGGGCCTGAAGGCGGTCCAAAAACCTCTGCGGCAAAGCGAAGTCGCCTTTGCCGTCAAAGCTCAACGAGCGGTCGTAAAGGCCGTAGAGCGTCGTCTTAAAGGGAGCGATCGTGCCGTTCATCGGATAGCCAACTGCTGCGCCGTAGGAAAGGCGGAGGGTAAAGGTCGCATCAGGATAGACTGTTTTACCGAAAGCGTCAAAACGGGCCCGGGCGATTTTTTCCTCGGCTGAGGTGAGGACACTTTCCACTGTCTCCCGGTACCACTTCTCGCTCTCCCGCATCATCGGGTCAAGCTTCCTCATCAGGATGATGGCCGGGTCTTTTGACCTTTCCACCGCCTTTTCCCCTCCTTCGATGAGTGCCTTTCGAACCTTGGGGTCATCCAGAGTGGTGCCGGTGACGAGCTTGCGGGCTACATTTTCCGGGGTATCACCAGCCAGGGCCGCCTTCAGGAACTCGTCTTCCGGCCCGAGCTCCTCCTGAATCCACTTCAAGCTTGAGGCCAGAAGGTGCTCCTCCAAGTCTTTGTAGATGGGGGCTGGAGAATAAAGGTTGAAGCGCAGCTCCTCAAGCTCCGAATCATGGAAACCGGGCAGCCTTTCTGAATCCGGTTTCTTCACCTCCACGACGTAGCGAACAATAGTTGAGGCGATTCCTGTGTAGGTGGAGACGAGCCGGCGGAAAAAGCGCTCCTTATAAGTCGGCCGGCTCTTTTCAAGCGCAGCGGCAATATCATCCCAGGCGCTCCCGTAGGCATTCTGCCATTCGGGTTTGGAGGCAATCTTTTCCCGGAAAGCTTGCTCTTCTTTTTTCCTTTTATCCATGAGGTCCTTATCAAGAAGACCCTGATACTCGCCGGTGAGAGCCTTCTTGCTGTTTTCCAGGCCGAAAATTCGGCCCAGCGCCCGGCGCTCCTGCTCGCGTCCTCGGGAGGCATATTCCCGGAGGGCCCGGAGATACCTCTCAATGAAATTCAGCCGCAACGGATAATAGAGGTCGCGCTGAAATTCCAGTCGGGCCAAAGTGTAAAGCCGGTTGGTTGAGCCCGGGTTGCCAGAAACAAAGACCAGGTCCCCTTCCTTGAGCCCATCCGGGTTCCAGCGCAAGTAGTGCTTCGACTGAACAGGCTTGCCGTTTTCATAAGCCCTAAAAAAGGCCATGTCCAGGTCGTAGCGCGGATAGGTGAAATTGTCAAAGTCCCCGCCAAAATAGGCCGCCTGCCGCTCGGGCGCCATGACCAGCCGGATATCGGTGTATTTTTTGTAGCGGTAGAGCCAGTACTCCCCTCCGTGGTAGAGCGCGACGACGTTGGAGCGAAGGCCGGTTTGGTCGAGGCTTTCCTTTTCGATCCGGGCAATCTCCGCCCGCCGCGCTTTCAGGGCCTCTGCATCGCTCATCCCCTCTCTGACAGCCGAGTTCACTCGGGCGGTCACATCTTCCATCGAGACAAGAACGTTAATTTCCAGGTCGGGGCACTTGATTTCTTCAGCCAGCGTTCGGGCATAAAAGCCTGAGGATACGTAATCTTTCTCGGCCGTGGACATTTTCTGAAGCTGGCCCATGGCGACATGGTGGTTCGTCAAAATCAGTCCGTTGGGGCTGATAAAAGAACCTGACCCCCCGTCCATGAACCGGAGGCTGGCTAGCCGGAGATGGTCGAGCCATTCCTGGCTCGGCTGGAAGCCGTATCTTTCGAGGAGTTGTTTGAGCGGCGGGTTATCGAAAGTCCACATGCCTTCATCGGCGCGGGAAGCACCAAAGGCTGTGAGAAAACAGATAAGGACAAGACCTAAAGCAAAAATGATTATTTTTCTGGACTTTTCTTCTATCATCGATTCCTCCTTTCCATGGGGCCGCTTTACCCAGATTTTCTCTGACCCCGGGATTCATTAGTATAATCAAAAAGCGGGATTTTTACACCTCCCGGAATGACGACCTGCCCTTTGGATGAGGTCGTAACTATGCCCATCTGTTTCCCAAATTTGCCGATAGGAAATTTCTCTGATCCGAAAATGCATGATATTCCAAGAAATTAACATGACAAAGAGGCGCACCCGATGGGTGGCGCGGTTCGGGGGCCCCCCGCCGACCCGAGCGCTTGGTGCCACCCATCTTTGTGGTTGAAAATAAACAAGATCGATCGCGAAGGGGCGCCGGGGGTGAACCGCGACAGGACCCGTCGGGTGATTCTATCGGCAAATTTCGGGTCAGAAGGTTGAGAGCCATATCTTCCTCAACTCTTATAGATGAACGAGCCGGCAAAAAGGTTGCCGCAATCAGGGAAATGGTCGAACTTCTTAGAACGGCCCCCACCGCATCAGAACAGGAGGGATGAGCGAGATAAAACCTAATATGACCCAGGCGACGAGAAGGGGGACCAACCACCTGGCCCATTTCTCCCAGCGCAACTGGGCCAGCCCGAGAACCCCCATGGTCACCCCAGAAGTCGGGAGAACAGGGTTGATGTATTCCGCCAGCTGAAAAGCAAAAACTGTTGTTTGTCTCGTGATGCCGACCAGGTCTCCGAGCGGAGCCATGATGGGCATGGTCAGCGCTGCCTGAGCTGTTCCTGAGTGGACAAAAAAATTAATGACGCACTGAGCCACGAACATCATTTGGGAAGAAAGAATCGGATGGAAACCGGCGATTGCCCGGGCCATGGAATAAAGGATTGTATCCAGAATCTTGCCTTCCGTGGCCACGACGAGGATAGCGCGAGCGCAGCCGATGATGAGCGCCGCATTCATCATCTCCTTGGCTCCTTCCCCAAAAGAGCGGGCAATCTGTTCGGAGGTCAATCTGCCGATAAGCCCAGAAAAAATGCCGAGGGCGAGGAAAAGACCGGCAATCTCCTGGATATACCATTTGTACTTCAGGATACCGAAGACAAGCAGCCCCATCCCAAAAAGAAAGAGCAAGAGAACTCGTCTGTGGTCTCTGGTCAGAGGTACCTTTTCCTGGATGGCTTTGGTTAGGCCCAGTTTCTCCCGCCGGATGAGGTCTTCTTCATAGGTGGGACTCCGCCGGGGATTTTTATGAATGACCGCAGCGTAGCGAGCCACGACCCCAACGGCGATGGCAGTCCCAACGGCCCAGATAACGATTCTATATCCAGTGCCCGAATAGAGCGGCAAGCCAGCGATTCCCTGGGCAATCCCAACCGTAAACGGGTTGAAGAAAGCTCCGGCAAACCCGGCCGCGGCGCCAACGAAGGGCAAAGCCACTCCGACGATGGTATCGTATCCGAGCGATAAGGCGAGTGGAACAAAGATGAGAATAAAAGGCATGGTCTCCTCGCACATGCCAAAAATTGCTCCGCCCAGGGAAAAAATGACCATGGTGACCGGGATGAGCAGAGCCCGAAGGCCCCGGCTATGACTAAATTTAATGGCCAAGTTATGAATAAAAGCGGTAATGGCACCGGTTTTCTGGATGACGGCAAAAGCTCCGCCGACAATAAAAACAAACACAATAATCGGTGCCGCCTCGATAAACCCTTTGACCGGCGAGATGAATAATGCCCCGATTCCCTGCGCTCGAGCCTCGCTCCAAGTAAACGTTCCAGCGACGGGCATGCTCCGGCCGTCTTTTTCCACCCTCTGATACTCACCTCCAGGGACAAACCAGGTAGCGACGACCGTCAGCACGACCATGGCGTAAATAAGGACGAGGGTATGAGGAAGTCGGACTCTCGGTAATTTCATCAGTGGACAACTTTCCTGGCCGTGAGGTCAAAACGGTCTCCCGGTCCGAAAACGTGAAGGCTGAGGTCATAAATGCTAACCGAGCCATCGGGCTTGAGGGTAATAGAAGCTGACCGAGCGTCATACACGATAATGCACTTTTTGCCCACAACTTCCAGAATATTGTCCGGGTGGATAACCGCGGCTGTCGACTCATCCACGCCGATGCCGAGCAGCTCGGGGTGCTCGGCCATTAAGCTGATTAACCGGTTGTGCCGCTTGCGAGTGACAAAATGCTGGTCAACGATGGCTGTCCGGATAAAGCCCAGCCCGGGTGCCGTCACCACATTCCCGGCCTCGATGGTTTCAAACTCATGACCCTCTTTGACTTCGCGGCGTTCATCGCCCGTGATCATGATTTCGCTCATCACCGCCGCCCCAGCGCTCGTCCCCCCTATCACCCCTCCTGCCTCATAGAAATCAAGAAGCCGTTGGTGGAGGGGAGTGCCGAAGAGAATATCCGTCAGCCGGGTCTGCACCCCGCCCGAAAAAAAGACTCCGCCTGCCCCCTCAAGAACATTTGCTCTCCCCTCTTGCCTGGCTTCTTCCCTGGTTAAATTGAAGGATTCGGCGCTTTTCGCGCCCAATTTTCTCAATTCAGCCGCCTGCTCCGCTCCCACCTTCTCCGGCTCGGCGCTGGCCATGGGAAAAATGACAATCTTGCCTGTCCCCCTCTGGTTGGCCAGCTCGACAAACCGCCTCATCATGCTCTCCGGCCGGTCGCCTCCGCCGATGATAAAGAGAAAGCCCTTCCTTTCTGCCTGAAGAAAGAAGGGAAAAAACAACCAGGCTGCAAAAACAAGAAAAAGGGTAGCTTTTTTCATCGGACCTCCGGACCAGATATCTTACCCTCGGCTACTTTCTATTTTCAAGGCGCGAAGAGCTTTCTAACGAAAAGGGTGGCCAACAAAGGGAAGACAATCGCCAGCCGCAAGAGACTCCGTGTGCGGCAAAGTTCACGCAAAAAATGGCCCCTAATCGCTCGGACAAGGGGGGTTGTTGTTGGCGCTGGAGGGGTGAGATAAAAGGTCATGAAAATCCCCCCGTGAATCATCGTCATGGGTTATTGATAAGCGAAAAATTAATGAATACATTGTCATAGAAAAGTGTTATAAACGAAGACAAAAGCCTATCTGGAGGAGCTGAGGATAATCGAGCAAAAAATTGGCTCAACGTCCAGGTAAAGCTGGAATTTTTAAGAATAGTCAAATGACCAAGAATGGAGGACTGGCCAGCGTGAACACCGAGCCGACAAAGCAGAAAAAAACAGCTAAGTCCCGTCGCTCCATTGGTAATCGTATCGCTGTCATCCCCAAGAAAGAGCAAGAGGCGGCCTTGAGCAGAAAGCTCAGTGAAGCCTTTCGCCTCCAGGCAGCTCTTTTGGAGCTGGCCAAACTCAATTTCTCAAGCCTGGACCGCGCTTTCAAGCTGATCACGGAAATCGACGCCCGGACTCTGGACATCGACCGGGTTAGCATCTGGTTATTTGACGAGGAGCGCAAATCCATCATCTGCAAGGACCTTTTCCTGAAAAAAGAAGCCCGGCATGAAAAAGGGCTCATCCTCTATGCGAAAGACTACCCTCGGTATTTTCAGGCGCTTGAAGAAAGCCGCGTTGTCGCCGCCGATGATGTTCTTGCCGACCCCAGGACCAACGAATTTTCCACCACCTACCTGAAGCCCCTCGGTATTTCTTCGATGATGGATGTCCCCATCCGCCGCCGGGGAAGGGTCATCGGTGTCGTCTGCCACGAACATATCGGAAGGCCGAGAAAATGGACAACTGAAGAGCAGAACTTTGGCATTTCGGTTAGCGATATCGTCACCATCAGCCTGGAAGCTTGGGAACGCCGGCGGACAGAAAAGGTAAACCAGAGCATATTAAAAATCTCTGAAGCTGCCATTTCTGCCCGAAACCTGGAAGCTCTTTACCGCTCAATCCATCAAATTGTAGCCGAACTGATGCCCGCCCAGAACTTCTACATTGCCCTCTATGACGCAGGGAATAATGTCCTCAGCTTTCCCTATTTTGTAGATGAATATGATACGCCACCCGGCGCCAAGAGACCGGGAAAAGGCTTGACCGAATACGTGCTCCGGACTGGCGAGCCCTTGCTTGCCTCGCCAGAGGTCTTCGCCCGCCTTGAAAAACAGGGCGAAGTCGAATCGCTGGGCGCCCCTTCTATCGACTGGCTGGGCGTTCCACTGAAAATTGACGGCCAGACGATCGGTGTCCTTGTGGTTCAAAGCTATACTGAGGGCATCCGCTACGGAGAAGAAGAAAAAAGCCTGTTGAAATTCGTTTCTGACCAGATTGCGATGGCCATCCATCGCCAGAAATCAACCGAAGAGGTGGAAGAGAGGGAGCGCTTTCTGGCCAGTATTTTCGAAAGCATCCAGGATGGCATCTCGATTCTTGACGAAGAATACCAAATCATGCGGGTTAATCGGACGATGGAAAAATGGTATGCCCACGCCATGCCCCTTGTCGGCAAAAAATGTTTTGAAGCCTATCATCTCCGGAAAGAAAATTGCTTGGTTTGTCCCACCCGTAAGACCATTGAGACCCACCAATCGGCCCATGAGGTTGTCCCCAGAATTGGAGAGGGAGGGGAAATCACGGGCTGGCTCGACCTCTTTAGCTTCCCCCTGGTCGATAAGACCACGGGCCAGATGAAGGGAATCATCGAGTATGTGCGGGACATTACCGAACGTAAAAAGGCTGAAGATAGACTTCAGGCTTCCTTACGGGAGAAAGAGGTTTTGCTGCGGGAGGTCCACCATCGGGTTAAAAACAACATGCAGGTCATCTCCTCCCTCCTCAACCTCCAGGCCCGCCGCATCTCCGACCCC
>FWPV01003293.1_pt1 | contig 37065 bp, 30 predicted proteins | sample 2228371 | NCBI WGS metagenome assembly FWPV01 (sample SAMEA103939776, study PRJEB20133) | metagenome | reverse complement strand
AGATTCACCGGGAAGATGTCGCCGATCAGCGTGACCTTGTCGCCCAGTTTCCAGCCGAACCGGTCAGCCAGCGGGCGACCCACCAAAGCGGCAGTCCGTTCGGAAAGAAACGCGCGCTTCTCTTCCTCGGAAGTCTGATACTCGGGATAGATGCGGAAGAGCCTTTCCGGTTGCACGCCGAACCGGGCGAAGAAGTTCTTGAAATCGGAGTCTTTGTAAATCCCCCCGAACCACTGGGTGATCATGACGTCCCGCACTCCCGGAACGGTTTCGATGCGCTGCTGGTAGGATACCGGCAGCGGATTGGCGAGCGAGATGCGGTTGCGGACAACCAGGCGCAGGGCTTGCTCGGGCGACGGCTCGCTGAAATAGAAGGCATGGTACATTGCCAGCAGCACGCCGAGCAGGCACAACGAGGCCGCAACGCTCAGCACCGTCAGTAGACTGCGGCGGCGGTTCCGGAGGCTGTTTTTCCAAATCAGCGGCAGATATCGGAACATGGCGGATACCCAAACGGGGGCAACGTGGAACGGCCTACTTCTTATACGATGACATAGCGTAGCAGAGGATGGGGAAATCCCGTGTCACGAAGCGATGAAGAGTGGATGGCGGAAGCCTTACGGCTGGCGCGCCGCGGCGCCGAAAGCGGCGAGGTTCCGGTCGGCGCCGTGGTGGTCATCGGCGGCGCCGCCGCCGGGAGAGGCTGGAATCAGCCCATCTCCGCGTGCGACCCCACCGCCCACGCCGAGATTGTCGCCCTGCGCGAAGCCGCCGCGGCGGCGAAGAATTACCGGCTGGAAGACGCCACGCTTTATGTGACGCTCGAACCTTGTGTGATGTGCGCGGGCGCGTTGGTCGCCGCGCGGATCAAGCGGCTGGTGTTCGGCGCCCGCGACCTGAGGTTCGGCGGCGTCCGCAGCAAATTCCGCCTAGCCGATTCCGATTTGCTCAACCACCGCGTGGAGGTGACCGAAGGCATCCTCGCCGCGGACTGCCTGGAGCTGCTGCAAAGTTTTTTCGAAGCGCGGCGCCTTCCGGCTGAGCCTAACGGGAAAAGCGGCTCCGGGTAGGCGCCGGAGGCTCCGTCTTCCGGATGGCTAGCCACAGGATCTCATTCAGCTCGAAGTCGTCGATGAGGTCGGCTTCGCTGAAATCGAGTTTCATTGACCGGGCGGCGGTGGGGGAGTTCGGGGGATTGCGCTCGTCGAGCCGCACCTGCGGCGTCACCGCGGTGTAGGGCGTCAGGTCCGGCCTGTGCGCGAAGGCGGCAGCCATGGGACGCGCGCCGGCGTCGAACACCGTCAGCGGGCGCAGCCCGAGGATCAGTTCCATGGTGCGGAGCATCGAGGTAGTGTTGTACATCGTGCTGTCCACAACGCCCCGCCGGGTGTAAGGCGACAAAATGTACGCCGGAGAGCGGTGCGAGTCGACGTGGTCGGCGCCGTTTTGAGCGTCGTCCTCCAGTACGAAAATGGCGGTCGTGGGCCAGAAACGGCTCTTACTCACGGCTTCCACAATCTGCCCGAAAGCCAAGTCGTTGTCCGCCATCGCCGAAAGCGGCGCGATCCGCCCCGGGGTGGTGCCCGAGGTATGGTCGTTGCCCAGCCGGATGATGATGAACCGGGGCATCTCTCCCTTCTTTTCAAACTCGGCTAAGTCCCTGAGGAAAACCTTGGCGCGCTCGACATCGGGATAGTTGGTGTCGAATCCCCGGAAGTAGAGGTTCGTGTGCTTGGCCAACTGCGGATCCCGGACCCGTTCCACCTGAATCCCGTCCGGTCCGGGATTCGGCTTGTTGTCGACTTGATGCCCGTAATTCCGGATGGTCACTCCCGCCGCCAACGCGCTGTTCCACAAATAGCCCGCCGGAACGCCCGAAGCGGGGTCTTGATTGACGTAATCCGAGTGCCGGCGCCGCCGGGCGTAGCTGTTCGGCCAAAGCTTTTGAACATAATCCGGCGCGATCGCCGCCGTAGACCAGTTGTGACCATCGGCGCTGACGTCGGCGTTCACATAAAAGTTGTCAAAGAGGACGAATTCCCGGGCCAACTTCCGGTGGTTGGGCGCACTACGTTCGTCAAAGATTACAAGCGAAGGGTCGCCATTGCCTTTCCCCAAGTCCCCGAGCACTTGGTCGTAAGTCCGGTTCTCCTTGATGATGTAAATCACATGTTGGATAGGGGTGGGCATGCCCGGCGCCTGAGGCACAGGGTTTCCATCCGGAATGCCTGTTTCTACTTCCAGCTTCGAGTCGCGATAAGGCGAGTTGGCCAAAACCGTCCGGGTGTAGGCTTCGAGCTGCTCTAACGTAAATGGATCGATCACCGAAGCGGTGCCCGTTTGGATGTCAGCCACATACTGCCGCGCACGGATTCCAAGTTGGGACTCGGCAGGACGCCGGACGGGACTCGGACCTTGGGGATTCGGATACGAACGCCCGCCCCGCCCGTTCAAAACGACCAACCGCCCGTCCGCCATGACCCGGGCGGCGGTCGGATACCACCCTACAGGGATGAAGCCCATGACTTTAGACGTGGTTTCGGAAACGTCCACCACCGCCACGGCGTTGACATCCGAACACACCACATAGAGCGCCTTTTCGTCCGGGCTGAGAGCGGCAGCGCTCGGCGTCATCCCTAGGGGCTGCATCGGGGTCATCGCCAAATTGATGGTTTCAAGCACCCGCAAGCGCTTGGCTTCGGTCACCCCCACAACATACGTGCGGTTTGTGTTGGCTGCGGGGATGAACATGCGGGCTTTCCAGTCGGCTTGTTTGGCGTCTTCACCCTCCGGGCGCCGGGTGCTCCATACGATATCTGTAGGATGGGAGCCGAGGCGGAGGAGATCCAATCGCTCCCCGGTGTCCGCCTTGTGGTGGAGGAGCGCTGCGTCCGCCCAACTTGTTACAAAGAAAGACTTTCCGTCCGGATGGAAGAAGATGCGATAGGGGCGGCGTCCGGTTTTGAAACGCTCGATGACGATGCCCGACTGCGGATTGATGACAGCGATCATATCGCGATACAGGACGGCGGCGTAGATCAGCCGCCCGTCCGGGGACACCGCTACGTCGCCCACGAAATCCTGCCATTGCCGTTCCTTGGCGGAAACGACGGGCAACTCTCTCGCCGGAGTGAGCTTTCCGCCGGCGAACTCAAACTCGAACACCGCTCCCCGCGAGCCGCCGCCGACGTAGAGTTTCTTTCCGTCCGGAGTGAATGTGAGCCCGAGCCATCCATCCCCCACCGGCACGCGCCCCACCTCGGTCATCCCCGCAGTTTCAAGAACAATCAGCGACGGAGGGCGGTAGCCGCCGTTCAAAACCACTAAGTGCTTGCCGTCCTTGGACAAAGCGGTAGACATGGGCAGCGTGTCGAGGGGGATCTGCCGCCCGGCGGGCTTGACTTTCCAGCCTGTTGCAAGGAGAAAGCCGCCATCAGGCAGGGGACCCACCTGCTCGCGGGGGGACGGCTGAGAAATCAGGACGGCGGCTAAAGCAATGACCGAAAAGATGGCGAAGGCTCTCATTCGTAAAACCTCTGTGCGATAGGGAAGCGGCGCCCGATGCCGAACGCCTTGGTGGTGACTTTCAACCCCGGGGCGGCTTGCTGGCGTTTGTATTCGTTCCGGTCGACCTTATTGACGATTTCCCGGACCAGAGACAGAGGCAGGGACAGCTCCGCGGCGATTTCCGAAGGGGATTTATATTCTTCGACATAGCCGCGCAGGATGCCGTCCAAGATGGCGTACTCGGGGAGGCTGTCGGAGTCCTTCTGATTGGGGCGCAGTTCCGCCGAAGGCGGCTTGGAGAATACGCGCTCAGGGATGGGATGGTTCAGGCGGCGGTTCGCCACCCGGGAAAGCTCATAAACCAGCGTCTTCGGGACGTCGCTGATGACGGCCAATCCGCCGCACATGTCGCCGTACAAAGTGCAATAGCCCACCGCGAGTTCGCTTTTGTTCCCCGTAGTGAGCACCATGGCGTTCCATTTATTGGAAAGCGCCATGAGCGTCAACCCGCGGAGGCGCGCCTGAATGTTCTCCTCGGTCACGTCCTGAGGGGTCCCCCGAAACTGCGGCTCGAGCGCTTCGAGGACCGCTTGGTACGGTCCCACAATGGAAACCACTTCGAAACGGATACCGAGCTTCTCCGCCAATTCGCGGGCATCGGCGAGGCTGTGGTCGGAAGAGTACGGCCCCGGCATGGCTACTCCCACCACGTTCGCGGCGCCAACCGCCTCGACGGCGATAGCAGCCGTCAGCGAGGAGTCGATGCCTCCACTTAACCCCAACAAAACACGCTGGAAACCGCACTTGCCGATGTAATCCCTGGTGCCCAAGACCAGCGCTTCGTAAGCCGCCTCATTCTCCTCCGGGAGATTGTCGTGGCGGTCGCCCGTTCCGGCGTCGAGGTCGACCATGACCAAGTCTTCCCGGAAAGATGCGGCTGCGGCGATGACGCTCCCGGAAGCGTCCATGGCGAAGCTGGACCCGTCAAAAACGAGCTGATCGTTCCCCCCGACTTGGTTGACATAAACCGCCGGTATGCCATGCCGGCGAGCGGTGGCGGCGAAAATTTCCCGGCGGAGCTCCCGTTTGCCCATATGGTAGGGAGAGGCGTTGATGCTGATCAGGAGCCTCGCCCCGGCGGCGACCAGTTCTTCAACCGGATCCCGTTGATATAACCGCCTTTCCCAGAACTGCTTATCGTTCCAGGCGTCTTCGCATATTGTCAGCGCCACCGGCGCCCCGTCCACTGAGCACACCTGCTGCCGGTCAGCCGGAAGGAAGTAGCGGGCTTCGTCAAAGACGTCGTAGGTGGGCAGCAACATCTTCGATTGGCGGAAGAGGATGCGCCCTGCTTGGATCAGAGCGGCTTGGTTTTGCGCCCGCTTGCCGGTATTTGACCCGGCTTCAGCCACATAGCCGCAGATCAGGGCGGAGGGAAGGGAGGCGGTCGCAGCTACAAAGCGGTCCAGAGCGTGGCGGGTGCGCTCGAGGAAGGTGGGCTTTTCGACCAAATCGCGGGGTGGGTACCCGGTGATGGAAAGTTCCGGAAAAACAATAAGATGCGCACCAAGATCGGATGCCCGGCGGGCCATTTCCTCCATCCGGCGGAGATTGCCTTCGAGGTCGCCCACCGTAGAGTTGAGCTGAGCGAGAGCGATACGCATGGAACAAGGGACTATTGTAGCGTGAGCTGGACGGAGCGGAGTCGGGTTTAAAGGTGAAAAATTTTTTTAAAATCTCTTGACAAGAAGACGCGCAGATTTTATATTGGAGTTGTGAATAGGCCGCAAGGCCAATTCCAGACAGGAGGTGCTTAAAACTTATGTCCCTGATCAAGCGTTACGATCCGTTCGCTGATTTGTTCTCCCTTCCAGCCACGTTCCGTGTCTTCGAGGACATGGTGAACCGGATGCTCTCTGAGCCCAGCTCTTCTCGTCCTTGGGCGCCGGCGGTCGACATCCTGGAGAACGAGAATGAACTGGTGCTGAAGGCGGATTTGCCGGATGTGGACCTGAAGGATGTCGACATCGAGATCGAGAACGGCACGCTGACGCTGAAGGGCGAGCGGAAGTTTGAGCGGAAGGAGGGCAGCAAGGAGGGGTATCACCGGATTGAGCGCAGCTATGGCGCCTTCATGCGCTGCTTCGCCTTGCCGGACAGCGTCGACACCGACAAGGTGAAAGCGGACTACAAGAACGGCGTCCTCACCGTGACGCTGCCGAAGAAGGAAATTGCGAAGCCGCGCAGCGTGAAGATCGAGGTCGCTAGCAACTAAGCGGCTCACGCGCGCTGGCGATAGCGGGGGCGGCGGCGCCGCTCCCGCTATTTCTTTGTATGGGAAAATAGAGGCGATGAACGGCATCAAGACGGTTCTGCTCTTGGGTTTGTTGAGTGGCCTGTTGTTGGTGGGCGGTCAGGCGGTGGCGGGCGAAAGCGGCCTTTACCTAGGCTTTGGCCTAGCCGTGTTGATGAATTTCGCCAGCTACTTCTTCTCTGAAAAAATCGCCTTGATGGCCCACGGAGCGCAGCCGGTCACGGAGACCGAAAACGGAAGGATTTACCAGCGCGTAGCCCCTCTCGTGCGCTCCCTCACCCAGCAGATGGGCATTCCGATGCCGAAGCTGTGGGTCATTCCCGAGGAGGCGCCGAACGCTTTCGCCACGGGGCGGAACCCCAGGCATTCTTCCGTGGCTTTCACGGCGGGTTTGCTCGAATTGCTGGATGACCGGGAGTTGGAGGGGGTGATCGCGCATGAACTGGCTCACATCAAAAACCGCGACATCCTGATAAGCTCGGTCGCCGCCACTCTCGCCGCGGCGATCACGATGATCGGGCGGATGGCGTTCTTTTTCGGGGGCTCGCGGGAGGAAGAGGACCGGGGCAGCCCGGTGGGCGCTCTGGTCATGATGATCGTCGCTCCCCTAGCGGCGCTCCTCATCCAAATGGCGATCTCCCGTACGCGGGAATTTTCGGCGGATGCGACCGCCGCCCGGTTCGCCGGAACCCCGGACGGATTGATCCGCGCTCTGCGGAAGTTGGAGATGTGGTCCAAACGCATCCCCATGGATGCACAGCCGGCGATGGCGCACATGTACATCGTCAAGCCGCTCACCGGCGGCAGCCTGATGCGGCTATTTTCGACGCATCCCGCCACCGAGCAGCGCATCGCCAAACTGGAAGCCCTGCGCGGCTAGCCGCCTCCCAAAGTCATCGGGAAGCGCGCCGCAAGACATAGACGCACAGCCCCAAAAACAGCAGGGCGGAAACGGTCTGGGACACCGGATCGTAATCGAAGAATGGCGTTCTAATCCATTCTTCGCTGAAGCCCGGCACGAGCCGCAGGGCGGCGCCGAACACGCCCCCGAGCGCCCCGCCCGCCATAAGCCCGGAGGCGATGATCACGCCGCGCTCGCGAACGGCGGCTTCGCGCCGGCTGAGGCAATGCGCCAGGAAGCCGCCGACCAGTGCCGGCGTATTCAGTTCGAGCGGCAGATACATCCCTAAGGCGAAAATCAGCGCCGGCGCGCCGAGCATCTCGACAACGAGCGCGGTCAAGGCGCCCGCGCCGAAAAGGATATACGCTACCGGCTGCCGCCCCATGAAGCCCTCGACGAGCGCCTTCATGATGGACGCCTGCGGAGCGGGCAGCACGACGCGGGGGTCATCCGGCGCCGCCTCGCCGAATTGAAAAGCCCGCGCCAGCAAGATGATGGTCAATCCAGCCGCCACCGAGGCTGCCAGGACTCCCAGAAACTTCACCTTTTGCTGAGCCGCAGGCGTTGAACCCAGCCAGTAGCCGGTCTTGAAGTCCGTGATGGCTTGCCCGGACACCGCCAGGGCGGTGCACACCATCCCGGCGATCGCCATCACGAAAAACATCCCCGTCGCTCCCGAAAGGCCGAAGTTCAACAGCACGACGGACGAAAAGATGATGGTCAGCATCGTCATGCCGGAGACGGGATTGCGCGCCGTGGTGGCGATGGCGTTCGCCGCTACCGAGGTGAAGAAAAAGGAAAAACCCAGCGCCAGCAGCACGCCTGACACCAGCACGGCGGGGCTCAGCGACACCCCGCCGAGTATGACCGCCACCGCGAGCGACGCCACAATTACGCCGATGAGGTTCGTCATCACCGGCAAGTCCCTGTCTGTCCGCTCCAATCCGGCATCCTCTCCATGGCGGAAGGTGCGCGCCGCCACGGAGAACGATCCTGCCACGATGCGCAGGCTCTTGATAATGCCGAAGATTCCGGCGGCTGCGATGGCGCCCACGCCGATGAAACGCACGTAGCCGCGAAAAATCTGCGTGGCGGACATTTCTGCGACCGGCACGCTGGCGGGGTACACCGGCGTGGTCAACTGCGAGCCAATCATCCAAATCAGCGGCACGAGGACAAAGTTCGAAAGCACTCCGCCCGCGCACAGGATCATCGAGCTGCGCAGCCCCATCACATAGCCCAGCCCCAGAATAAACGCGATGGCGTCGAAGCTCACTACGATGCGCGCCTTCTCCGCCAGGGCCTTCATTACAGGCAGGAAGCGGAAATCGAGATACTCCTTCCACACTTGAAAGGTGGTGGCGAAGAAGTCGTAGAGGGCTGAAATCGTAGTTGCCTCAAGCAGCAGCCGCGCTTGTGAGCCGCCCTTCTCGCCGGTGATCAGAACCTCGGTAATGGCCGTAGCCTCGGGATACGGGAACTGCCCGTGGGTTTCGCGCACGAAGTAGCGGCGCAAGGGGATGAGAAACAGCACGCCTAGGCAGCCGCCCGCCACGCAGATGGCGATGGTCTGCGCCGGGTGGGGATCGAGCTTCAGGATGTACAAAGCGGGGAGCGTGAAGATGGCGCCCGCCACCACGGAACCGGAGACCCCGCCGATGCCCGTAATAATCACGTTTTCGAGCAGCGAGGAGCGCCGGGCATAAAGCCGGGCTAAACCGATGGCGAGGATTGAAATTGGGATGGCGGCTTCCATTACCTGCCCCACCTTCAAACCGGAGTAGGCGGAGGCGACGGAGAAAACCACGCAGAATAGCAGTCCCCAGGAGATGGACCGCGCGGTCAGCTCGGGTTCGGTGGCGGAGGCCGGCACCACGGGTTGGTAGGTTTCGCCCGGTTCGAGCGCCCGGTAGGCGTTTTCGGGCAGAGAGCTGGCGGTAGCCTTTTCGATCATGGCGGCAAAGAGGGCATTATAGCCGAGCCGGCGTTCAGATCCTTGCATCCCGGCGCCGCAACCGGGCATCTAGTCGTGTAAAGCGTATGAAACACGGCGTACTCGCAACGGTCCTCTTAGTTCCTGGTTTGTTGGTGGGGGCCGAGTACACCATCGACACAGCCCATTCGGGGGCGCACTTTACGGTGCGGCACATGATGGTGTCCAACGTTCGGGGGGAATTCGGGAAGGTGTCGGGAAAGGTGGTCTGGGATCCTTCCAATCCCGGCGCCTCCCGGGTGGAAGCCACGATTGACGCGAATTCGATCAACACGCGGGAACCGAAGCGCGACGCGCACCTGAAGAGCGCGGATTTTTTCGACACGGCAAAGTTTCCCGTGATCACATTTCAAAGCAAGAAGGTCTGGCGTGAGGGCGGCAAGGTCAAAGTCGCCGGGGATTTGACCATTCGGGGAGTGACGCGTGAGGTGGTGCTGGATGTCGAAGGACCCACCGCGGAGATCAAAGACGCTTGGGGCAATTTCCGCATGGGGGCAACCGCCACCACCAAGATCAACCGCAAGGATTTCGGTTTGACGTGGAACCGGGCGATTGAAACCGGGGGTGTAGTCGTCGGCGACGAAGTAGCCATCACACTCGACGTGGCGATGGTTCGCAAGGGGTCATAGCGGCGGGTTCTGGGTTCACCGCGCTTGACTCAAGCGGATGAGCTGTTCGGCGTGCTTTAGCGCTTCTGGGGTGACGCGTGCGCCGGACAGCATCCGCCCGATTTCCCGGGTGCGAGCCTCCGTGTCCAATTCCTCAATTTCCGTGACCGTCCGCCCTTTGACCTCCCTTTTGCTGACGCTGTAGTGATGGTCGGCGAACGCAGCCACCTGCGGGAGATGGGTGACGCACAGAACCTGATTGGAAGCCGATCTCTGCTTCAGCCGTCTGCCGACTGCCTCCCCCGCTCTGCCGCCAATTCCGGAGTCGATCTCATCGAAAACCAGGGTGCGCACACCGGAATGCGGCGCGGACGGTTTCGCGCAAGCTTTCAGCGCCAAGGCGATGCGGGAAATTTCGCCGCCTGAGGCGACCCTATCGAGCGGCTTAGGCTCTTCGCCCACGTTTGGAGATACCAGAAAGCAGACCGCGTCGGCGCCGGTTTCGGACCATGCTGCCGCGGAAAACTCAACCCGGAAGACGGTTCGATCCATGGCCAGGGCTTTCAGCTCGGCGACAACCGCTTTTTCCAAACGGCGGGCTGTGTCCCGCCTTTCTGCGGTGAGCGCTCCGGCGGCTTGGCGGAACCGCTCCTCGAGGGCTTCCTTCTCCGCCGCTAGTTTCGCCCGTCGCTCAGCGGAGTGTTCGAGCGCTTCGAGCTTGGCGGAAATGTCGCTCAAATAGGCCAGAATCTGCTCCGCGTTCCCGCCGTACTTGCGTTTCAGCTTGTCGAGAACCGCAAGCCGCGCTTCGACCGCCTCGAGACGCGCGGGGTCCGCCTCCAGGCGGGAGAGATATCCCCGCAAAGTGTGCGCGGCTTCCTCGACGGCGATGAGCGCCGGACGCAGGCTTTCCGCCGTTTCGGCGAGCCCGGAATCGATGCGGGCGAGATCCTCCAAGCGCCGCAAGGCTAGGCGCAACTGCGCCTCCACCGAGGAAGGGGAATCATAAAGGGCGGCGTAGGCGGCGCCCGCCGCTTCCTGGAGGCGCGTAATGTTTTTCAGAACCAGGCGCTCCTGCTCGAGTTCAGCCTCCTCCGCCGGACGCAAGCCGGCGGCTTCGATTTCACGCTTTTGAAAACTCCATAAATCTGACAGGCGAAGTTTCTCTTGCTCCGCCCGGTCCAGATCTTCCATCTCTTGGACACAGGCGCGCCAGCGGCGGTACAAGTCCTTTACCTGTTCGCGCAGCGCGGCGTGATCTCCGAACGCATCGAGAATCTCGAGCTGAGCGGCAGGCGAAAACAACGACTGTTGATCGTGCTGCCCGTGTATGTCGCCTAAGAAGGGAGCGAGATCGCGCAGCAGCGACGCCGTAACCGGACGGCTGCAAAGGAACGCGCGGGACTTGCCATTGGGCAGGATTTCCCGCTCGATCAACAATTCGCCGTCTTCGGGCGCGGCGCCCGCCTGCTCAAGAATGGCTCTCAGCTCCGGCGACTCATGGGTCTCGAAGATGCCGGCAATGCGCGCCCTCGGAGCGCCGCTCCGCACCATCTCCGGGGAGCCGCGCCCGCCAAACAGCAGGTTCAGCGCGTCGACCACGATGGATTTGCCGCTGCCGGTTTCGCCGGTGAGCAAGTTCAGCCCGGGGTGGAACCTGACGCGGATGGATTCGATCACCGCATAGTTTTCCACCATCAACTCGACCAGCATTCGTGCTCATTATATCGGGCGGCTCCGGCTTTCCGGCTTCGCGGCGCGTCTAAAACGTCAGAAAGCCGCGTCCCGGGCATAGGGATGGGGCTATGATGAAAGTTAAGGGAGATCAAACTCGGTTTGACGCTAGCTCTGCCTGTCGCTCTTTTTCTTCAAGTCAGCCTTTGGGAACTCATCGTCGGCAGTTCCCCCATCCCCTTGGTCGTGCTGGTTTTGCTGCTGGCCATCTCGGTCCTGTCTTGGGCCATCATCTTCACCAAGTGGAACCTGCTTCGCAAGGCGCGCACTGCGAATCTGAGGTTCTTGAGGGCATTCCGCAAAGCCAACGGCTTGGAAGCGGTGGCGCTGGCAAGCGAGCAGTTCGCAGCCGCTCCGCTCGTGGCGGTATTCGATTACGGCTATGAGGAAGTCGACCGGCAGGTGAAAGGGCGGGGGCGGCTGATCAATAAACTGGCTATCGAACGCAACTTGCAAATCGGCATCAGCGAGGAAATCGCCAAGCTGGAGCGCAACATGAACTGGCTGGCCACGGCGGCGACCGTGTCGCCTTTCATCGGACTGTTCGGCACGGTGATGGGCATCATCGACGCTTTTCAAGCGCTCGGCGTCGCCGGCAGCGTCAGCCTGCGCGTGGTGGCGCCGGGCATAGCGCATGCTCTGGTGGCTACCGCGGTGGGCTTGGCAGTGGCGATCCCCGCTGCGGTTTTCTACAATCACTTTGGCCACGTGGTGCGCGAGATCGGCACGCGCATGGAGGATTTCTCGCTGGAATTCCTGAATCACGCCGAACGGCTGAACGGAGAGTAAAGCCATGGCTTTCACAACGGCGCCGGTGGGAGGCGGGTTGCGGGGCAGGCGTTTCGGGCGGTACGGGGCGCTGTCGGAGATGAACGTCATCCCGCTGGTGGACGTGGTGCTGGTGCTGCTGATCATTTTCATGCTGACCGCCGGAGCGATGGAATTCGGCTTGGATGTGCAGGTGCCGAAGGTGCGGCAGTCGCGCGACACGGCGGAAGAACTGCCGGTGGTCACCATCACGCGCGACGGCGAGATCTATCTTGGGGACAAGGAAGCCAACATCAACTCGCTGCGCGAGGAAGTGCGGGCGAAGTTTCCTACCGCCCGGGGCGTGTATTTGAAAGCCGACAAAGCCGTCACCTGGGAGCCGATCGCGCAAGTGATCAGCGAGTTGGGCTTGAAGCAGGATGGCAAGCCGCCCCTGGAAGTGAAGGTAGTCACCCAGACGGCGGAGACGATAGAAAAACGCCGGCGATAGATGGCTGCGCACAGCGACATCATCGAATACCGTGAGCCGTTGGGCCGCGCTCTGACCGGCTCTTTGCTGTTTCATGCGGCCCTTTTCGCGCTGCTGGCCGCCATGACATGGTGGGAGGGACGGGGCCGTGAACGGTTCGGCTCGCCGACTGCGGGAGGAGGCGCCACGCTGATTACGCCGGTAAGCCAGATCAACTTGCCGTCGAGCGGCGGCATTCCCAACCCGGTGGCGACGGATACCGAATCCCGGGTGCCCCTGCCCCCCAAGCAGGCGAAGGAGGCGAAACGGGAGCCGGCGGATGATCCGGACGCGGTGGCGATCAAGGGCAAGAAGCTTGCCCGCCGGCAATCCGACGTAGTCGCAAGCGCCCAGAAGTTTCGCCCCAAGGGCGCCGACCGCCCCAATCAGCTTTATGGAACCGCGGGGCAAGCCATGTCGTCGCCAATGTATGGAAGCACGTCCGGCGGCGGGATCGGTGTGGGCACGGGCGGCACTCTGGGAACGCGTTTCGGCTGGTACGCAGATTTGGTCCGGGAGAGGGTTTCCCGCGCGTGGCAGCCGCCGGGCGCCGATCCGCGGCAGCGCAGCCTCTCGCCCGCCATCGTGCTGTTTGACATCATGCGTGACGGGTCAGTGAAAAACGTGCGCTTGTTTCAGCGCAGCGGCAATTACGCTCTGGACGCATCGGCGGAGCGGGCGGTCTGGAGCGCGGCGCCCTTCCCGCCGCTGCCGCCCGGCTATGACAAGTCCTCGGCTTCCGTGGAATTGTGGTTCACCTTACAGCGATGAAAAAGACTTATCTAGGTATCGGATTGGCGGCTTTGGTTGCGGCGGCGATTTTTGCCCAGCAGTCGGATATTGTCATCAAGCTGACGCGCACTGAGCGGGCGGTGATCGCCGTTCCGGATTTCCGCGGCGCCGGCGATTCGCAGAAGCTGATGCAAGCGTTTAACGGCACTCTGTGGAGCGACATCGAGGGCTCGGGCATCTTCAAGATGGCGCCCAAGAGCATGTATCCGCTGCGCGTGCCTCAGCACCCGAGGGACTTTCAAGCGCCGCCTCAGCCGGCGCCAAAGACGGGAACGCCGGCGGCGCCGTGGCTTACGGATTGGTCCCAGCCGCCCGTGGCGGCCAACTACCTTGCGTTCGGCTACGCCGCCGTTCAGGACGGGCAGCTTGTAGTCTTCGGATGGCTGTTCAACGTTACCGTGCCGGATATCAGCGGCGCCCAGGTCTTCGGCAAGCCGTACTTCGCGCCTCTGACCGAGGAGGGGGCGCGGGACGCGGCGCACCGTTTCGCCGCCGACATCCTTGGGCAATTCGGCGCCAAGTCACTATTTGGGACGAAGATCTACTTCGTGTCGAACCGCACCGGGCACAAGGAGATCTGGTCCATGGATCACGACGGCTCGAATCAGAAGCAGTTCACTTTCTATAAGAGTCTGTGCACGATGCCGGCAGTGTCGCCGGACAACACACGGATCGCGTTCACAAGCTTCGTGGGCGGCACGCCGCAGTTGGTGATCCATTCGCTCGTCACGGGAAACCGCATCGGCTTTTATAACCAGCGCGCTTCAATGAACGCCACCGCTGACTTTTCGCCGGACGGAAAGACGCTGGTGTACTCGTCGACGGCTACGGGAATCGCGCAAATCTACCAGGCTTCAATCGATGGAAGCGGGATGAAGCGCATCTCGTCGGCGCGCGCCATCGAGGTCGAGCCGAAGATCAATCCGAAAAACCCGAACGAAATTGTGTTTGTCTCGGGTCGCTCCGGACTGCCGCAGATATATAAAATGAATATGGACGGTGCCGACGTGGTGCGGCTGACAAACGGAGAAGGCGAAGCAGTGAACCCGAGCTGGCATCCAGACGGCCAGCACATCGCCTTTGCGTGGACAAGAGGGTTCGACCCCGGCAACTATAACATTTTCATAATGGACGTCGCATCGCGGCAGGTCGTCCAATTGACGCATGGCTCGGGCCGCAACGAGAACCCGAGTTGGGCGCCTGATGGGAGGCATCTGGCTTTCTGTTCCAATCGCACCGGCTCGCCTCAGATTTGGACGATGCTGGCCGATGGGAAGAATGAAAGACGGCTCACCTCCCAAGGGCACAACGAGAAACCCGTCTGGAGCAGGTAGTAGAAGAAGAGAACATGAGAGCGTGCCTCGAAGACGCAGCAGCCAGGGAGTCGGGGGGAGTATGACCGCAGTACCCCACGGCCGCGATTCGGTGTACGCTAAATGAGATCAGGAGGCAACAGTTCAGGATGAGAATAAGTAAACTGGGCTACATTTTGATAGCCGGTTCGTTGTTCCTTTTCGCGGCTGGCTGCAAAAAGAAGGTCGCCGCGCCGCCACCTCCGCCGCCGCCCGCGCCACCACCGGCGAAGCCCGCGCCGCCGAAGCCGAAACCGGTGATCGCCAGTTTCACCGCGGAGCCCTCCACGATTACGCGCGGTCAGTCGTCCACGCTGAGATGGGCTGTCAACGACGCTACGGACATCCAGATCAGCCCGGGCATCGGTTCAGTCTCCGCCCGCGACAGCCGCCAGGTGTATCCGAGCAGCACCACTACCTATACGTTGGTCGCGAAGGGTCCCGGAGGAACGGCGAAAGCAACGACTACTGTGACAGTGAATCCGCCGCCTCCGCCGCCGCCTCCGCCGCCGCCTCCGCCCAAGAAGACCTTGAGCGAGCGTTTGGCGACCGAGGTGCAAGATGCTTACTTCGATTACGATAAGAGCGAGATCCGCGAGGACGCCAGAGCTACGCTGTCCCGGAACTCGGATGCGCTCAAAGCGATCCTCAAGGACTTCCCCACCGCCACAATCGTGATCGAGGGGCATTGCGACGAACGGGGATCGGCTGAGTACAACCTCGGTTTGGGCGACCGGCGCGCCACCGCCGCCAAGGAGTTTCTGGTGCAGATGGGCGTGCCGGCGGATCGCCTGAAGACGGTGAGCTACGGCAAGGAGAGGCCGCAGTGCACCGAGTCGAATGAGTCGTGCTGGCAGAAAAACCGGCGCGCGCATTTCAGCGCCGGGCAGTAGTCCGTTCGTCAAAGTGATTCCGGCGGCCGCGAGGCTGCCGGAGCCGCAGGGAAAACTGATGGTGCGTCCCGGCTCAGCAGCCGGGACGCCACCTTCGCCGGGAGAGAGAACATGAGAGTCTTCTTCCTTGCCTTCGCCATGGTCTTGGGCGCCTTTCCGCTTCTCGCGCAAAGAAAGGAAATCGTGGAAGTTCAACGAGATGTGGCGCTCCTGCAAGACAGCATCAAGAATCTTCAGAATTCGCTCAACGATAAGCTCGCCGAGCTGAAAGTCCTCGTCCAGCAGGCGCTCGAGACCTCCAGCAAAGCCAACGCCGGAGTGGCGGCTTTGGACACCGGTCTGCGCGAACGTTTGCGCGAGCAAGAACGGACCGTGACGGCGCCGGTGGCCACTCTGGGCGCCAAGTTGGACCAAATGGCGAGCGAGTTCCAAGGGCTGAAAGAGGCGGTGAACGATATGAACGCCCGCATGAACCGCCTTCAGGCGCAAGTGGTGGATCTTGGCAATCAGATTAAGGTCATGGCCAACCCGCCCGCGCCGCCGCCTCCCACCGATTCCGGAGCTCCGGTTCCGCCCCCCGGCATGACCGCCACCGGATTGTATGAAAGCGCGCGCCGGGATCAGTTGTCCGGCAATCTCGACCTGGCGTTGCAGGAATATGCAGATTACCTGAAGTACTACGCCAATACCGACCTCGCGCCGAACGCGCAGTATCAGATCGGCGAGATCTTGTACAGCAGAGGCGAGTTGGAAGCCGCCATGCAAGCTTTCGATGCGGTGATCGAGAAGTTCCCCGACAACAATAAGACTCTAGACGCCCGCTACATGAAGGGCATGACGCTGATCAAAATGAAGCAGCCGACCAAAGCCGCGCAGGAATTCCGGGCTTTGATCAAGGCTGCTCCGAATAGCGATCAGGCTACGAAAGCCAAAGCCCGGTTGAAGGAATTGGGGCTGCCCTACACGACGGCAGCCCCCGCCAAGAAGACCACGCCCGCCCGCCGCCGTTGATTCGACTTCCCTCTCTTGACTCCCTCCCCTGCGCGCCCCTAACTCCTGCACTCACCATCCGGCATGCCCGCTGAAGCCTGTGATAACCTGAAAAATCTCTTACGATGCCGCCTCGCCGCCCGCTTCCGGAAATTTGCATAGCGCTTGGTTTCCCGACGGTGGAGTCACTGCTCGCCCATGCCGAAAAGGAGGTCGAGCATGGGGAGAGATTCCTTGAATTCCGCCTCGACTACCTGCCCAAGCCCGCCGAAGGAGTGGAGGCGATTCGCGGCTTCCTCGACGCTCATCCGGAGTGCACGATCCTTGCTACGTGCCGGCGCCATCAAAACCACGGCCGGTTTAACGGCAGCATTGAAGAGGAGATCCGGGTCCTTTCGGCCGCAGTCGAGGCAGGGGCCCGCGCCGTGGACGTGGAGGTGGAAACTGCGGAGAACGCCGGACAATTACTCGAGGGATTGCGAGCCAAAGCTTTCCTGCTGATCTCTTACCACAACTTCTCCGGAACGCCGCCGATCGAGCCGGTTTGGCGCCGGCTGAGCCGGATTCCCGCCGACGGTTATAAGGTAGTCACTACTTGTAAGAAGCCATCGGATTGCGGCAAGGTCCTTGGTCTCGCGCGAAGCCATCCGCGCGCCCCGCTCGTGATGCTCGCCATGGGGGAGATGGGCTTCCCAACGCGCGTGTTGTGCACGGTATTCGGAGGGCTTTACACCTACGCCGCGCCGAGTTCTGCCGAGGGCACCGCCGCCGGTCAAGTGTGCGCCCGGCAATTGCGGCACCTGTACCGCATCGAGAAGCTCACCAAGGCGGCCAAGATTTACGGGGTCATCGCCGACCCGGTGCGGCATTCCATCTCACCGGCGGTTCACAACCGGGCGTTTCAAGCGCGCCGCATGGACGCCGTATACCTGCCCTTCCTGGTTCATGCGGGTCAATTGAAGGACTTTCTCTCGCTTGCCGGAAATTTGCCTGTCTCCGGGTTCAGCGTGACCATTCCGCACAAGCAAAGGATCCTCCGGTATCTCGACACGGTGGACTCGTTGGCGCGCCGCATCGGCGCCGTCAATACGGTTTGGAAGAAAGCCGGCAAGTGGCGGGGGACGAACACAGACGCCCCGGGTGTCACGGGTCCGCTGTCGCGGCGAATGCGAATTGCCAACGCGTCGATATTGATCGCTGGAAACGGGGGCGCGGCGCGCGGCGCGGCTTTCGCCTTGGCGGATGCGGGAGCGAAAATCGCCATTGTCGGGCGCAATCTGGACCGTGTCCGCGCTCTCGCCAAAGCCTGCGGAGGGGAAGCTTTGGCGATGGACCAACTGGCGTCGCGCCATTTTGACGCCTTGATACACGCCACTCCTCTGGGCATGTTTCCCCACACGGAGGAGTGCTTCTTCCCCGGTTCGATCCCCGCGGACGTGGTCTTCGACATGGTCTACAACCCGATCGAAACCGTCCTCATCCGGCGCGCGCGGGCGGAAAACAAGACCGTCATCCCGGGCATCGAGATGTTCATTGAACAAGCGGTGCGCCAGTTCGAACTGTGGACCGGAGAGCCGGCGCCGCGGGCGGTGATGGAGCGGGCGGGGATCGAGGCGTTGAGCCATTGATCCGCGGGCGCGCCTATAATTGGGCATGATGTCCACCAAAGTCTCGCGCCGTTCGCTGGCTGCGCTGCTTATCGCGCCGGCCGCGCCCCCCACGCCCGCGCAAGAGAAGGAAACCCTTGAGCAGGAGACGCGGCGCCGCACCGAGCAGACCCACGCGGACAGCAAGAAATTGAGCGCCTATCCGGTTCCGATGAACGTCGAACCGGCATTTCAATTCCGCCCGTAATGCCATGGCAGCCTTCTCAGACGACATCTTCTTCGCCCCTCTCACAGATCTGAACCGGCGCCTCCGGGCGAAGGAGTTCTCCTGTGTGGAGCTCACCCGGGCGTTTTGCGACCGTTTGGAGAAGTACGGCCCGCGCTATAACGCCTTGGCCTTGCTGCTGCGTGAACCCGCCATCCGCAAAGCCAGAGCGGTGGACGACGAGCTGAAGCGCGGGCGGACGCGCGGCGTCCTTCAAGGAGTGCCATACGGAGCGAAGGACTTACTCAGCGTCGCCGGACAAGTGACAACGTGGGGCGCAAAGCCTTACGCGGCTCAGGTGTTCGATTATGACGCCACGGCGATCAAGAAGTTGGACCGCGCAGGCGCCGTGCTGATCGGCAAGTTGGCGATGGTTGAACTGGCGGGAGGCGGCGGCTATCGCTACCCCGCCGCTTCGCTTCAAGGACCGGGGCTCAATCCGTGGAACCGCGGTTTCTGGTCCGGCGGATCCTCGAGCGGCTCGGGAAGCGCCGTGGCAGCCGGGCTGACGCCGTTCGCCTTGGGGTCGGAAACCTGGGGATCCATTCTTACGCCGGCTGCGTTTTGCGGAGTGACCGGCTTGCGCCCGACATATGGCTTGGTGAGCCGCTACGGCGCGATGGCGCTCTCCTGGACCCTCGACAAGATCGGGCCTATGTGCCGCACCGCCGAAGATTGCGGTCACGTTCTTCAAGCCATTGCGGGAGGCGATGCAAACGACCCCGGCTCCGCCGGCAAGAGCTTCTATTTTGCCCCCCAATATGCCCGCCCCCTGAAAGAGCTTCGCGTGGGCTTTGCCGAGGTGGATTTCGCCGAGTGGGCGGCGCCGGAAGCGCGCAAGGACTTCGCCGAGGCATTGAACGCCATCCGCTCCTTGGGGGTAATCATGAAACCGGCGAGTTTGGGGAATTATCCTTACTCGCTCATCACCGGCGTCATAATCAGCGCCGAAGCCGCGTCCATCTTCGAACCCCTGATCCGCAGCGGCAAGGTGGATGAGCTCGCCGATCAGCGGCAGATTGCCGGATTGAAGGCGGCGTTGGAACTCAAGTCCACCGACTACTTGAAAGCGATGCGCATCCGCCGGCTGGTGCAGCGGGAAATGGCCAAGATCTTTGCGGAGGTGGATTTGCTGATTTCGCCCTCGCGTTTTGGACCGGCAAGCGGCATCAACGAACCGCTGGACCGCTCCACGCGGACTCAGCCGGAGCCGAAACAGCGCGGGCTGCGGGACCTCGGCGCATTCGGAAACTTGTGCGGGCTGCCCGCGTTATCCCTGCCCTGCGGCTTCGCCAAAGGGCTGCCCATCGCCGTGTCCGTGGTGGGCCGCCCCTTCGCCGAAAACACCGTACTCGCCCTCGGCATCGCCTTCCAAAAGGCGACCAACTGGCACACCCGCCGCCCGCCGGTGTGAGTCTAAGGCGCCAGAGCGAACTCGATGTCGATGCGTGTTTCCACCTCCACCGGCTGCCCGTTCAGCCGCGCCGGCTCGTAACGCCAGTTCTTGACTGCCTCTACGGCGGCGGCTGTCAGGTCCGGATCCGGCGACCACGTCGTGGTCAGAGCGCCAACCGACCCGTTGGTCAAAATGACCGCCCGCAACATCACCGTTCCCGCAGCGCCTCGAACTTTGGCTGCTTCAGGATAGCTCGGACGTTGCATTTTGATGATTTTGGGAGGCTCCACCTTGCCGCCCGCGCGGACTCTCTCCGGCGGAAACGCAGCCGGGGTCCCTTTCGCCGAGACCTTGACAGATTCGTGGACCGCGCCCAATTCCAGAACGATTGTGGTCTTGACGGTTTCGCCCGGCTTGACCGTGATGTACCGCCGCGCTGTCCGGAATCCCCGCGCTTCGCAATCAAGGCGGTACTTTCCGGCTGGGACTCCTGCCGCTTCGAAACTCCCGTACTCGCTGGTTGTCGCCGTTTGAGCCGCTCCGGTTTCAAGGTTTGCGATCCGGATCAACGCGCCCGGAACGACGCCCCCACTCGGGTCGTACACCATTCCGCCGATTGACTGCGCCTGCGCCAGAGCGACGCCTAGCAAGGCGCTCAGGCACACGTTCACTGTACTTAGTTTCATACCACTCTCCTCTCTTTCTTTTTTCCTGTCGCCAGGTCTATGAAGGGATTCTCGCGGCAACCGTCAGCGTCTCGCGCACCACTCCTAGCTCAAGCACGGGGTGGATGCGCAAGGTGCGCCCCAGGTTGATCCGGCGGTGACGGAAAACGCGAAACCCTCTTTTCTGCACCGCAAGCGTGTACTCTCCGACGGGTATCGCTTGGAAGCGGAAGCCGCCGGAAAAGTCTGATTCACATTCGAAGCGCGCCCCGGTGCGGTTGTCCACTAACTGCAAGCGCGCGCCGGGGACAACCGCGCCCGAGGCGTCAAAAACGCGCCCATCGAGGCTCGCCAAAGTCGCTATGCTCAATGCCCGCGGGATCAGACCCAGCGCTAGCGCCATCACCGATCCCAAAGCCGCCGTAACAAACAGGGGAGCGATCCAACCGCTCCATGTCCGCCGCGGACGGAGCAACAGGCGGATCCGCTCCTCAAGGATGCCCGCGTCCAAAACCCCTAACGAGTGTCTCGGACTGCGAAACATCGCTGCGGCGCTCGCTACGTCGAGCTTATATTTGGCGTAAGAACGCGCCGGGACCAAAGTGTGCGTTACAAACTCATCGCAGGCCATCTCGCGCGTTTGATCCAGACGTCTCAAAACGAACCGCACCGCGGGGTGGAAACCGAGCGGCGCCGCGATGATCTCCATAAGGATTTTACGAATGTAGTCGCACCGCGCAATGTGAGCCATCTCATGACCGAGCACCGCTCTCAGCATGGTGGCGTCCCTGCTGTAAAAAATGGCTTCCGGGAGCACGATAAATGGCTCGCGGCAACCCGCCGTCAGCGGAGCTGCGGCGCGTGTCGAACAAAGAACCGGCGTGGGGAGCACGCCCGTGGCTGCCCGGGCGGCCTCTTCGGCTTCCGCTAGCGCGTCCGGGAGCGGAATTTGCCTTGCGTGCCGGGCGATCCGCCGCACGCCGCTCCAGCCCGCTAGCAGACGCCCTGCGGCCCAGAATAACCACAACGTGTACAACACGCCCACAGTCGCCGCCAAGCCCGGCGGCGCAGGCAAGGTCTTCAGCTCCATCGAACTGGTTTGCCGGTCCACCGCCACACCTTCTTCGATCCTTGCTTTCTCCAAAGCTACGGGCGGTTCGAGCGCCATTGGAGCGCGCAGGCTGACCGCGGGAAGAAAGACCGCTATAACCAGACCAGCCGTCCAGAGCCAGTGCCGCTGAACCATTCTCAGCCGGGTCCCTAATATGTCAGCCACCCACACCGCTGCGGCTACGAGAGGCGCCTGCCAGAGGGCGTTCAGCAGGTAGCTGAGCACGTATGAGTCAACCGTTTCCATCGCGGGTCCGTTCCTCTGCCTGGTCTTTGGACTCCGACACCAGGCGGTTTAGTTCCTCTAGCTTTTCTGGAGTCAGAACCCGGGACTCGACCATCGAGAGCACCATCTGCTCCGCCGATCCGCCAAATACCCTATTCACTAGATCGGAGAAGATTTGGCGAAGAGCCGCTTGCCTTGGAACCGCCGCCGCATATTGGTAAGCCCGCTTTCCCTCGACCTGAATACGCTCCACTCTCCCTTTCCTGTGAAGCAGGTTCAGCATTGTCTGCACGGTGGTGTAGGCGAGCTTCCTCTCCTCCGGCAGGCGCTCGAGAACTGCCTGAACAGTCGAAGGACCCTGCTCCCAGAGCACTTTCATGATCTCCAGCTCCAGAGGGGTCAACTGCTCGCCAGCCTTCTTTCGCGCCATCCTATCTCCTAATCTATTCGGAGTATAACGCCAGAAGGAAGGCGTGTCAACTAAAAAATTAGGACACTTATTACGCGCCCGGCGAATTCGCCCGGTTCACAAGGGTACGGACCATGTGGACACATATCGGCGCGAGCAGGGGTGTGCCCGCGGCCGGAAAGAAGACCTCCAAACCACGATCGCGCGGATGCTCAGCCCCAAGAAGATGTATTCCAGCGTGCAATCACTCCCATCTGCTCGGGCGATGTCGCGCATCGCCGCCCAGGCGAGATAGAAGACGATCAGCGTGCCGCCAGACGTGGCGGGTAAGTCGCCGGCGTCGTTCCTTTCAACGCGTCTCCGCTCTAGCGGAGTTTGACGCTCACGGACATGCCGTCGTCTTTTTCCTCAGAAGCCCGAATGATCACGGTTTCGTAGTTGGGGCTGGTTTGAATGTACTGGAGGAAATCTTGCATGGCCCGGGCGGACTTAATGACGTTGTCCGCCACAACCAGCGCGCCGGGCTTGAGCTTCGGCTCGACTGCCTGGAGATACTTCAGGTACTGCGGCTTGGCGGCGTCGATGAAAATAAAGTCAAACTGCCCCTCCAAAGCTGGCAGGGTCTTCAGCGCATCGCCCTGAATCACGGTGACGGTCTTCTCCAAGCCGATCTTGGCGATGTTTTCGCGGGTGACCGCCACCCACTTGGGATCGATTTCGAGGGAGTAAAGGCGCCCGCCGTTGCGTTCGAAGGCAATGCCCATGTTCATGGCGCCGTACCCGCTAGCTGCGCCGACTTCAATCCCGCGCTTGGCGCCGCTGCCTGCGATAAGGATCCGGAGCATCATGGCGTCGCCCGGGGTGGTATTGAGCCCGATGCGCTTGAAGTTGTCGAGAAACGCTTTCCGGAACTCCGGGCTGCGCTTGTCCGGCTCGGCGGAAACAGCGAGGAAAGGGAGCGCCAAAACGGCGCAGACTGCTGCGAAAGGGGCGCACTGAGCTTGCATAAGGGACAGACTCCTAAACATGGAATGGGAAGGCTGAACTTTGACTATACCCGAATCCGGCCGCTCATTGCAGGAAGGCAGCCAGCCGGCGGATCGCCTCCTCGACGATTTCGCGTTCGGAGGCATAGCAGATTCGCACGCTACCCTCGCCGCCGGCGCCGAAAGCGACGCCCGGCGCGAGCCCCACGCGAGTCTCATCCAGGAGGCGGCGGCAAAAGTCGAAGGAATCGCTGACGCCCCGGAGGCGAGGGAAGAGATAGAATGCGCCGTCCGGGCGGGGAACCGTCACGCCAGGCAGCCCGGCAAGCCTTTCCAAGCACAGGTCGCGGTTGTCCCGCAGCCGCTCAATCATCGCCCGGAGCGGCGCCTCGCCTTCAGCCAGCGCGGTTTCCGCGGCGCGCTGCGCGAAGCTTGGCGCATGGGAGACGATGAACTCGTTCAACTGAGCAGCGCGGGCGCTGAGGTCTTTGCGCGCCACAAGCCAGCCGACCCGCCATCCGGTCATGCAATAACTCTTGGAAAACGACTGAATGACGATGACCGGATCCTCGCGGGAGGCCAGTTTCAGAATGCTCGGCGCAGGCTCGCCCGGATCGCCTGCGTAATACAGCCGCTCGTACACTTCATCCGCCATCAACCAGAGACCGTGGCGGCGCGCCAGAGCGAGCAGCTTTTGTTGATCCTCGACGGCGGCGACCCAGCCTAGCGGATTCGAAGGCGAGGTGTACAACAGCAGGCGCGTCCGCGGGGTGACCGCCGATTCGACGGCGGCGAAGTCGATCTCATAGTGATCGCCTCGAAGGATGTGTGGGACATGCTTCACCTTCGCATTACACAGTTCGACGATCGCCGAACCGTTGGGCCATGCCGGCGTCAACACGATCGCCTCGTCACCCGGGTCGAGCGTGCAGCGGATGCCGACGTTGAGCGCCTGCACGCCGGAGGCGGTAACGACGATTTCGGCTTCCGGATCCAACTCCACGCCGTGCAGGCGGCGGTAATGCTCCGCGATAGCGCGGCGCGTGGAAGGGAGCCCCGCGTTTTCGGTGTAATAGGTGAAACCCTCGGCCATGGCGCGGATGGCTGCCTGCTTGATGTAGTCCGGGGTCGGCAAATTGGATTCGCCGAAATACAGCTTCAGAACCGGTTCGCCGCCTGCTCCGTCCATCGCCATCGCCATTTCGGCGATCTCGCGGATGCGCGAATAGGGGACAGAGAGCGCCGACGGAGCGACTTGAGCGGGCATTCGAGTCAGGACTTCTTGCCGCCTTGCATCAAGGCTTCGATGTTAACGAGTTCGGTGGGATAGTTGCCCGTGTAACAGGCGTAGCAGTATTCGTGCCGCTCGTCGCCCACGGCGGCGCGGAGTCCGGCGAGAGAAAGATACCCGAGCGAATCGGCTTCCACGAACCGGCGGATCTCTTCGACTGTGTTGTTGGCGGCGATCAACTCCTTGCGGGTGGGAGTGTCCACACCGTAAAAACAGGGCGAAATCGTGGGCGGGCAGGAGATGCGCAGGTGGACTTCGCGGGCGCCTGCGCCGCGCACCATGCGCACGAGTTTGCGGCTCGTGGTGCCGCGCACGATCGAATCGTCCACCAGAATGACGCGCTTGCCTTCGAGCAAGTGGCGCACCGGGTTGAGCTTCAGCTTCACGCCGAAATCACGGATGGCTTGAGAAGGCTCGATAAAGGTCCTTCCGACGTAATGGTTACGGATGAGCCCGTGGCGGAAGGGGATGCCGGATTCGGCCGAGTAGCCAAGCGCAGCGGTGACGCCGGAGTCCGGAACCGGGACCACAATATCGGCTTCCACGGGGTGTTCGCGCGCCAAGGCGCGACCCATGCGCTCGCGCGACGCCTGAACCGAGGCGCCGAAGACAATCGAATCCGGGCGGGCGAAATAGACTTGTTCGAATACGCACTGCGCCCGTTCGCGCGGGGGCGCGAAGTACTCGCGCGTCATGCCTTCCGGCCCGATGGCTACCATTTCGCCCGGCTCAACGTCGTTCAAGTACACCGCTCCGATGAGGTCGAAGGCGCAGGTTTCCGAGGCGAAGACATACACCACATGCCCGCCGGAAAGTTCCATCTGCCCCATGGCCAGAGGGCGGAATCCGTGAGGATCACGGGCCACGATCAGGCGGTTATTCGCCAGAAAAACCAAAGAAAACGCGCCTTCCAACTGAAGCAAGGCCTCCCGCAGCGCCCCGGTCATGGTGCGCTCGCGGGACTTGGCGACAAGGTGCAGAATGACCTCGGTATCGCTGGACGCCTGGAAAATCGATCCTTCGCGCTCTAGCTCGCTGCGCAATTCCTGCGAGTTGGTGATGTTGCCATTGTGGGCGACGGCGATCTGCCCTTTATTGCAAGCCACGGAGAACGGCTGGGCGTTCAACAGCACCGTATCGCCCGTCGTCGAATAGCGGGTGTGCCCGATCGCCATCGGACCTGTGAGCCGGGAAAGCCGTTCGGGCGTGAAAATGTCCGCCACATGGCCCATTGACTTGTAAGTGACGATACGGGAACCGTCGGAAGCGGAGATGCCGGCGCTCTCCTGACCGCGATGCTGCAAGGCGTACAAGCCCAGGTAACAGAGATTGGCGGCTTCCGGGTGGCCGTAGACAGCCACCACGCCGCACTCCTCGTGAAGCTTATCGAAGGGAGCTTCAGCCATGGAGAAGCTTCTCAAGACCATTCTCCCAAACCTCGCGGAGTTCGGGAACGGAAGCGTCCACCAACACCCTGCCACGGCAGGCGATGGTCAGCCGGTCTTCCGCCGTCACGCCGATTCGGGGCGCTTCGATCCCAAAACGCCGCGCGATCTCCTCGACTTGGTCCGGCTCGGCGGTGGAAATCAGGACCCGCGAGGGACCCTCATGGAAAAGCAGCGCTGCGGGGCTCAAATCCGATTCCAGTTCGACGCGCGCGCCCACCCCCGCGGCGCCGAAGGAGCTTTCCGCAAGCGCCACGGCAAGCCCACCGTCGCTCAAATCGTGGGAAGACTCGGCCAAACCCGCGGTGACGATTTCGCGCACCGCCGCCTGCGTCCGCTTCTCATAATCCATGTCCAAGGCGGGCGGAAGCCCCCATTCCTCCTTGAGAACTGCCTTGGCGAACTGCGTGCCTCCCATCCGCAGGCTGTCCGTTGCCCCCACGCCGCCGATGAGCATGACCGTGCGCCCGGGCTTCTTGAAATGGATGCCCACGGGCGCCTGCGTCTTCATCAGCCCGACGATGCCCAGCACCGGGGAAGGGTAGACGGGCTCGCCCAGAGTCTCGTTGTAGAGGCTGACATTGCCGCCGGTGATGGGCGTTTCGAAGAACGCGCAGGCTTCCGCCATTCCTTCAATGGCTTCCACAATCTGCGCCATGATTTCCGGGCGCTCGGGATTGCCGAAGTTGAGGTTGTTCGTCGCCGCCACCGGCAGCGCGCCCACGGACGAGAGGTTGCGGCAGCACTCCGCTACCATCAGCTTCGTTCCCTCGCGGGGGTCGAGGTGACAGTAACGCCCGTTGCCGTCGAGCGCCATGGCGATGCTTGTGCCCGTCTCCTTGATGCGCACGATAGCCGCGTCGCCCCCCGGACCTTCGAGCGTGTTCGTGCGGACTTGGTAGTCGTATTGCTCCCAAATCCAGCGTTCCCAGCAGACGTCGCCCGAGCCGAGGACCGTCTTGAGAGCCTCCGTCCAATCCCGCGCCGCATCCCAACCCGGGGGCGGGTCCATCGGCGCCGTGCGGTAAGGGCGCGTGTACGGACGGTCATAGAGCGGCGCTTCGTCGGCCAGTGGACGGTTGGGTATCTCCGCCACCACTACGCCGTGATCCTTGACGCGCAGCATTCCGTCGCCGGTAACAACGCCGATGGTGACGGCATCCAAGCCCCATTTCTTGAAGATGTCGAACACTTCCTGCTCGCGCCCCTTTTCCGCCACGAGCAGCATGCGCTCTTGGGACTCCGAGAGCATGATCTCGTAAGGCGTCATGCCGGTTTCGCGCTGCGGGACATACTGCAAGTCGATTTCGATTCCGACGTTGCCGCGGCTGCCCATTTCGCACGTCGAGCACGTCAGCCCTGCCGCGCCCATGTCTTGGATGCCGACGATGGCGCCGGTTCGCATCGCTTCCAGGCATGCTTCGAGGAGGAGTTTCTCCATGAACGGGTCGCCCACCTGCACGTTGGGGCGCTTCTGCTTGGATTCCTCGGTAAACTCTGCCGACGCCATCGAAGCGCCATGGATGCCGTCTTTGCCGGTTTTCGCGCCGACGTAAATCACCGGATTGCCGACGCCGGAAGCGCGGGCGTAAAAGATCTCGCTCTTCTTGAACACTCCAAGAGCGAAGACATTCACAAGCGGGTTGCCGGAATACGACTTTTCGAAGACGCACTCGCCGCCCACGGTGGGCACGCCGAAGCAGTTCCCGTAATGCGCAATGCCGGCTACGACACCCGTCAGAATGCGCCGGTTGCGCGCCCCGGTTTCGGGGTCATCAAGGGGACCGAAGCGCAGGGCGTCCATCACGGCGATAGGGCGTGCGCCCATGGTGAAGATATCGCGGAGAATGCCGCCTACGCCCGTGGCGGCGCCTTGGAACGGCTCGATGAAGCTCGGGTGGTTGTGGGACTCGATCTTGAAGGCGATGGCGTACCCGTCGCCAATGTCGATGATGCCGGCGTTCTCGCCCGGTCCTTGGACCACCAACTTGCTCCGCGTGGGCAGCTTCCGCAAGTGCAGGCGCGAGCTCTTATACGAGCAGTGCTCGCTCCACATGACGCTGAAAATGCCCAACTCGGTGTAGGTGGGTTCCCGTCCGAGGATCGAGACGATCTTTTGATACTCGTCCGGGGTCAGTTGGTGCGCTTCGATTACTTCCGGAGTGATGGCGCTCATTTCTTGCTCGCAGCGAAAGCCGCCGCCATGGACTGAAAGATCACCAACCCATCGCAGGAACCCATGAGCGGGTCGCTCGCCCGCTCCGGATGCGGCATCATGCCCATGACATTGCGCTCCTTGTTCAGAATTCCGGCTATATCGCGGAGCGACCCGTTGGGATTATCCACATAACGGAAAACCACCCTGTCTTCGGCTTCCAACTCGTCGAGAGTCCTCTCGTCGGCTACATAACAGCCTTCGCCGTGCGCGATGGGAATACGGAGGATTTGTCCTTTGCGCCCCATCGCAGTGAAAGGCGAATTCACGGTGCAAGTTTCGAGCTCCACCGTGCGGCAGATAAAACGCAGGCTCCGGTTGCGGATGAGAGCGCCGGGGAGCAAGCCGCTCTCCACCAGGATCTGAAAACCGTTGCAGATACCGATGACCAAGCCGCCGTCCTGAGCGAACCGTTTCACCGCCCGCATCACGGGCGAAAATTTGGCGATAGCGCCGCAACGGAGGTAGTCGCCATAGGAGAAGCCCCCGGGCAGGATGATCGCGTCGGCGCCGCACAGGTCCTCCGAATCATGCCAGACCATCACCGCCTCTTCGCCCAGATTACGCGATACGGCGTACCACGCATCATGATCGCAGTTGCTGCCGGGAAACACCACGACGCCGAACTTCATGGGGAACCTTCAGTCTAGCAAATGCCGGTGAGCCGTCACCTATGAAGTTTGTCGTATTCTTAGCGTATTAGGGAACAGATGGACACCATCGTCCGAGCCAAGACACCCACCGCTTCGGGCATGTTCGCCCAAAGCCCCCTGCGGCTGCCGCCAACCATGGTGGAGCGCGCCGCCCGCCGGCTTTGCTGGATCGCCCTGGCTTGCGCTGTGACGGCGGTGATTTCGTTCCTCATGCACCGGACGCTTCAGCCGGAAGTGGCGGCGGCGCAGCAGCAGAACCCGGTCTTGCCGTTGATGGCGCTGTTCATCGTGTTGATTTCAGCGGGGATGATCGCCGTTCAGAGGTTCCGGCTGCTCTCCCCGGCTACGATCTTAAACCTTGGTCTGGCTTTCGAAATCGTCGCCGCGTTCGTGATCTCGTTTTTCGAAACTTCGATTCAGCTTCATGCCGACCGGGTAGTCCACGGAACTTCAATGGTGGCGGTGTGGATCCTCGCGGTGGGTTTGGTGATTCCCAACACGCCTGTGGTGAAACTGCTCACCGCCATGGGCGCGGCAGCCACATGGCCGCTGGCCTATACGCTGAATCTCCATTTGAACGATTTTGACCCCCTTCCCTGGAACCGGCTGGCGGTGTGGATGTTCGGCCCGTCGGTGGTGGCTTTTTGGACCTATTTCATGGCCAAGCGGATCTACCGGATGGAAATCGCCGAGCAAAAGGCGGAAGAGTTGGGGAGCTACCAGCTTGACTATCTCATAGGCTCCGGCGGCATGGGGGAAGTGTGGCGCGCCCGGCACCGGATGCTGGCTCGCGACGCCGCCATCAAGCTGATTCGACCGGAGCTTTTGGCCATGCAGTCCGGCAGGCAGGCGGAGATGACCCGCCGCCGCTTCGAACGGGAAGCCCGGGTTACGGCGAGCCTGCAATGCCCGCACACGGTGTACTTGTTCGATTTCGGGACCACACAGCAAGGGGTCTTTTACTATGTCATGGAGTTGCTCGACGGCATCAGCTTGCAGGTGCTGGTAGACCGTTTCGGTCCTCAGCCCGCCGCCCGGGTGCGCCATATCTTGAGGCAAGCATGCGAATCGCTTGAGGAGGCGCATCGCCGGGGGCTGGTGCACCGGGACGTGAAACCGTCGAACATTTTCATCTGCAAGGTCGGGCTGCGGTGCGATTTCGTCAAAGTCCTGGACTTCGGCTTGGTCAAGCAGACGGCGGCGGAAGAAGCCACTCATTTGACTCTGGACGGGTTCGCCGCCGGCACGCCCGCCTACATGGCGCCGGAAGTCGCCCTCGGAGAAGAGCATCTGGACGGCAGAGTGGACGTTTACTCCCTAGGCTGTGTGGCGTACTTTCTTTTGACCGGTCAGCCAGTGTTCGCTGAACCGACCCCCACCGCCACGGCGCTGGCGCATGTGCAGAAGGAGCCGCTGCCGCCCTCGCAGCGGTCGGAGGTGGCCATTCCCTCCTCGCTCGAGCAGGTGGTTTTGAAGTGCCTCGCCAAAAAGCGCGACGAACGACCGCGGAGCGCGCAGGAGTTGCGCCGTATGCTCGACGCATGCACAGATTGCGGCGAATGGACAGAAGAGCAAGCGGCTGAATGGTGGGCGTTGCACCTGCCGGAGACCCGCGAGCGCTCCGCGGACAGGACGCCGCTGCCCCGCCCGGTGACAGTAAGCGATCATGAGTGAGTTTCGGGGGAGCCCTGGTTGAGGTATTGGACCCTTACGAACGCCGCCATGGCAGGCGCCGCGCTCATGCTGGCGCATCAGGTTTCGGGTAAGGCGGTAAGGGACTCGCTCTTTCTCACCGTCTATGCGGCAACCGATCTCCCACGGATGGTGATCGGGGCGGCGGCGTTCTCGCTGATCCTGGTCTCTATCTGGGCGCGCCTGATGAGTTGGATCGGACCCCGCGCGCTCGTGCCCGCCGGGTTCCTGTTGAGCGCCGCCGGGCACATCGCCGAATGGCGGTTTGTCTCCGAATCCGCTCCGGTCGTGGCGCCCATCACCTACCTGCATATCGCCGGTTTCGGGGCGGTGCTGCTCTCCGGCTTCTGGTCCGTCGCCAATGAAACGTTCGACCCGCGAACGGCGAAGCTCACTTTTGGGCGCATCGCAGGCGCCGGGACGGCGGGCGGCATCACCGGCGGATTGATGGCGGAGCGGGTGGCGGCTTTGTTTCCCCCTTCTGAGATGCTGCTCCTGCTTGCCGTCTTTCATGTGTCGTGCGCAGCGGTGCTGTTCTGGTTCCCGCGCCCGGAAAGCACGGCGAGGAGCGCGCCGCAGCCGGAGCCGGCGCCGCCGCGGGAGGTGTTCCGCCGGTCGCCTTACCTGTTCAGCCTGGCGGGTCTGGTGCTCATCGGAACGGCTGGGGCGGCAATCGCCGATTACGCTTTCAAAGCCGGCGCCGCGGAGACATTCGGCAAGGGTGCGCCGCTTCTGCGTTTCTTCGCCATTTTTTACACATCGACGCAGATTCTCACCTTCGCCGTGCAGACCCTGGCCACACGCCCGGCGCTGGAGCGGTTTGGCATTTCCCGAACCATCGGCGCTTTACCTGTTGGTTTGGGAACGGCGTCGGCGATCACGCTCTTCTTTCCAGTCTTTCCCATGTTCGCGGCGACGCGCGCCATTGAGTTTGTCTTGCGGGGATCGCTTTTCCGCTCTGGCTACGAGATCGTTTACACGCCGATCCCGCCAGCCGACAAACGCGCCGCCAAGACGATCATCGATGTGGCTTGCGACCGGCTGGGGGACGCCATTGGCGCCGGCGCGGTGCAACTGTTGCTATGGGCGGGGCCATCGTTTCTCTTGTCGCGAGTCATCGGATTGGCGGTGGTTCTCGCTCTGGCAGGCGCGTGGATTGCAGCCCGCCTGGATCGAATCTATGCGGGCATGATCGAGCGGCGCTTGCTATCGGAAGCCGCGGCGGCGGAATTGAGTGGTTTCGAGGAGTCGATGGTGGTCTCGGGCGTCTTGGAGTCGATCACGCTCCGCGCAGCCGCCCGGCATGGGGAGACCAAACCCGCCCCTGCCGCGCCGCCCTCGCCACCGCCGGCGGACCGGGTGCTGTCTGTGATTGCGGATTTGCGCAGCGGAGACGCAGACACCGTGCGGCGCGCCCTGCGGACGCTCCCCCAAGTGGATCTAATCGTTGCGCCGCATGTTGTGAGGCTCCTGGCTTGGGACGCCGTCGCCGCCGACGCCCGTCTCTGCCTGGAGCCGCACGCCGCGGCGATCACCGGCTTGCTGACGGACTTTCTTGTTGACCAGGATCAGGACTTTGCCGTTCGCCGCCGCATCCCGCGGATTCTTGCCCGCGCCGGAGGGCGCCGCGCCGTGGATGGCCTTCTCGAGGGACTCGAAGACTCGCGGTTCGAAGTGCGCTACCAGTGCAGCCGGGCATTGGACTACATCAAGCAAAAGAATCCGGACACGGTCATTCCCGAATCCCGGATCCGCGCCGCCGTGGAGCGGGAACTCGCCGTGGGACGCCCCATATGGGAGGGACGCCGCTTGCTTGACCCGGACGATTCTCAAGACGAGCTGCCCGTGGCGGATGACGCGGTCGCATCCCATGCCCGGGAAAGCTGGCGGCACCTGTTTTATCTGCTGGCCACCATCCATCCCCGGGAGCCCTTGAGAACAGCCTTCCGCGCCTTGCTTAGCGGCGACTCGTCGCTGTACGGTTTGGCCGTGGAATATCTCGACTCCACCCTCCCGCCCGGCATGCGGCAAAAAATCGAATCGTTCGCCGTGCGCGAGTGATCGGGCTCAGGCTTTAGGGTGCGCTTTGTCGTAGACCGCTATCAGGTCGGCTAGGGTCACCTGCGTGTACCGCTGCGTGGTGGAGAGCCGGGCATGACCCAGGAGTTCCTGAATAGCGCGCAGGTCGGCGCCGTCGGCGAGCAGGTGCGTGGCGTAGGCGTGCCTCAAAGTGTGGGGGTGAATGGCCGAGTCGTGAAGCACCGCTGAAGCGTAAAATTTCACGATGCCGCCCACCCCGCGCGCCGTCAACCGCTTTCCCCGGAAGTTCGTGAACAACGCCCGTTCATCCGGCGCCGCCTTGCGCTCCGGGAGATAGCGCGCGAGAGCCTCCGCCGCGCGCTCCCCGTACGGCGTCTGCCTCTCCTTCTTGCCTTTGCCCCGCACGCGAATCCACCGTTCGCTGAACTCCACGTCCTCGAGGTTCAATCCCACAAGTTCGCTCACGCGCAGCCCGCAGCCATAAAGGAATTCGAAGATGGCGCGGTCGCGAGCCGGAAAGGGACGTTCCAGTCTTGGGTCGCCCACGCCGTCCACCAGCCGGTTGGTAAGCTCTGCATCTGGAACGGGGGGCAGGGTTTTCGGCGCCTTCGGCGTCCGGAGAAGCTTGGCGGCATTCACGCTGACAGCGCCCTCCTTCAGCAGAAACCGGAAGAACGAGCGGACCGCCGCCAGCTTCCGGCGGATCGAAACCGCCGCAAGCTTCCGGGCATGCAGTTCCGCCAGCCAGCCGCGCAGCGCCAGCGTATCGAGAGATGCCGGGTCCACAGCTCCGAAATGCGCGGCAAACTCCTGGAGATCGAGGCTGTAATTGCGCACGGTGTGCTCGGAATGGTTCCCCCTCCGGAGGTGCTCGATGAAGGCGGCGATGTGCGAGGCAAGGTCAGGCATGCACGCTCCGGTGCTCTTCCAGTTTCTCCAGCGCCCTCCGGCAGACTTCAGCGTGGCGGGCGCGCTTATCGTGGCGCAGCCGGCGCCGCGTCTCCTCATCGAGCGGGGGGAGCAGGTCGAAGGTAATGTTCGCAGGCTGGTAGTTCGCAGGATCAGCGGCTGAAACGTAATGACACAAGGATCCGAGAGCCGTCTCGCGGGGCAGCGGTCGCGGTTCGAGACCGCGCGCCATCGCCGTGGCGTGCAGCCCGGCCATGAGACCCGTGGCCATGGATTCGACGTATCCTTCCACGCCGCAGATCTGCCCGGCGAACAACACCCTCGGCTCAGCCCGCAATTGCAGGGTGGGAGTGAGAAGCGCCGGGGCGTTGATGTAGGTATTGCGGTGCATCTGGCCGAAGCGTAAAAATTCGGCGTGTTCCAAGCCGGGAATCAGCCGGAACACCCGTGCTTGGTCAGCATACCGCATGCGGTTCTGAAAGCCCACCAGGTTGTAACTGTCGGCGCGCGCGTTTTCCTGGCGCAATTGCACCACTGCGTAAGGGCGCTTGCCGGTGCGCGGGTCGATCAGCCCCACGGGTTTCATCGGTCCAAAGCGCAGCGTGTCCCGTCCCCTGCGGGCGAGTTCTTCAAGCGGCAAGCAGGCTTCGAAATAGGGCGTACGGTCCTCAGGGATGTGGGCTTGAAAGCTTTCCGCTTCGAGCACCGCGTCGACAAAGCGCTCGTAGTCTTCCCGGCTCAAGGGGCAATTCAGATAATCGCCCGATGAATCGAGCGATTTGCCGTAGCGGGACGCGCGGAAGGCCACCGAAAGGTCAACCGAGTCCGCCGCCACAATGGGGCTGATGGCATCGTAAAAGAACAATCTCTCGCTGCCGGTGAGACGGGCGATTTCGTCCGCCAAAGCATCAGAGGTAAGCGGACCGGTGGCCACGATGACGATGCCGTCCGGCGGCAGCTTCGCCGCTTCTTCCCTCACAATTTCGATGCCGGGCAGTGCTTCCACCGCCGCGGTCACCTGCGCGGCGAACGCTTCGCGGTCCACCGTGAGCGCATGCCCCGCCGGAACGCGGCAGCGAGCCGCGATTTTCATGAGCAGCGAATCGAGCCGGCGCAGTTCTTCCTTGAGCAGCCACGGCGCGGAGTTTTCCTGCTCGCTTTTGAGCGAGTTGCTGCACACCAGTTCGGCAAGCCACGCTGTCTTATGGGCGGGCGTCTGCTTGGCCGGCCGCATTTCGTAGAGGGTGGCCCGCAAGCCGGCTTTGGAGATTTGCCAGGCTGCCTCGCATCCCGCCAAGCCGCCCCCCAGAATATGGATCGAAGCGCTCACTCCAACTTCAATTCTATGATGGAAGTGTACACCTGCCATGCGATTCGACAATCTGGAACCAGCGGTGGTGCGCCATGCGCGCCGGGTTTCGCCCTCGCGCGTAAGCGAAAGTCCGGCGCTGATGGAAGCGGCAGCCAAAGCGCTGGCGTTGAGCTCCGATGCGCTCATGGCGGCTCGCGACGCGGCGGGCTTCTGGCGCGGGGACCTGAAGGCGGACACCACGCTCGAATCCGATTACGTATTGCTGCAACTGTGGCTGCATCCGCCGGTGGACGGAGAATGGAAGCCCCCGACGTGGGAACGCATTCGCAAAGCCGCACGGTCGATTCTGGACCGGCAGCTCCCCGACGGCGGCTTCAACATCTATCCCAAGGGTCCGTCCGAGATCAGCGCTTGCGTGAAGGCGTACACGGCTCTGAAACTCGCCGGGATCGATCCCCACGGACCGGAAATGCTAAAGCTCCGCGAGCGGATTCTGGATCTCGGCGGGGTGCAAGCAGCCAACAGCTACGTCAAGATCAATCTCAGCCTGTTCGATCTCTACCCGCGCGATCATGTGCCCACAGTGCCGCCGGAGCTGGTCCTGCTGCCGGGCGACGCGTTGTATGAGATGTCGTCGTGGACGCGCGCCATCGTGGTGCCACTGTCGATCGTTCAAGCGGTAAGACCGGCCAAGCCGTTGCCGCGCGGTTTCCACCTTCACGAGATCTTCTCCGATAAGCCGCTGCATTACGATACCGGGCTCAAGCCGAGCTGGCGCAATTTCTTCCTGTGGGTGGACCGCGCGTTGAAACTTTGGGACAAGCGCGCCATCAAGCAAATCCGCGGTTGGGCGCTGCGCGAGGCGGAACATTGGATCCTCGACCGCTGCCGCCATTCGGAGGGCTTGGGCGCGATTTACCCGGCCATGATGTATTCGATCATGGCGCTCGACGCCCTCGGCTATGGATCCGACCACCCGGATCTGTTGGAAGCCATTCGTCATTTTGACTCGCTGCTGGTGGAAACGGAAGACCGTTTCTACTTCCAGCCTTGCACGTCACCCGTATGGGACACTGCCATTGCGGCGTTCGCATTGGGCGAAGCGGGAACCGTTCCCAAGGAGGACCTGACGCCGAGCGCGGACTGGCTGTTGACCAAGGAAGTCCGCCGCAAGGGCGACTGGTCCATCAAGCGGCCCAATCTCGAACCCTCCGGCTGGTACTTCGAATTCGCCAACGAGTATTATCCCGACATTGACGACACGGCGATGGTGCTGCTCGCGCTCGAACACGCCAAGGCCAGCAATATCGAGAAGCAAGAGCGCGCGGAGCGGCGCGCGATTCAATGGATTCTCGGGATGCAATCGCGCAACGGCGGCTTCGCGGCGTTCGACGTCGACAACGACATGGAGATTTTGAATCAAGTGCCGTTCGCCGACCACAACGCCATGCTCGACCCGACCTGCCCGGACATCACCGGACGCGTCCTCGAGGCTCTCGTCCGCCGGGGCGTCCCGCCCTCGGATCCCGCCATCCAAAGAGCCGTCGATTATCTGCTCGGCTCGCAGGAGGAACCCGGCTGCTGGTACGGACGGTGGGGCGTGAATTACATCTATGGTACGTTCCTCGCTCTACGCGGCTTGGAGCGCAGCGGGGAACGGCGCGCCGGGGAAGCCATTCGCCGCGGGGCGGCGTGGCTGCGCTCGGTTCAGCAAAAGGACGGCGGCTGGGGCGAGAGCTGCGCCAGTTACGACGCCGATGCGTTCGTGCCGTGCGAGAGCACTCCTTCGCAGACGGCTTGGGCGCTCCTGGGCCTGATGGCCGCTGGGGAACGCTCCAGCGAGGCTGTGCGCCGCGGCATCCAGCATTTGCTGGACACCCAGGGTTCCGACGGGTGGTGGCGCGAGGAGCTCGCCACCGGCACGGGCTTCCCGCGCGTCTTCTACCTCTGCTACAGCCTGTACAGCACCTACTTTCCGGTGCTGGCGCTGGCTAACTTCTTGAGACGATAAAAAAGGGCGGGCACGAAGCCCGCCCCTTGGAGCTTCTATTTTTTTCGTGCGGCTCAGGCTTGGGTGCTGGGGCTGGTGGCGGCTGGTGGCAACGCTGGTGGCAACAGCCTGATCTGGCACTTTCGCGAATTCCACGAAGGTGGCAGACGGCTCTGCTGTTTTCGCAATTTTGGCGGTTTTACGGCTGGCTGGGTCCGGCTGTTTCCTTCCTGAAAACCTCTTTTAAAGCGCAAGCGCTACGGCAGCTCCCCAATTCACCTCCGGTAGGCGGCTTTGCAGGAGGGGCGAGGCCGGCCGGCCCAGCAGCGGAGCCGGGACGATTGCCTGGCGCAGCACCGTTCGGCCTAAAATGCTCAGCGATCGACACAAATGGGCGCGCTGAGCGAGCGAAGTTTTCGAAGGTGTCAGACGGCTCTGCTGATTTCGCCAATTCTTTGAAAGTGCCACATCAGGCTGACCCTTTCGAGCCGCAG
>FWPV01003292.1_pt1 | contig 37076 bp, 34 predicted proteins | sample 2228371 | NCBI WGS metagenome assembly FWPV01 (sample SAMEA103939776, study PRJEB20133) | metagenome | reverse complement strand
GGGCGTGCGGTGGCAAGATTTCGAAGTCGTGAACCTCCCCTCCGGACGCCCGACCCTCCGGCTGCACGGCAAGGCCAAGGAATACGCCGAGCGCATGGGGGTCGCCAATATTGCGCTGTCACTAACCCATACGCGGGAGCAAGCCTTAGCCTCGGTGCTGCTCGAACGTTAAGCCAAATTACGGATCTGTAAAGAGTTGTTAAGCCGGGAGCGGAGCCGCAACCCGGATTGAGAACCTTTGCGTCTTGCATGGTGGGAATCTTCCCCAAGGATTGGTCAGCCGTGGCGCAAATGCACTCGATCCCGCCGCTTCAGGACACGCCCCCTCTCGACACGTTGTCCGACGCGGCTTGCATGCTCCGTCTTCAGGAGGGCGACACCACGGCTTTAGAAATCCTGTACAAACGCCACCGCCGCTGGGTCTATCATCACATCTTCCGCATGATCAAGAACGCCGCTGCGGCTGAGGACCTGACTCAGGAGGTCTTCCTGCGCGTCTACCAAGCGCGGCTTCACTATCAGGCGACGGCGAAGTTCACCACCTGGCTGTTCCAAATCGCCGCCAACCTGACGCTGAACTGGATTCGCGACCACCGGCGGGACCGCATGTCGGCGACGCTCGAAGACGCCGTCGTTTCTCCCGGCGCCCGGCGCGCGCTCCGGGTGAATCTGACTCCCGAGCGAATTTTGCTCCGCCAGGAACGCTTTGGGCTGGTTCGGGAAGCCATCTCGCAGTTGCCTGCCCGGCAGCGCGCTGTGGTGGTGATGCACAAATTCAGCGAGATGGATTACAACCAAATCGCCGAGGCGCTCGGATGTTCGGTGAGCGCGGTGAAGTCGCTCGTGAGCCGCGCATTTGTGGCCCTGCGAGCCGATCTCGCCCCCGCGTTGCTGCAATAGGACTCACTCAGGCGTCGCGACCGCCCGGCTGGGGCGCAGTTGCGCTTCCTCCAACCGCTGGCTTTCGCGCCAGGTGTAAATCATCCGGTGGATCACCGTCAGATTTCCGAGCACGGCGATCACCCACAACACCGGCGCCATGCGGTCGAACAAGGCGCCAATGATCAGCAGAACAATCCTTTCGGGGCGCTCCATGAACCCGACTTTGCACAGCGGAATGGTGTTTTCCGCGCGCGCCCGCGTATAGCTGATCATCACCGAAGCGGTCATCACGATGGCGGTGAGCACCACGTAAAAGTTGCGATTGATCGAGGCGTAGTAGACCAGCAAGCCCATCAATAGGGCCAGGTCCGAATAGCGATCGATCACCGAGTCAAAGAAACCGCCGAATTTGGTCACCTGGTTGGTGTGGCGCGCGACGCGCCCGTCCACCATGTCGAACAATCCGGCGCCGATAATGACCAGCGCCGCCCACCGGAACATTCCCATCCCGAGCAGGGTGGCGGCGCCGACGTTGATCACCAAGCCGAGGAAGGTCAGCACATTGGGGTGGATCTTCCAAAGGGCCAGCCCCCGGACGATGGCCAGAATGACCCGGTTGCAGCCGAGGCCAATGGCCCGCGTTATCGTCATTCCGCCTCCTTCCCCACCCTATTCTAATGAATCGTGGATGGTGGTGAATCGCAGAATCTCCATTTCTCTCACCCCGCCGGGGATCTGAATCCGGACCGTGTCCCCGGCGGTCCTATTGAGCAGACTCCGCCCGATGGGCGAGCTGGTGGAGATCAGCCCTTTCGAAACGTCGGCTTCCTCGCTGGTCACCAGCGTGAAGGTTAACTCCTGATCCTTGTCGATGTCCAGAACCACCACGCTCGATCCCAATCCCACACGGTCCCGCGGAATTTTGGAAAGATCCACCATGGACAGTTGGGCCAGACGCTTGTTGAGTTGGGCTAAGCGCGCCTCGACAAGACGCTGGCGCTCTTTGGCCGCGTGATATTCCGCGTTCTCGCTCAAGTCGCCCAGTGCGCGAGCCCGCTGAATTTCACGCGGCAACTCCACCCGCAACTCGCGTTCTAACGCGGCAATCTGATCTTGCAGCCGTTTTTTGATTTCTTCCATGAGGGGAAACCTACTCCCAGATAACAATTATAGAATGCCCGCTCTCCCGCGCCCCTCCCGGGCTGTGGTAGACTTTGCCTTCCGGTTTCCTTCAGACCGAACGACTAGCAAAGAGGTTCTCCGTGACACTGTTTGCGGTTGACTACATCATTCTGATCGTCTACTTCGCTTTCGTCCTTGGCATCGGATGGTATCTCAAGCGGACCGTTTCCACGAGCGAGGATTTCCTCACCTCGGGGCGCTCCGTGCCGCTGTGGATCACGAGCCTGGCTTTCGTCGCCGCGAATTTGGGCGCGCAGGAACTGATCGGCATGTGCGCTTCCGGCGCCAAGTACGGCATCATGACGTCCCACTTTTATTGGGTCGGCGCCATCCCGGCGATGGTGTTCATGGGCGTCTTCATGATGCCGTTCTACTTCGGCAGCCGCGCCCGTTCCGTGCCTGAGTACCTGAAGCTGCGGTTCGATGAGAAGACGCGCGCCTTCAACGCCTTCAGCTTCGCCGTGATGACGGTGTTCTCCTCCGGCATCTCGATGTACGCCCTCGGGCTGCTGCTCCAGTTGGTGCTCGGCTGGAGTTTCACCGCCTCCGTGCTGCTCTCGGCGAGCATTGTCCTGATCTACACCTTTCTCGGCGGGCTGACCAGCGCCATCTACAACGAGGTGCTCCAGTTCTTTCTTATCGTTCTGGGATTTGCGCCCCTGGCTTATCTGTCGGTACAAAAAGCGGGCGGATGGGAAGGCATGAAAACGCGCCTGCCGGCGGTGATGACGAGCTCCTGGCAGTACATGGGCGACGCCTCACAGAATCCCATGGGCGTGGACGTTTTCGCCATGGTGGCGGGGCTCGGTTTCGTCCTCTCATTTGGCTACTGGTGCACGAACTTCCTGGTGGTCCAGCGCGCCCTGGCTGCGCGGAACATGGCTGAGGGGCGGCTGACGCCGCTCGTGGGCGCCTTCCCAAAGATGCTGCTGCCGCTCGTGGTCATCATGCCGGGCATCGCGGCGGTGGCGCTCTCGCAAATGGGGCTGGGCTATGAACTGCCCCGCAAAGGCGACGGATACGACTACGATCAGGTCCTGACGACGCTGATGGCGCAGTTTTACCCATCAGGGCTCCTCGGGGTGGGGCTGACTGGTCTTATGGCGTCGTTCATGTCCGGCATGGCGGGCAATGTGACCGCCTTCAATACGGTTTGGACGTACGACATTTATCAGAGCTACATCAAGAAGGATGCGCCGGATTCGCATTACTTGCTGGTCGGGCGAATCACCACGATTGTCGGAGTGGCGCTTTCGATAGCCTGCGCTTATCTGGCGACCCTCTACAACAACATCATGGACCTGCTCCAGCTTGTTTTCGGATTCGTGAACGCGCCTTTGTTCGCCACATTCCTGCTGGGCATGTTCTGGAAGCGCGCCGCGGCGAACGGCGCCTTCGTTGGGCTGGTATCCGGGACGCTTGCCGCCGCCGCCACTCACGGGCTGACCGTCGCTGAGGGCAAAGGCGGCTGGATCACCACTCTGACCACGTATCCCTCGACGATGGCGCAGAACTTCTGGATCGCTATTTGGGCGTTCAGCGTTTGTTTCGTCGTCACAATCCTCGTGAGCTGGATTTCCACCCCGAAACCGGTGGAAGAGCTGAAAGGTCTGGTCTGGGGCGTGACGCCGATCCCGCGCGAGGAAAACGTCCCGTGGTACGAGAAGCCTGCCTTGTTGGGCGTCATCGTTTTGGCGGCGTGTGCCGTCCTGAACATTATCTTCTGGTAGGGAAACGAATCATGGATCTCCGAAAGCCGTCAGGAATGTTCTTTACCCTGCTAGGGTTCATCGTCGCCGCGGCTGGGCTGATTAACCCGTCCGCTCGCGCACCGCTAACGGATTTCAATGTCAATCTTTATGCCGGCGCCGGCATGTTGGTCTTTGGAGGATTGCTGCTGTGGTTAGCCCATCGAGCATCGCGGTAGAAGCCTTTGCCAAACGGTTTGGAGGAGAAAAGCCGAGGGTGTTCCGCGCTCCCGGGCGCGTGAATCTCATCGGAGAACACACGGACTACAACCTAGGGTTCGTGCTGCCGGTCGCCATTGACAAGGCGAGCTATGTAGCGGTTGCGCCCAACAGGGATGGCATGCTCCGCCTCTGGTCGGAGAACCTAGGGGAACAGCGCGAATGGCCAATCGCCGCTGTGGGGAGCCTGAAGCCCTCCAAGGATTGGAGCGATTACCCTGTGGGCGTGGCGCAACAGCTCTTAGCCGCCGGGTTCACTCTACAGCCGTCGGATCTGGCGATTTACAGCACCGTTCCGGTCGGCTCTGGACTCAGTTCGTCCGCGGCGCTTGAGGTTTCCGTGGCTTTGGCGCTGCTCGGCGATAGAGTGATGCCTCCGCTTGAACTCGCGAAGCTTTGCCAGCGGGCGGAGAGGGAGTTCGTCGGGATGCCTTGCGGCATCATGGACCAATACATCTCGATTTTCGGACGCGAGGGCGCCGCGGTGAAGATCGACTGCCGCACGCTCGAAAATGAAACCGTGCGGTTGCCCGCCGGGGCGGCGGTGGTGGCTGTGAACTCCATGGTGAAGCACGAACTTGGCGCCTCGGCGTACCGGGAGCGGGTGCGCGAATGCGCCGAAGCCGCTCGCGCCATGGGAGTGGAATATCTGCGCGACGCCACGCTTGAACGCCTGGATAGCGTGCGGGATCAGGTCAGCGACGTGGTGTACAAGCGGGCTCGCCATGTGATCACCGAAGACGAGCGGGTGAATGCGTTCCTGGCGGCAAGCGCCCGCGGCGACTGCGACGAAATGGGACGGCTGTTTGTCGCCTCGCACCGCAGCCTGCAACACGATTACGAAGTGAGTTGCGAGGAGCTGGACTTCCTGGTCGCCACCGCCATTGGACTGCCCGGCGTGTATGGGGCTCGCATGACCGGTGGGGGGTTCGGAGGCTGCATCGTGGCGTTGGTCCAACCGGACGCCCTGGATCGCTTCGAGGCGACGATCACGCAGTCGTACCAGGGGAAATATAATCTGAAGCCCCAAATCTATCGCTGTGCGCCCAGCGCCGGGGCCGGCGAAGCCTAGGAGCCCTCTGGCTCCCCCTTGTTTCTGATCGCGGTTCAGATTATTCTGGTCGGGGCGAATCTTTGGATGGGAGGAGCCAATGCTGCGTTCTCTTGGCGGTTACCAAGCCCAGTATCATTACCTGACGCTGCTGGTCGTCTCCGAGTTCAATGAATGGAAAGTGCTCGCCGTCGCGCCGGGCGTGACCATTCATGGCCAGCGGCAATTCAGCGAAGCAAAAGCCAAAGACCACGCGTTCGCGTTGGCGAAGGAATACATCCACAAGTTCAAACAAGAAAGCCTGCCAGAGCTTCCGGAGGTCGTCTGGCAGGCTGCTGCGCCAGAAAACTGGCTAGTCTATCACGCCTGATCCGGGAAACCGGATCAGAACACCAGCCTGAGGGCCAGTTGCACGCGCCGGGCGTTCGTGCCGTCCGGCGATCCGTAGGTTTCCGTCCCGCGCCGGAACGTCGGGTCGGGCACCAGGATGCCGGCGTAAGGCGCCGCATTCACGGTGGTCACCGTGAAGGCTCGCGCCTGCACGTTGCTGAAGTACGTATCGTTGAAAACGTTGAACGCCTCGAAGCTGAGGAAAGCCGTGATCTTCTCCTTCAGTGGCAACTTCTTGCTCAGGCGGGCGTCGATTTTCTTGATCGGATCGACATCGACGTTTTGATTGGGCCAGAACGGCACCCGGCTGCTGCCTCCAAACCCGTTGAGCGATCCGGAGAAAGCCGCGCCCGGAAACGGCGTTCCCACCGAAATGCTGGCGTAACGGTTGTGCGATGAGGCGAACGTGCCGAGGATCGATAGCTGCCAGTTGTTGATGAGATAGCGCGCTGGCGCGCTGTTGCTCTTCGTGAAGCGGGGCGAGTAGATGCTGCTCACGGTCAAGCGGTGGCGCTGATCCAGCGCCGCGGAGCCCTTTTCGCCGCGGTAGTCGCCGTTAAACACCGTCTGCGGTCCGCTGCTAAAGAAAATGTTGTTGTTGCCCGTGCTCTGCCCGAAATCGATGGCGTGGGACCACGTGTACGACAGCGAAGCCTGAAGTCCTTTCGACATCCGCTTGCGCAACTGCACCGCCAGACCGTTGTAGTAACTGTTGCCGCCGTTGTCCACTTGATTCAAGCGGCTATAGCGCGGGTCGATGCGGTTGGCGCGGAGATAGGTCGGCGTTGTGTACGTGCCTACCATGTTTCCGTTGAGGTCGTTAATGCGGAAAGTGACAGGAGGGCCGAGGGGTCCGACATTCAAGTCCCGTACAGTCGGGATATGCAAACCGCGGCTCCACATGTAAGTGACCGTCAAACCTACGGTGCGGCGCAGTTGGTGCTCGATGCCAAACTGCCCCTGCTGCGTATAGACATTGCGAAAATCGGGCGCCGGGAAAGTGAGGTTCACAGCGCCAATCGGCCGGTCGAGGTTGGCAAGCCGGTTGGGAAACACCGGACCCGCGGCGCGGTCGGCTGCGTTACTGCCTTGCAGCGAGATGCTCCGCTGGTACAAGCCGTTTTGCAGGAAGAAAGTGGATATCGTGCCGCCGGGATACCGGGCGAAAAAGATGCCGTAACCGGCGCGCAGCACCGTCTTATTGTCATTGAACGCGTAAGCTACGCCAAGGCGGGGCGCGAAATTCTTCGTGGTCTGCGGAATGCGTCCTGTAGCCGGGTAGTCGGGATTGAACATGGGCGGCTGCGGCAGGAATTCGCGGTCATAACGCACGCCAAAATTCAGGGTCCATTTCGGCGTGATGCGGAACTGATCCTGCCCAAAGAAGCTGAGCGACTTGATGGTGAAATCCACCACCGGGTTTCCCATGCCCTGAGAGTAAGTATTCCAGTTCTTCGCGCCGGTCGTGTTGCCGGTCAGGTCCAAAGCCAGGTTGGTGAAGTTGGAGTAGCTGTACGTCCCCCAGCGGTTGGTCATCTGGTCCACATAATCTTGTGTGCTGGCGAAGTCCACCCCGAACTTCATCGAGTGCCTGCCGCGCGTCATGCTCATGGTGTCGGCGAACTGAAAACGGTTCTCGCTGGGGTTTAACCGCGGGTAGTTGACCGCGGTGCCCAAATTGCTTTGACCGGTGATGCTGATGCCGAGAAGGCCAATGCCCGGAATCTCGAGTTTGGGATTCGGGTAGTCGTACTGCTTGTCCTTAAACCACCCGAAGCGGAATTCATTGAGCGTGCTCGCTGTGGGGATTGCCGTCCACGACAACCGGGCTTTGGCCACCCGCACCGAAGAATTGGCGTTATTGCCGACGCCCGCGCCGTTGCTCAGCACCGCGGCCGTCTGAATGCCATTGGGCGACTCCCACTTCATGTAATTCATGCTCGCGGTGAACGAGTGCTTCTCTATGGGGCGGTAGTCGAGTTTCAAAAAGCCCATGTTTGTGTCCGCGCGGCGCTCAACCACCTGGAACTGCCGCTCCAGGAATTTCCGCGCGGCCTCACACTGCGCGGGCGTAGCGGGGGCTCCGCACACGCCAATGTAACGCCCCGCGGAGTCAAAAAGCGGACCGTTCAGAATCTGCGCCACGAGCGGGAAGTTGCGGCGAGTCACCTCGACGTTTCCAAAGTAGAACAGCTTGTCTTTCTTAATGGGACCGCCAACGCTCGCGCCTGCCTGATGCCGGCTTTCCTCGGGGTTGATCATGGAAAACGGATCGCGAGCGTTGAAATCCTGGTTGCGGAAAAACCAGTAGGCGGTGCCGTGAACCTCGTTGGTGCCGCTGCGCGTGACCGTGTTGACCACTCCGCCTGAAGCCCGCCCGAATTCCGCCGAAAAGTTGTTGGTGAGAACTTGGAACTCTTGCACGGCGTCTTGCGAGATCTGAGCCGTGAGGCGCGTCCGCCCGGCGTTTTCATTGAAGAACTGCTGCGTGGTGTCGTTGCCGTCCGTCAAGAATGCGTTGCCCCCGGCGATGCCGCGGAACGACAACAGCCCGAAGTTGCCGTCGGGCACGACGCCCGGCGCGAGCAGAACGAACGAGTCCACGCGGCGCCCGTTGATGGGCAGGTTCAGGATCTGATCGCTTTCCACCACTTGGGACACATCGGTCTTGGTAGATTCGACCAGCGGCGCCACCGCCTCCACCTGCACTTGGGTCGCCGTGCCGGCTACGGCCAGCAGAACCGGGATGCTTACGTTCTGCCCTACCAGGACTTCGATGTCTTTCAGTTCGTAAGTCTGAAAGCCCTGCTTATTGACCGTCAGGCTATAGCCGGACGCCGGCACCAGAGCCGTCGCGGAGAATACGCCGGCTTCGGTGGTGCTCAACGTTCGCCGGATGCCTTTCGACGGGTTGGAAACGATCACTTCCGCGCCCGGCACGGCGCCGCCCGACGCATCGCGAACCGTCCCCGAAATCGCGCCGAAGCCCGCCACGGTTTGGGAGCGCGAGGGCGCCGCCAAAATCAAGATGGCGGCGCAAACCAGAATGAGATTGTGCTTCATAAAAGTCGAGACCCTCAACCAGCCAGGATATCAGACGCGGCCGCCATGGAGGACCGGATTTCGCCTGCCGGCCGGTTTCCCATCGTGATTCGCCCGGGCCCCGGCCTTATTTTCCTTTAACTTGATTTGCCCCTCCCGGGCCGGTGTGCTACCATGTAAGTGCTCTGATGGACCGCACGAGCGAGCCAGGTCCCGAATCCCAACCCATGGAGTGATAAACCCCGTAGAATGAGTTTTACCGTTTTCCTTGGCAATCTTCCCACCTGGGTTACCGCCGATGACATCAAGTCGTGGCTTGCGGCGGAGAACCTTGTGGCTGACGGGATAAAAGTCATCCGCAACCCCGAAACCCAGGAGTCCAAGGGCTTCGCATTCATCGAGGCGCCGAACGCCGAAGAGATGCAGGCCATCATCCGGCGATTTGACCGGGCGCCTTTAGAAGACAAGCTGCTGCGCGCCAATCCGGCGCAGCCGCCCAAAAGCAAGGGCGCGCCCGTTCAACGCCCAGCGCAAGCCGCCTCGTCCGAACGCCCCCGCCGCGGTGGCGGCTCAGGCGGCGCCAAGAAGCAGAAGCGTTCCGGTAAGGCTGCATCCACCCCGCAGAGCGCTTTTGCAGAGGAATTAGCCAAGGCGCTATAAGGTTCCTGGAAAGCTGCCGGATGTACGATCGCCCGGTGTGGCGGAGGACGGGTCTAGCGGCTGCTGCCGCCAGCGTGGCGCTATCCTGCCTTCTGATGCCCGTTTTGGCCGCTGAGCAGCCTTTGTCAAGCGAAGAACGGGCGAAAGCGATCCGTGAGCTCGAAGCGAGCTGGAAAGAACTGCTAGGCGCCGTCAAGGGTCTTTCCGCTGCCCAGTGGCGGTTCAAACCTTCCCCGGAGCGATGGTCCATCGCGGAGTGCGTCGAGCACATCGCCTTGACGGAGGACTCCTACTTCCAGTTGATTACACAAAAGCTGGCGAAAGCTCCGCCCGCGGCGCCGGAAAAGCTCGCCGGGGTCCGGGGAAGGGACCAATACGTGCTCGGTACGATGCCTGACCGCAGTGCCAAGCGGCAGACTTCCCCGGGGCTCGAACCTCAAGGTAAAGCCCCCGAAGAATCCCTCGAACACTTCCGCAAGAGCCGGGATCGATTCATCGCTTACGTCCGCACAACCTCCGATCCCTTGCGCTTCCGCGTCCAAGCCCATCGCGCCCTCGGTCCCATGGACGGCTACCAGTGGATTCTCCTCGCCGCCGGCCACGTCCGCCGCCACATCGGCCAAATCGAGGAAGTGAAGCGCGAAAAGGGCTTCCCCCGGTAGCCTTGCGAAGCAGCTAACCACTCTCGAAGCTTGGACCATGAACCCGAAACAGAAGCCGATTTTGGACCGCAGGACTTTTGCTAGCAGCCTGCTGTTGACTCCGCTTGCGGCGGAGGCGGCGGCCGGCGGTAATCGGCCAAACGTTCTCATATTCATCACGGACGACGAAAGCTGGCTCGAGCGGAGCATTTACGGATGGTCCTCCCTGCCGACGCCGCACTTTGACCGTGTCGCCAAGCAGGGGGTGCTGTTCACACACGCCTACACGTCAGCGCCTTCTTGTGCGCCTTCGCGCGCCGCTCTCCTGACGGGTCGCAACTTCTGGGAGTTGGAGCAGGGGGCGTTCATTCAGGCTTGGCTGCCCGCCAAGTTTCCCGTGCTCCCGGAATTGATGGAGGCTGGAGGTTACCACGCCGGCTTTACGGGCAAGGGTTGGGGTCCGGGCGTCATTGCACCATCCGGGCGCACGCGCAATCCGGCCGGAAACGCTTTCCAAAAACTCAGACGGAAGGTCCGTGAGGAGGGCATCAGCGATATCGACTACGCGGCGAACTTTCGAGATTTCCTGGAACGCCGGCCGAAAGGGAACCCCTTCTGGTTCTGGGTGGGAAGCACGGAGCCGCATGATCCCCACGGAAAAGACAATTACAAGAAGCTGGATAGGTTCGGGATCACGGCGGAGGCCATCAAAACGCCGCCTTACTTGCCGGATACGCCGGAAACCCGCCGCCGGCGCGCCAATTTCGCTTATGAACTCCGTTATACCGACGAGGATCTTGGGGCGATCCTCAAAATTCTCGAAGAAACGGGAGAGCTGGAAAACACTCTGATTGTGGTGACGTCCGACAACGGCACGGCGATTCCGCGCTCGAAAACCAACCTCTATGACTGGGGCGTGCGGATCCCCTTGGCGGTCATGTGGCCGGCCCGCATCAAGCCGGGCCGCCGGGTGGACGATTTCGTGAACTTCATTGACTTCGCCCCAACCATGCTCGAAGCGGCGGGTCTTTCAATTCCCGCGGAGATGACGGGCCGCAGTTTCCTGAATCTGTTGCTGGCGAAAGATTCGGGAAAACTGGACCGGTCGCGGCGCTGGACCGCGGCAGGATTGGAATGGCATGGGGAATTCGACCCCGTGAGTTTCGCCGCCCGTATGATCCGGGATGAGCGCTACAAGTACATCGTGAATTACGGTTCGCGCCCCACGGACCATCCTGATCCCGCCCTGCGTAACATTACTCGCCCGCAGGAGGAACTGTACGATTGCCACTCCGACCCGTGGGAGCTGAAGGATCTGGCGGCGTCCAATGCGCACGCGGCCATCAAGGAGAGACTCAAGGCTCAGCTAGAAGCTTATCAGCGGCGGACGAAGGATCCGCGGATCACCGGCGACATGGCGGTCTTCGAACGCACGCGACAGTACGTTCAGGACCGCAAACGAAAAGGGTACAAAGACGCGTGAAGCCCGCGCGGCGGACCGTTTAAGATGAGTGTCGGAACCATGCGGCACATTGTGGCGGGGACGGCGGGGCATGTGGATCACGGCAAGACGGCGCTGATTCGCGCCTTGACGGGCATTGACACCGACCGCCTTGAAGAAGAGAAGCGCCGGGGGATTTCGATCGACCTTGGATTCGCTTACATGGACCTCGCCCCGGACCTGCGTGTGAGCTTCGTCGATGTGCCGGGTCATGAGAAGTTCGTCAAGAATATGCTGGCGGGCGTGGCGGGCATCGACCTGGTGCTCTTGGTAGTCGCTGCGGATGAGTCCGTGAAGCCCCAAACCCGCGAACACTTCGACATCTGCCGCTTGCTGGATATCCGGCACGGCATCATCGTCTTGACGAAAAGCGATCTCGTGCCGCCCGACATCCTCGAGTTAGTGAAGCTCGAAGTGGAGGAGTTCACCCGGGGGTCATTCCTCGAAGGCGCGCCCATGGTCGCGGTGAGTTCCACCACCGGCGAGGGAATTGACCGGCTGCGCGAGCTTCTCGCTGCCGCCGCCGCGCGATTGCCGGCCAAGGACAGCTCCCGCCATTTCCGCCTGCCCATCGACCGGTCCTTCATCATTCAGGGGTTCGGAACGGTGGTCACCGGGACCCTCGTTTCGGGCAGGGTTCGCGCCGGGGAAGACGTGGAGATCCACGGGCTGGGGAAGCGGGCGCGAGTGCGCGGCGTCGAAGTCCACGGACGGCGGGTGGAGGAGGCTTTTGCCGGGCAACGTACGGCCCTAAATCTGACAGGCGTCGAAGCGCGGGAAATGCGGCGGGGCATGGTGCTCACCCATCCTGGGCTTTTCCAGACCACCCGAGAGGTGGACGCCCGGTTCAGCCTTCTCGGATCCGCCAAGCCGCTCAAGCACAGGGCGCCGGTACACTTTCACGCCGGCGCCGCTGAAGTGGTGGCGGAGGTCCGGCTCCTGGATGGGCGGGCGGTTCTAGAACCCGGCGCCGAAGCGTACGTCCGCTTGAAACTCGCCGAGCCGCTCCTCGTGCTGCCCGGGGACCGTTTCATCGCGCGGATGTTTTCCCCGGTGGTCACCATCGGCGGCGGCACGGTTCTTGACATTGCTCCGCCCCGCGTCAAACAGCCCGCCGAGCGCCTGAAACGGCTCGACGGCGCGCCGGTGTCCGAGCTTCTTGCGGCGCTCGTGCGGGAATCCCGTTATGGCTGTTCCCTCGGCGAGTTAGTCCGGCGTACCGGTCTCACAGCCCCGGAAATTCAGAATGCAGGACCCGCCCGGTTGCCGGGCGAGGAGGCGTGGTTTGTGGACCCGGAATGGCTCGCGGCGCTGCGCTCGCGCGTCGTTCAGGAACTCCGGAAGTTCCACGCCGCCAACCCGCTCCAAGCCGGCATGCCCAAAGAGGACTTGCGCGCCCGGCTGTTGCCCGGAGCGCCCGCGTTCCTGCTCGACAGCGTCCTGACGGCTTGGACTGACGTAGCTGCGGACGGGGACCGTGTCCGGCTTGCAGGTCACCGCGTGGCGTTTCGCGACGACGAAGAGGAGGCGCTCAAGCGCATCGAAAGGGCATTCGAGGCGGCTGGTCTGAGCGCCCCCGCCGTTCCCGGCGTTCTTGCGGCATGCGGGGTGGAGCCCAACCGCGCCCGCCAATTGCTCCAAATTCTGCTCCGGAATCGCCGCTTGGTCCGAGTTTCAGAAGACTTGGTGGTCCACGCCTCCGCCGTTGCCCGGTTAAAAGAGGCGCTCGCTCCCCGCCGGGGGCAGCGCTTCAGTGTGCCGGAGTTCAAAGAATGGACCGGTGTCTCGCGGAAATTCGCCATCCCGCTATTGGAGTTCTTGGACCGAGAGAAGGTAACCCGGCGGGAGGGGGATCAGAGGATCGTCCTCTGAGGGGGTCCCTAAAAACCAACGCCGCGCGGCTGACCCCTTTCGGTCAACTCGCGCGGCGCGAAAAGGCCTTCTTGTAAGCCGAAACTACTTCTTCTCTTCGGTCTTCTTCTTGCCCTTCTTCTTGGATTCCTTCTTCTCTTCCTTCTTCTCCTCAGCGGCGAAGGAAACGGCGGCAGCGCCGATCACCAGCGACAGGCCGAGTAGAACCGACATCAGCTTCTTCATTACTGTTTCTCCTTAGCGGGATCTTTCTTCGTGACGGTCCGTCACGACCGCCATCGTTCATAGTCTCACAGTTTCAAATGAATGCACCCTTAAACAACCATTAAAATCGTTTCATTCGAGCGGACGTCTGAGTCCGGTTTGCGGATTCTTGAGCGACTTGCAAGTGGCTATTAATCAATTACTTAGGGGTAAGAATCGAGTTCTGGACGGCCTCCCCCCGCCTCCTCGCTGGTACCATAAAAACGGCATGAAGAAGGAGGAACTGGCCAAACAGGTAGCCCGCAGCCGCGGCTTGAGCCCGTCGAAGGCTGCGGATTTGGTGGACCGGATCGTCGCGGACCTGATCCGCGAACTGCGGAAAGGGCGCTCTGTGGACCTTCCCGGACTCGGGACCTTGCATCCGCCCCACTCCGTTCCGCGCTCAGCCGGAAAAAACCGCGCCGCGGGGAAAAAGGCATGAAGCAGCGGTTGTACCCCTCGGCATCAGCCGTCGCGGAAGTGGTCCGGCGAAGCTTGGAATCAGGGAAATCTATTGAAATCGAAGGACTTGGCGTTTTTAGCCCCGCGCCGGACGGGACCTTTGAGTTTCATGCCGATTGCGCGCCTCGCGCCTTCATCGCTTACGCCGGCGAGGAGTACGAACGAGCGGAGGCTCTTTACGAGGACTTGGAAAGAGCCGGCATCCGCCCCTGGCTCGACAAGAAGCAGTTGCTCGCTGGGCAGAACTGGCCCCGGGCGATCGAACGCGCCATCAGCATCTCGGACTTCTTCATTCCGTGCTTCTCGCGGAGGGCTGCCCGGAAGCGCGGTCAGTTTCAGTCCGAACTCCGGCACGCTCTCGAGTGCGCCGCCCGCATGCCGCTTGAAGAGATCTACATCATCCCGGTGCGTCTCGACCCCTGCGAGATTCCGGATGAGATCTGCCGCAGGCTCCAATATGTGGATCTTTTCCCCGATTGGGACAAGGGTGTGAGGCGCGTGATCCGGTCGGTCTGGGCGCAGATGCGCCACCGGAGGCGTCTACTTCTTGCTTCCTAGCTTCCGCCTTGCCTGCGCGGCGTACTTCCCGTTTGGCTCAAGCTCCAGGTATTTGGCCCACGCTTCCTGCGCCGCCTTATCGTCTTTGAGGCGTTCGTTCGCCTCCGCGAGCCGGCGCCAGGCTTCTGCGGAAGACGGGTTCCACTTCGTCGCCTCTTCGAAACGCAACTTGGCGGACTTCCAAGCGCCACGCTTGGTGTAAAAGACCCCTACTTGGATCTCTTTTTCCGCCTGCAAGGGGTTGAAGGTGTACTCTTTCGCCGGTTTCGAAATAACCGATTCGTCCTCTTCCGGAGGCTCGGCTTCTTTCGGTTTCTCCTGCCCGAAGGCGCAAAGCGCCGCCAGCCAAACGGCTAACCACGCGCGTGCCACAATTAAAGTATAGCCCCCATGGATCTGCGGGAGAAAGCAGCCTCCTTGCCGCCCGCCCCGGGCGTGTATCTTTACAAAGACCCGCACGGTGTGGTGCTGTACGTCGGCAAGGCGAAGAACCTGCGCAACCGCGTTCGCAGCTATTTTTCCGACGACCGGCTCGCCGATGCGAAGACAGGCAGCCTGGTCCGCGAAGCAGCATCGATTGAGTACATCCTCGTCGACAACGAAAAAGAAGCCTTCGCGCTGGAAAACAACCTGATCAAGCAGTACAAACCGCGCTTCAACGTATTGCTGCGGGACGACAAAACCTTTCCCTTCATCAAGCTCACGAACGAACGCTACCCCCGGGTCTATGTCACCCGGCGAATGCGGCGGGACGGCTCCCACTATTTCGGTCCTTACCTGCCCGCCAGCCTGGCTTACCGGCTGGTGGAATTCATCCACCGGCGGTTCCGCGTTCCTTCCTGCCGCATCGACCTCACGCGCCGACACACCCACCCCTGTCTGGAGTACCACATTCACCGTTGCCACGGTCCTTGCGTGGAAGGATTGGTGCGCGACGAAGTATACGCCGCCGCTGTGCGCGACGTGCGCCTATTTCTGGAGGGGCGCCACCGGGAACTCGCCGAGCAGCTCCGAGGAGAGATGGAAGCCGCCTCAGAGCGGCTCGAGTTCGAACGCGCCGCCGCTCTCCGGGACCTGATCGGGACGATCGAGGAGATGGAGCAGAAGCAGAAAATGTCGACCGCCTCGGACGAGGACATCGACATCTTCGCTTATTACGCCGAGCCTCCGCTTGTGGCGGCCAACCTGTTCCATGTGCGCGGCGGGAAGATCGTGGACCGGCGGGAGTTCTTCTGGGAAGACCTCGACGACTTCGTTCCGCAGGAGTTTTGCTCCGCCCTGTTGAAACAGGTCTACCTGGATCAGCAATACATCCCGGCGCGGGTGCATGTGCCCGTGGATTTTGACGATCGCGAAGCGCTCGAGGAGATCCTGTCGGAAAAGCGCGGCCGCAAAGTGGAGATCCACACCCCCCAACGAGGGCAGCGCCGGGCGCTTCTGAATCTTGTAGAAACGAACGCTCGCCATAGTTTCGACGCCCGTTTCCGCGTGCTCAAGCCCTCTTCGAAAGCCATTCAGCAGGCGCTTCAGGACGCTTTAGATCTGCCGGAGCCGCCGCGGCGGATCGAATGCTTCGACATTTCCCATATCCAAGGCACGGATCAAGTGGCGAGCATGGTGGTGTGGGAAGACGGGGCGATGAAGAAGTCCGCTTACCGGAAATTCCGGATCCGAACGGTCGAGGGCAGCGACGATTTCGCCGCCATGCGCGAGGTGGTGGGACGCCGGTACCGCAGACTGCAAGCCGAGGGCAGCCCGTTGCCTTCCCTCGTCCTGGTGGACGGCGGTTTGGGGCAGCTCCACGCCGCGGCTGAGGCGCTGCAAGAGTTGGGGCTTGCCGCCCAACCGTTAGCCGCCATCGCGAAACGCGAGGAACTGATCTATGTGCTCGGTCAGGAGAGCGAACCGATCCGGCTCGATCGTTCCTCCCCGGTGCTGCACCTGATCCAAACCATCCGGGACGAAGCGCACCGGTTCGCCGTAACCTTCCACCGCGCCCGCCGCACGGCTGTGCGTCTGACCACGGAACTGGCGGAGATAAAGGGGATCGGTCCCCGGACGATCGAAAAACTGCTCCGGCACTTCGGCAGCGCCGCCCGGGTACGGACAGCCTCTTTGGAAGAACTTACTAAAATTATAGGAAAATCTGCCGCCGCCCGCGTGGCCGAACACTACCGCGCCACCGCAAGCCTCTCATAAAGGCTGGCGAGTTGCGTAACGCTTAGTTGTTCCGCGCGCATTCGCCCTTCCGGTTCAGCTTCGATTCGATTCTTATAGAACCCCACTAGGTTATTGCGCAACGTCTTTCTTTTCTGTGAGAAACAACGGGATGCAAATTCCAGGAAAGGCGCGATAGGGAGCACCACGGGGGGTTTTGGAGTCATCCGGACTACGGCGGAGGTGACCTTAGGCGGCGGAGAAAAGGCGCCCGGCGGAACCGTAAAAAGGCGTTCCGCGTCGCAACGGCTTTGAACAGAGACGGAAAGGTAGCCGTATTGCTTGCTCCCCGGGGAAGCCGTCATCCTTTCCGCCACTTCGAGCTGCGTCAAGCAAACGAAATTGCGCAGTAGGGAACCCATCGCCAGGACCTTTTCTACAATTGGCGAAGTGATGTAATAGGGCAAATTTCCAGCCACCACCGCCGGTCCCCATTGTGCAAGGTCGGTCTTCAGGACGTCCGCCTGCACCACTTCCAGGCGGTGGGATAACCCTTCTAGCCCGTGCGCTAGGGATGGGTCGATTTCGATAGCCACCACCCTTTCGGCGCGCTCGAGCAGGCGCCGGGTGAGGGAGCCTTTTCCGGGACCGATTTCGATGACCAGCGGGCAAGGCTCAGGGCAGGCGAATTCCGCTATCCGCCTCAAAATGGTAGGGTTGTTGAGGAAATGCTGGCCCAGACGCCGCGGCATGGGCGTCCTGCGCTAACCTTTGACTTCGATGTGGCTCTTGCGGAAAGACAATCTCACTTTGCCGGCGGTGGGCAACCCGAAAGTCGTCGCCGGATAGAACTGCGTGAAGATGAGGTTGTTCTCGAGGGAACGGCGCAGTTCCGGATTGGCTGCCAGACCGGGGGGCAAAGCGTAATCCACAACCCGCCCTGTCCGGTCCACAATGATATCCACCTCCACCTCATCGGTGTAGCTCAACGGTCCGGTGCTCCGAACGCTCGCCTCGGTAGAAAGCACCGTGGGGACATCATCTCCATGAACAAACGCCTGCGGACCCACGCCGGACACCAGCACGGCGAACAACATCACCGCGGACACCACTCCGCCGGCGAACGGCAACGCCAACGGGTACATCAGGTTATCAAGCCACAGATTGACCGTCGATATCCAACCCGCCGCCACTGCTCTCCAGGAACGCCGGGTTGCGATCCGGACCCTCTCCCGTGAGGCGATGATCCGCAGCCGGGTGGTTAAGTCGGAAGGCGGCGCCACTACAGGCATAGAACGCAAAGACTGCCGGACCTTCCTGTACTCGCCTGCCAGAGACGCGCAATGGGGGCACTCTTCCAAATGGAGTGCCATGCTCCGGCGGTCTCCGGCGTCGAGCCGGCCGTCGAGGTAAGCCGACACATTCCTGGCGGCATGCTGGCACTTCATTCTGGCCATCGTTACTCCTACTCCACTGTCTGCGGCGCCCAATGCGGCGCCGCCTCAACCTCTAACCTCTCAGCTAGAGCTTTACGCAACGCTTCCCGTCCCCGCAGGATCCGGGATTTCACAGTCCCTAACGACACTTGTAAAACTGCGGCGATTTCCTCGTAGCTCAGGTCTTCGATATCTCTTAAAACCACGGCTGTGCGAAATGCCGGATTGATGGTCTGAAGCGCCTGCTCGATCAAAGCGTGCTTTTCTTCGTTCCACGCCTCTTCATATGGCGAGCGTCCCGGGTCCGACAGCCGTTCCTGGTAACTGCGGCTGTTCTCGTCGGAGGCTTCGAGCCCGACTTCCTTCTTGCGGTGCCGGGTGCACCAGCGGCGCTGATTGTGCGCTTCATTGACGGCAATCCGGTAAAGCCAGGTTTTCAAACTGCTTTGCCCTCTGAAATCGCGGATGCTCCGGAACACTTTGAGGAACACTTCTTGAGTGACGTCGCTCGCGTCAGCCGGGTCGCTAACCAGCCGGTACACCAGGTTATAGATCGGAAGCTGATAGCGGGAAATTAAGATCTCGTAGGCCGCCTCTTCGCCGTTCCGCAAGGCTTCCACGAGGGCAGCTTCGTGGCTGAACAGGGTCTCCCCGCCCGCCGGAACCTCACAGGTCCCGAACGGCGCGTCCAAATGAAACCCTAAGGTCGTGTCGGCCACGGCAGCACCTATACCAACCAGTGTACTCCCAAATTTGGACCGGACTCAGCGTACTGCGCCCTTATAGACGCCTCCGGGCGGTAAAAGTTCCCAATGGGCCAAAATAGGAGCATCGCCATGCTGAGACGAATCCTGGCCATACATGCCCACCCGGACGATGTGGAGATCCTGTGCGGAGGGACGCTCGCTCTGCTGGCCGAGCGCGGTCACACGATCTTCATCGCCACGCTGGCGAACGGCGATTGCGGCTCTGCCGACCTGCCTCCGGAGCAGATTTCAGCCATCCGCCGGCGCGAGGCGGAGGCAGCCGCCCGGCTGCTAGGCGCGCAGTATCTTTGCGCGGGCTTCCGGGACTTGGCGGTCTTCTGCGACGACCCTTCGCGGCGCAAGGTGACCGGGATTCTGCGCGAAACCCGCCCCGACATCGTGTTGACAGCTTCGCCCGTCGACTACATGGCGGACCACGAAGCCGCGAGCGCCCTGGTCCGGGACGCTTGTTTCGGGGCGCCCATTCCTAACTACACGGCCGGGAGCGCCCCTCCCCTCGCCGCCATCCCCCACCTCTACTACATGCAGCCTATTGCGAATGAAGACCACCGCGGGGAGTTTGTCCGGCCTGATTTCGCCGTGGACGTGGGCGGCGTGATCGGCAGGAAATGCGAACTGCTCGCCTGCCACGCCAGCCAGAGGGAATGGCTGAGGTCGCACCACGGAATGGATGAGTATATCGAAGCCATGAAGCGCTGGTCGCGCCGGTTGGGCGAACTCGCCGGATGTGAATACGCCGAAGGCTTCCGGCCGCATCACGGCCACCCCTACCCGCGGACGCCGCTGCTCGAAGATCTGCTGTACGAGTTGGTGACGCGCCTGCGTTAGCCGCTTACCACTTCAGCGACGGCGGCGTTTTGGGGCGGAGGCGCTCGGTGGAGCGCATCATCTCGTCCCAAGTGACAATCCGTTCCTGGTAAGCCGCCATGCGCCCGAGGATGGCGGTGAGGTTGCTCTCGACGGCGCTTTCCACGTTGTTTACCGGCTTGCCGTCCCGGATGCTTTGGATGAAGGTCTTTACGTTGTTGATCGCTCCGGAGCGGAACGTATCATCCTTCTCCGCGCCCAGCCACTTGTTTTCGCCGAGAATCTCTACGCGTCCGTTGTAGTGCGTGTCGGCGGCGCCTTTGATGCCGAAGCACCGCACGCACAGGTCGCTGTAAGAGCGCGTAAGCTGGTGCGAAGTGAAACTGGCCTGGACGTTGTTGGGATACCAGAACGTCACCGCGAAACGGTCCGAGGCGTCGTTGTTGGAGGCATAGGGCGTCCCGGTCCAATCCGCCCGCCCGCAGGTCCCGCAAGCCTTCACCGGATGGGCGTTCAGATACCAGTTCGCCATGTCGAGCACATGAATGTTCTGCTCGACGATGATGTCCCCGCCGTAGACCTTGTGCATGTAAAAGTTCAGGATCTCCGCCTGCGCCGGGTCCATGCCGGGCTTGCCCTTGTCCGGCGAGGGGCGCCCGGCGAAGTAGTAGATCTGCGCTAGTTCCACCTTACCCAAGTCGCCGCGGCGGATGCGGGAAACCAGCTCCTGAAAAACGGGCTGCGCCCGGCTCTGGAAATCCACCAGGTAGCTCAGTTTCTTCGCCTGCGCCTTCTTGCCGCTCGCCAGAATGCTCTTGCAGCCGGGCACATCGACGGCTACGGGCTTGGCGAGAAAGACGTGCTTGCCCGCGTCCACGGCGGCTTCGGCTTGCTCCGGGTGAAAGTACGGCGGCGTTTCGATGACCACCGCGTCGAGTTTCGAGTTGGCCAGGCGCTTATAGGCGTCAGGACCGTGGTAAGCCCGGGAGTCGTCCACCTTGAATTTCTGCTGCGTTTTTTCGAGGTGGGCTTTGACGACGTCGGCAAGCGCGACGATCCTCGCGCCGGTGTATTCGGGGAAAAACGGGCCGATCCAGTTGCCCCGTCCGCCGCAGCCCACGATCCCGACTTCGACCGCCGAGTTGGCTTGCGTCCCGAATACCGTTTCGGGTTTGAGCACGAGCAACCCGCCCGCTGCTCTCAAAAAACTCCTGCGTTCGGCGCTGCGGCCGCTGGATGAATCCATGAGCAGTCACCTCCGGAAAGAGGCACTATATCACGGCCCGCGCTGCGCCGCTCCTGCGTCCTGGTTGTCAAGCGCACACGGCCCTTGCCACACTGAAGGGGACCATGGTGGAAGTGGTACACCCCGGCGCCTCCGCGGCTAAAGCTCGCGTGGCGCTCTTCGATTTCGACGGCACGCTTTCGTTGATCCGCTCCGGCTGGGTTGAAGTAATGGTCCCGATGATGGTCGAGATCCTGGCGGACCTCAAGACCGGGGAAAGCGAACAGAGCCTGATTGAACTGGTGCGCGATTTCGTGGCGCGCCTGACGGGAAAGCAGACCATTTATCAAATGATCGAGCTAGCCCGGCAAGTGGAGCTGCGGGGCGGCCGCCCGCTCGATCCGCTGGTTTATAAGCACATGTATCTCGACCGCCTGTGGACGCGCATCCGGCACCGGGTCGAGGATCTCGAAGCGGGGCGCGCGGCGCCTGATGATTATCTCGTCCCCGGCGCCCGGGCTTTGCTGGAACGCCTGCGCGAGCGGGGATTGCGGATGTATCTGGCGAGCGGCACCGATGAGGTGTATATGCGGCGCGAAGCGGACCTCCTCGACGTTACCCGGTATTTCGACGGCGGCGTGTACGGGGCGCTCGACGATTACAAGAGTTTCTCCAAGGCGATCCTGATCCAGCGAATTCTCTCCACCGCGGAATTCCGGGGCGAGGAACTGCTCGGCTTCGGCGACGGCTATGTGGAGATCGAAAACGTCAAGCGCGCCGGCGGCGTGGCGGTGGGCGTGGCTACCGACGAACCGGAATGCCGCCGCGTGGACGAATGGAAGCGCAACCGCCTGAAAGGAGTCGGCGCCGATTGGATCGTGCCGAACTACCTCGAACTCGATGAGCTATGGACGGCTCTCTTCGCCGCCCCAGCTCCGGTGGCCTGAGGCCGGTTGGTGTCCGTGGATCTGAGTTGCTAGGGCGCTCGTCGCCAAAGGCGATTCCCGCCAGCGCAATCCTTGACTCGGGGTTCCCGTTATGGGAACCGGGCGTCCCCACTCATGGGGACGCCCCGACTCTTGGCGCTTCGATAAGTGGAGGCGCTGCAAGCACGAGTGCTTGCGCCACGGGGTGTGGTGGTTGTGGCGCGAGCTTTAGCTTGCGGCGTCCCCACTCATGGGGACGCGCGCCCAACTGCGCGCCGTCCGCCAAGCGCTCGGCTCCCTGTTACAGATCTACATCGACCGGCGGCGGAAGGCGTATCGGCCTCGCTGTTTGGTTTGGTGACGTTGCTGCGGCAAGAGATGGCGGACCACCCGGAAATGACGACCGAATTCGACTGCCAAGTCAGCGACCGCAGCATCACCCGTGCCGCCGCAGCGTGAGCAAAGGTGGAAACGCCAAACTGAGGCGGCGCCGGCCGCCTCAGTGCTTTTGCATCAGGGTGAGCAGTTTGCGATCCAGTTTGTGCCCGTACCAGTCTTCGTAATCGACGTCGGCGCGTCCGGAATCGAGGACGCCGAAGCTGCCCCGCAGATTCCATAGCGCCCAGCCGATGCCGTAGTTTTCGAGCGCTTCGAGCCAGTCGGTGAACCAGGCGAGGAAGACACTGTGCGGCGTCTTGTTGTAGCAGCCGCATTCGCCGCAATGGACGCCAATGCCTTTGCGGGCCAGCTCGCCCCATGGTTTCAGGCGCTCTTCGAGAATCTCCCGGCTCGCGGTGATTGTGCCATCGGGCTTCTTCATGGGCCAAGTGGGTTCGGGAAAGGTCCCCTTGCGGTCCACCCACGAGGCGCGGTAGTGGCTCAAGCCTCCCGGCCAGTAAGCGTGCAGGCTTTGCGCGACGCCGGTGGGGATCATTTCATCGACTACGCTGTTGCCGACATCCAATCCGTCGATGATGATCAGGCGGCGCGGGCTGGTCTCGCGGATCTTGTTCACCGCCGCCGTCATCACCCGGCGGTAGTCTTCGCGCCTCATGTAGTCGTCGCGCGGGCGCGGCGCTTCGTTTAGCAGGTTAAAGCTCAGGTCGAATTCCGAAACGCCCTGATACCGCTTGGCGAAATAGTCCCAGTGATAAATGAACGCATCCTCGGCGCGGCTATCCAGCCACAGGATGAAGGGCTCCCTTTCGGCGTTGTTGATGCAGTAGCCGGGCGCCCGGTGGAAATTGAGACTCACGTGAAGCCCGTATTTGCGCCCCAACTCCACGATGCGGTCCACCGGCTCGAGCGCGCTCTCCTTGATCTTCATTACGTCGTCCACGCGCATCTGCCGGGTCTCGCGCCAATCGCTATCGATCCACAACCAGTAGTCCATCGGGAAGCGCACAAAGTTGAAACCCCAGTCGCGGATCCAGCGCAGCTCGTCTTCTTTGACCAGCAGCGACTGCCGGTCCTGCTTGGTCAGCGCCTGAAACATATCCAACAGGTTGAAGCCGCGCCAGCGGGGGATGGCGGTCTGCGCGACTTTCAACGAAAAACGGGTTTGGGCCGCGGCGCCGGTGGCTAGCGCCGCTCCCAAAAATGTCCGTCGGCTTACACTGGCGGCGTTCATAAAGTCCCAATTATATAGGCTGACGCGGGGGTGCTAGATTGAGTGGGAATGTTGAGGCGAACTTTCCTTCAAGCCTCGGGCGCTGCCGCCGCGCTCGCGGACGGCGCCCCTGCTATTCACAAAGCGATGGATTCCATCCGCGCCGCCATTCCTGCCGCGGAAGCCAGCCCGGACCGCCCCCTTTACCACTTCCGCCCGCCGGCGCAGTGGAGTAACGATCCCAACGGTCCCATCTTTCACGACGGCTGGCATCATCTGTTCTACCAGCACAATCCTTACGGCGCGCATTGGGGCCACATGCATTGGGGGCATGCGCGGTCGCGCGACCTCGTGAATTGGGAACACCTGCCCGTGGCGCTCTGGCCTTCCACGGAGGCGGGCGAGGAGCATGTGTTCTCCGGCGGCGCAATCGCCGGGCCGGACGGGCAGCCGCTGCTGTTCTACACGAGCATCGGCAAGCGCGACCCGGAACAGTGGGTGGCCGAGCCGGTGGACGGCGAACTGATCCAATGGCGCAAGCATCCCGCCAATCCTGTGCTCACCGAAAGATTGCACGGCGGCGTGAAAGTGTGGGACTGGCGGGATCCTTTTCTGTTTCGCCACAACGGGAAGACGTATCTGGTCGCGGGCGGGAACCTGTCGAAAGAAGGCGGGCACGGAACGGTGCAGCTTTACGAGGCGAAAGACGCGTCTTTGCTGGTGTGGACTTACCGGGGCGTACTCTTCCGCCATCCGGACCGGGCGGTTCGCAACATTGAATGCCCCAACTTCTTTCCGCTGGGCGGAAGATGGGTGCTGCTGGTCTCTCCGCACCGCCCGGTGGAGTACTTCGTGGGCGATTTTGAGGAACCTCGCGGGAGGTTCTTCGCCGAGACGCACGGGGTGCTGGATCCCGGACCTGCTTACGCAAGCAATGTGCATTTCACGCCCGGCGGGCAGTGCATTTTGTGGCTGTGGGGACGCACCGAAGTGAAGCCGGGAAGCGCTTGGAATTCGATCATGCTGCTCCCGCGTGTGCTGACGCTCGGCGACGACGGGCACGCGCGGCAGCGCCCCATCGAGGCCTTAAGCCAGTTGCGGGTGGAGGAGGCGGAGGGAAAGCCTCAACCGCTCACCGAATCCGGCGTCCCCTTGCCGCTGCGATCAGAGTTGCTCGAAATCGACGCACAGATCCAGTGCGGCAAAGCCCGTCAGATCGTGTTGGCGCTGCCCGGCACAGAGGTCATTTTCGATCCTTCGAGCGGAAGGCTGGCGGCGGGAAGATTTGGAACCTATCTGGGGCGCTCCTCAAACCTCCGGCTAAGGGTCTTTTTGGACCGCCGCGCGCTAGAGGTATTCGGAAATGAAGGCGAAGCGGCCATCTATTGCTGGATGCCCGAGGCGCGCGGTGAACCGGCGCCCCGGCTGCTCGCCCGCGGCGGCGAAGCAAAGCTCCTCTCCCTAAGCGTCTGGCGGCTAAAGCCCGCCGAATTCAAACTCGTATTCTGAGGACCCCGCACCGGTTCCTGAACTCATCAGGCTTGCGAAATCCTCCGGGTATGGAGCCCGAAAGTGGAGGCCTTTGGGGAAGGCAGGCGCCGGGTCAAAGAATACTTCGGCGCAGTGGAGGGCGTGGCGCGGCAGTGGAAGAATCTTCGCAAGACGAGGGCTGAAGCCGCTTTCGAGGAACTCCAGAAACAAAGATTCGTCGGGACCGTAAATCTTGTCTCCCGCGATGGCGTGCCCGATGTGGGCGGCGTGGACGCGAATCTGATGCAGCTGATCGGTTTGGGGCTCCACTCGAGCCAGCGTGTAACCGCCTTTGGTCCGGAGGGGAACGAAGCGTGTGACGGCGCGCTGCCCGCCCTCGACAACTCCTTGGCGGATGGCCACGCGGGTTGCACCGAGGCGGCCAACCGGGGCGTCCACCGTCACCGGCTCGCGAAGCTCCCCGGTGAGGATGGCGAGGTAGATCTTGCGCACCCGGCGGTGCTGAACCGCGCGTTGCATCTGCGACGCCGTGGCGGGATCCTTGGCTACGACGATGATGCCGCTGGTTTCGCGGTCGAGGCGAAACGGCATGTGGACTCGCTCCAATCCCAAATATTCGCGGCAGGCGCCGGCCAGACTTGACCAAGGTCCACGCTTGGAGGGATGGCAGAGAACATAGGGCGGCTTATCGACCACGAGCCACTGCGGGGTCTGCTCCAGGATCCACGATTCCAACTCAGCCGGGGTAATTTCCCAACCCCACGCCGTAGGGGGCATGTAGAGAGTGTAGCCGGAAGGCGCGTCCAAGGGCCGGGCGGGAGTTTGATAGGGCCGGGCGGGAGTTTGATAATGTTGGGTCGTGGGCGGATGGACCAAGGCCCGGGCGCGGGCGATTTCGCAAGCGTTGTTTCTCGTCCTGTTCATCGTGCTGCTCGTCCGCACGGCTTTCTTCGGCTCGCTGAAAGCCGTGAGCGGAGATCCGGAAGCGGGCTTCGGAATCAAGATTTTCTTCCAGACAGACCCGCTCGCAGCGGTGCTGAGCGCCCTGGCCACGCGCACGCTTTATGAGGGCTTGGCGTGGAGCCTTGCGATTCTGATCCCGACCTTTTTCATCGGGCGATTCTATTGCGGATGGATTTGCCCGCTCGGGACGCTGAATCACCTGGTGAGCGCGGTGAAGTCGCCTTGGAAGCGCGGCGTGCGGGCGCTGGACTCCAACCGCTACCGCACGTGGCAGCGGATAAAGTACTACGTTCTGGCCGGGGTGCTGGCCGCGGCGGCGCTCGGCAGCGGCATCGGGGGCGTTCTGGACCCGATAGCCATCACGGCCCGGGCTCTGGCCTTGGCGGCGCTCCCCGCGGCGCACGACCCTCTGGCGTTCTGCGGGTGCGGCTTGGCGCCTTTCGAGCGTCCGCACTTCCAGCAGGCTGTGATGGTGGGATTGCTCTTCGCCGGAATCCTGCTCGCCAATCTCGCTGTGACGCGGTTCTGGTGCCGGGCTCTGTGTCCGCTCGGAGCATTGCTCGGCGTGGCGTCACGCTGGAGCGTATTCGGGCTAGAGAAAAAGAGCGGTGGATGCAACGACTGTAGGCACTGTCTGCTAGGGTGCCAGGGAGGCGACGATCCATTGCCCGGCGCGCGCTGGCGCAAGGCGGAGTGTCACCTGTGCTTCAACTGCCTGCGGCAGTGTTCGGAAAGCGGACTGAGGTTCCGGTTCTTTCCGGGAACAGAACAGACTGCGGCGCGGCTCGATGGGGACCGGAGAGCAGTGCTGGCGAGCTTGGCCGGCGGCGCGCTTTCGGTTCCCTTCTTGCGAGCCGACACCGCGGAGCGAGCGCGGCGCATCCGTCCGCCCGGCGCCGTGGACGAAGCAGATTTCCTGGCGCGCTGCATACGATGCGGCGCTTGCATGAAGGTTTGTCCGAACAACGCGCTGCACCCCGCGGCGACGGAGGCGGGATGGGAGGGGTTCTGGACCCCGGTGCTCATACCGCGAGTGGGTTATTGCGAGACGAACTGCACCCTGTGCGGGCAGGTATGCCCCACCGGCGCCATCCGCAAATTCACCGGCAAAGAAAAGGGCTGGGCGCCGCCCTCGCCTTCGCCCATCCGGCTCGGCACGGCGTTCTTCGATCATGGGCGCTGCTTGCCTTGGTCCATGGCGACCGATTGCATCGTATGCGAAGAGGTGTGTCCGACGTCTCCGAAAGCGATTTATCTTCAGGAAGCGGACGTCAAGGACCGCGAAGGCAGGACGGCGAAAGTAAGGCAGCCGCATCTGGATCCGGCGTTGTGCGTCGGATGCGGCGCATGCGAGAAGGCGTGTCCGATGTTGGGTTCGCCGGCGGTGTATGTCACCAGCGTGGGCGAAAGCCGTTCGAGAACCAACCAGATTATTCTCAAGCGCCAGCGGGTAGAAACAGAGTTGCGGTTGCCTGAGGAAACGCGGGGGTGGAAGCGCAAGGGGACCTTGCGCGTGTTCGACGCAAGGAATTTGTGGGAGTACGTCAACGGAGACGCCGAACGATATTTGGCGGCGGGCGTCCAGAAAACGTATACGCAGCGTTACGAGCACCGGAGCGGAGGCGAAGCGGTGGTGGACGTGCATCGGATGAGCAGCGCTGCAGGAGCATACCGCCTGTTTGAGTCGGAGGCGGCGGCGGCGGCGGGATCGCAGCCGGTCAAAATCGGCGATGCAGGACGGGATTATGGCGCATCGATCACGTTCTGTGCAGGGGAGTTTTTCGTGCGGCTAGTGGCGTTTCAAGACGCTCCCGCGGCACGGGAGGCGCTCAGGGATTTGGCCCGAGCCGTCGAAAGCGCGTTGGGAATGCCTACACGGCGGTCTGAGAATCCGCCACGTTAAGCTCTGGCCGGTGCGTGATCTCCTTTGTTTCCAATCTCGTTGGTTTTGGCGCGGGAAATGCACATACGAGGGCAGGGATCACTGTCTTGACCTTGCCATTCGACACGTCGGAAATTGGTTGGCTCAATGTAACCAACGCTGCGCTCGGGATCGTGGTGGTTGTCTTGCTTGCCCTCATCGGCGCCGCCGCGCTCAGGGATTTGTTTCCTAGGGTGCGCTTCTGGCTTTACGGGAAGCGGATGGACGCCGAGGTGAGGCGCCTGCTGACCCAATACCGGCTGTGAGGGCACGCCCGCATCCCGCGCGCATGGAGCCTATGACCGTGGGATGTTGTACTTCTTAATCTTGTCGTAGAGCGTAGAGCGATCTATGCCTAAGCTCGCGGCGGCTTCCTTGATGTTCCCTCCTTTGCGCTCCAAAGCTGACTCGATCATGAGCTTTTCCATCTCATGAAGGCTCATTTCGGGCAGCGTCCAACGGTGGCTGTTAGCCCGGCGCTCGAGGAAAGAAAAATCTTCCTCCGTGAGGGTATCGCCCCGGCAGGTGATGATCGCACGCTCGATCGAATTCTCGAGTTCGCGCACGTTGCCGGGCCAGTGATAGTCGAGCAGCGTTTTCAGGGCTCCTTCAGAGATGGCGGAAACCGGCCGGCGCAACTCGCGGGAAAGCCGCTCCAGGAAATGCTGCGCGAGTAAGGGAATGTCCTCGCGGCGTTCCCGCAGCGGCGGCACATGGATTTCGATTACGTTGAGCCGGTAATAGAGGTCATCGCGAAACCGTCCCTCGCTGACGGCTTGCAGCAGATCGACTTTCGTGGCGGAGATCACCCGGACGTCGACATGCACCTCTTCAGCGCCACCCACGCGGCAGAACGAGCGCTCCTGCAGCACCCGGAGCAAGTCCAACTGCAATTTCGGAGAGATCTCGCCAATCTCGTCTAAGAACAGCGTTCCGCCGTCGGCGACTTCGAACTTCCCTTTCCGGCGCTCGCCCGCTCCCGTGAAAGAGCCTTTCTCATAGCCGAACAACTCGGATTCGAGCAGCGTTTCGGCTAACGCCGCGCAAGACACCGCGACAAAGGGCTTTGCGGCGCGGTCCCCGGCGAAGTGAATGGCGCGGGCGATCAGTTCCTTGCCGGTGCCGCTCTCTCCTTGAATTAAAACGGTGCTGCGGAGGCGAGACACCTCGCGGGCAAGCGCGAGGATCTCCTGCATCTTGGGGCTCTTGCTGATGATGTCGCCGAAGTGGTACTGCCGGGCGAGTTTCTTGCGGAGAATCGCGTTTTCCCGCTGAAGGTTCTTGACCTTGATGATGCGGTTGACCATCAGCGATATCTCTTGGGGATTGCAGGGCTTGACGATGTATTCCTGCGCCCCCTCTTTCATCGCCGCGATGGCGGTGTCGACGGTGGCGTAAGCGGTGATGATGATAATGGAAGCGCCGGGGTGGATACGGCGCAGTTCCGCCATCGTTTCAAGCCCGTCGATTCCGCCCGGCATCTTCAGATCGACGAAATAGATGGCGTAGTCGCGGCGGCGCGCCTTCTCGATGGCTTCCTGCCCGGAGCGCGCGGTGTCCACCGGATAGCCGTCTTCGCGGAGCCACGCGGCGAGCGACTCGCACATCACTTCTTCGTCGTCCACCACCAGAATGTGCCAATGGGATTTCATGTCTTGGATCACGCCGCTGCCACCAAGTTCTCTCGCGGCAACGTCACTGTAAAAACCGAACCCTCGCCGGGACGGCTCTGAACGTCGATCTCTCCGCTATGCGCCTGTATGATGCCGTAGCTGACCGACAAACCCAATCCCACGCCCTTGCCCTCCGGCTTGGTCGTGAAAAACGGGTCAAAGATCCGGGGCAGGATGGCTTCGGGGATGCCCTCGCCCGAATCGCGGACCGAGAACCAGACGCCTCTGCCATCCGCGGTTGCGCCGCTGTGCACTTCCACCACGCCCGCGCCTTTGGCTTGCACTGCCTCGGAGGCGTTCAAAATGAGGTTGAGCACCACCTGCTGGATTTGAGACCCATCGCAATCCACGGGCGGCAAGTCCAGCGCAAGATCGGTTCGCAAGGTGATGTTGGCCAGCTTTAGTTTGTGCTCCACCAGCGACAGCGTGGCGCGGATGAGGCGGTTGAGATCCTGAGATGAGCGCTGCGGCTTGCCCCGGCGGCTGAAAGCGAGCAAATCGGAGACGATCCGCCCCACGCGCGAAGTTTCGCTGGTGATTTGGGTCAGATACTTCTTGAACTCGGCTTCGCGTCCGGGAGGGATGCCGTCGTCTTTGAGAATGCGCTGCATGAGCATGCTCAGATTCAAAACCCCGGAGATGGGGTTGTTAATTTCGTGAGCCACGCTGGAGGCTAGCTGCCCTAAAGAAGCCAGGCGCATGTTCTGCTGAAGCTTCTGCTCGGCTTCCTTCAAAGCGCGGGTGCGCTCCTCGACCTTCGATTCCAGCGTCTGCGTAAAACCACGGATCTCCGCCAAAGCGTCGCGCAGGCGCACGCGCATGACTTCAAAGGCGCAGGCCAAGCCCTCGATTTCCTCGCTCGTGTCGACCACCTTCACCGGGCGGTCGAGGTTCATGTTCGAGATCTCGCGGGAAGCTTCGACCAGTTGCCGTATGGGGCGGGTGACGAAGCGCTGGGTGAAGAAGAAAATGCAAAGGCTGATCAGCGCGACTTCAATGACCGCGCGCACGGCGACGCGAGTCTTCATCGCCGCCAGTTCCTGGTCCACCGGCGCCAGGCTGAGATGGACCTCCAGCAGACCAAGCACTTTGTGGCTGGCTGGGTGGGCGTGGCACTCCGCCTGGCTACAGGAAGGTTCGTTGGGAATCGGCGTATACATCACCAGATTGCGTCCCTTCGCCGCCCGGTAAATCTGAGTGCTCGGACTCAAATCCGGCCGCGATAGAGGCAGCGCCCACGTGTGGCAAGCGGTGCAGGCTTCGGGCTTTGTGGCGGGATGCCCTTGAATGTCGGCGGGGTTCGTCGAGAAGGTCATGCGCCCGTCGCGGTCGAACATGCGAATACGGTCGATTCCCTGACGCTTGGCGATGGTCTCCATGACCTGATAAGCGTCCTGCCGCCGGTCGGCGAGCATGGCGTGCCATGTCGCGCTGGTAATCCCGCGTGAGAGCTGATCCGCGCCCTGCACGATGGTTTGAAGCATCTGGCGCTCTTCGGCGGCGGAGGTAAAAATGCCGGAAAACGCGGCCACGAGCACAACGATCACGGTTAGCGCCAGCACCAGTCGTTGCGCGAGGCGGCGGATCATTTCCGATATCCATATCCATTATTGCGCCCGCGGCGCGCTGCGTGGCGCCGCGGATGCACTCTGAATGCTATAAAGAGATCGGAAGGTGCTATGGCGGCGCGGTTCACTCGGCGCGAATGGCTGGCCGGAGCGCTGGCGGCGCCGGCGACGGGGCGCTCCCGTGTCGTCCTGGCGCGAGGGGGACAAGCGGCGGCGCTGCTCGACCGGGCGATGCAGGCCTATTTCGGCGTGGACTCCCCGCTCGAGGCGTGGCGCCAGGTGGCGCGTCCTGCCGAGGTCGTAGGTCTCAAAGTCAACTGCCTCGCCGGTAAGGGCATGTCCACGAGCGTCGCCTTGGTGGAGGCGGTCTGTGAACGGTTGCAGCAAGCCGGCATCCCGCGGCGGAACATCATCATTTGGGACCGTTCGAATTACGACCTCGAAAGCGCGGGGTTCCGCATTTCGGAGAGCCGGGACCGCATCCGCTGCTTCGGCAACGATACCGCGGGTTACGAAGACGAACTCACCGTTTCAGGAAACGCGGGCAGCCGGCTGTCGAAGACGCTGACGCGCCTCTGCGACGCCGTCATCAATCTTCCAATCCTCAAGGACCACGGCATTACGGGCGTCACCATCGCGCTGAAGAACATGTTCGGCGCCATCCACAATCCGAACAAGTATCATCCCAACGCCGGCGATCCGTCCGTGGCTGAGGTCTACCGTATGCCGCCGATCCCCCGAAAGGTGCGGCTGACCATCTGCGACGCTTTGACGGCGCAGTACGAGGGAGGACCGTCCTATATGCCGCAGTGGGCGTGGGCGTGCCAGAGCTTGATCGTCTCGCGGGACCCCGTGGCGCTTGACGCCGTGGGGTGGGAGATCATCGAACGCAAGCGCGCCGAGAAGGGCTTGAAGCCCCTGAAAGCAGTGCGGCGGGAACCGTCCTACATCGCCGCGGCGGCTAGGATGGGCTTGGGCGTAAACGACCCGAAGAGAATCGAAAAGCTGGAAGTATGAGTCTGCGGCGAATTGAACGGCGCGCCTTCCTGACTGCCGCGGCGTGGCCGTGCCTAGCCGCTGAAAGCGACGCCCGTTACATCGCCGAGGCGCGGTATTACGAAAAACTGCCCCACAACAAGATCAAGTGCACGCTTTGCCCGCGGGAGTGCGTGATTGACGACCGCGAGCGGGGCTACTGCGGCGTCCGGGAGAACCGGGGCGGGAAGTACTACACGCTCGTGCACTCGCGGGTGGTGAGCCTGAACGTCGATCCGATCGAAAAGAAGCCGTTTTTCCATTACGCCCCCGGCAGTCTCGCGTTCTCCATCGCCACAGCCGGTTGTAACGTCAATTGCAAGATGTGCCAGAACTGGGAGATCTCCCAAGTTCGCCCGGAGCAGGTTCCAAGCCAGCACCTGCCGCCGCGGCAAGCGGCGCAGATGGCTCGCCGGACGGGTTCGAAAGTCATCGCCTACACCTACACCGAGCCGGTGATCTTCTTCGAATACATGGTGGACACAGCCGACGCCGCGCGCAAGGAAGGCGTAAAGAACTGCGTGGTGACCAACGGGTACATACGCCTGGAGCCGCTCCGGGACCTGTGCGCGCGGGTGGACGCCATCAAGATCGATCTGAAAGCCTACTCCGAAAAGTTCTACCGGGAGGTCGTGCGGGGCGAGCTGAAACCCGTCTTAGAGGCGCTGTCCGCCATTCGCAAAACCCCGGTGTGGCTGGAGATCGTGTACCTGGTGACGCCGTCGCTCAATGACAGCGACAGCGAATTTCAAGGGCTGGCGCGTTGGGTCAAGAAGGAACTGGGCCCGGATGTTCCGGTGCATTTTTCCCGCTTCCACCCGCAGTACTTGCTGAAGAATCTGCCGCCGACGCCGGTGAAGACCTTGGAGCGGGCGCGCGCTATCGCCAAGGCCGAGGGGCTCCATTACGCCTATGTCGGGAACGTGCCGGGGCACCCCGGGGAAAACACATACTGCCCCGGTTGCGGGAAAGCGGTGGTGGAAAGATACGGCTTCCGGGTGCGCGCCATGCGGCTGAAAAAAGGGCGCTGCGAGGCGTGCGGCCGACCGGTGGCTGGAGTCTGGGAGGTCTGAAAGGATGCTTCCACGCCGGGGGTTCCTTATGTTTTCGAGTTTCGCGCCGTTCAGTTGCGCGCAGCCCAAGCGGGTGCGCGAGCCTGTGGTGGCGGGTTCGTTTTATCCCGCGCAGCCCAAAGAGCTGGCCGCCATGGTGGACGGCTTCCTGGCCAAGGCTCCGTCCACCGCGCCCGGAGAGGTGATCGCGCTGGCTGTGCCGCACGCGGGGTATGTCTACTCCGGCGCCGTGGCGGCTCACGGCTATGCCTTGGTGCGGGGAAAGAAGCACGCCCGTGTGGTGGTGATCTCGCCTTCGCATGTTGACGCGTTCCGCTTCGCCGCGGTCTTCGACGGTGCGGCTTATGCGACGCCGCTCGGTCCGGTAGACGTGGATAGCGAATTCGCCGCGCGGCTGGCGGCGGCAGGTGCGCAGACCAAGCTTTCAAGCCGGGGGCATGTGGTTTCGGGGCGCGGCGAGCATGCGCTTGAAGTGCAATTGCCGTTCTTGCAGCGCGCGCTCGGGCAGTTCAAGCTCGTCCCGGTGGTCATGGGCAATCAAGATTACGATCTGTGCCGCGATCTCGGCGTGGCGCTGGCCAAGACGGCGGCCGGTTCGCCGGTGCTCATCGTCGCGAGTTCCGATCTTTCCCATTTCCACCCCTACGAAGAAGCCAAAAGAATGGACCTCCGGACGCTAAAGGCGATGGAGGATTTCGACTACCTCTGCCTGAGCCACAACCTGGAACGCCGTATTTGGGAAGCCTGCGGAGGCGGACCGGTGGTCGCCGCGATGATCGCGGCTGAACGATTGGGGGCGAACCGGGCGCGGCTGCTCAAGTACGCCAATTCCGGCGATACGGCGGGCGACCGTTCGAGCGTCGTGGGATACGGCGCGGTGGCGTTCGTGCGCGCGCCGGATGCCGCGGATACAGAGGCATTCTCGCTCAGTGAGGATGATCAGCGGGTGCTGCTCGAACTCGCCCGGAAGTCTGTCGAGTCCGCCGTGAGAGACCGCAAACGATATCAGCCGCCGCCGGCGGTCTCGCAAGCGCTGAGCGTGCCTCGCGCCGTGTTCGTGACTCTGAAAAAACAGGGCAGCCTGCGGGGATGCATAGGAAGTTATGCCCCGGTGGAGCCGCTCGCCGAGGCGGTTTGCGACTCCGCTGTGTCGGCGGCGCTGCGGGATTCCCGCTTTGCTCCGGTAACGGCCAAGGAACTGCCGGAATTGGAGTACGAGATCTCGGTCTTGTCGCCGCTGCGCAGGGTGCTGGACCCGGAGAGCATCCGCATCGGACGCGACGGGTTGCTCATCAAGCGCGGGCGTTCCGAAGGCCTGCTGCTGCCCCAAGTGCCCGTGGAGCAGAAGTGGGACCGGGAGACCTTCCTCTCCTACGCCTGCCTGAAAGCGGGCCTCGACAAGTCGGCGTGGAAGGACGAACGGACGGACATCTTCCGCTTCTCAGCGCTGGTCATTCACGAACGGCGCGGAACGCCTTAATTCGACGCGCCTGAAAACGCGGTCTTGGCCGAAAAGAAAGCCCACGCCGCCGGCATGATATTCAAGGCTGCAACCAAGGCGGCAGTCCAGAGGAATCCATAAACCGGAAGCACGGCGCTGGCGGCGAGCAGCGCGCCTCCGCATGCGCCGGCGAGATCGGCGGCGTAAAGCGCGCCGGGGCGCGCGCCGGCTTGTCCCCGGGCGGCGTCGAGCCGGGCCGCCACCGCAAATTGCAAACCCGCCAGCAGACCACATACCGCGATAGCGACCCCGAACGCCAGCGGCTGCGGATAGGCGTTCACAGCCGCGATGGCGCCCGGACCCACCGCCAGCACTCCGGCTTGCAGCCATGCAAGGCGCAGGCGATCCCGTCCTTCCGGCGCGCGCAGTCCAAGCGCCGCTCCCGCCGCCATGCCCGCCATAAAGGCAGCCATCAGGATGGCAATGTCGCGGTAAAGCGATCCCCGCACCGCCTGGAAAGCGGCTACCAGCAGAACTTGCAGGACCATCACCGAAAGCCCGGTGGCGCCAACGCACGCTACGGGCGCGCCCCGGCGGAACACTCCGCCAAGCACGGCAGCCAGGACAGCCGCCATGGCCAGCGCAGCGCCGGCGATCCACGGGCGGAACGGACCGGCGCGGGCGCCCCATGCCAGCGCTTCGAGGTGCGTGGCCACCGGTCGGAAGTCGCGGTTTACCGGGGCTTCGCCTTCGAGCCGGGATTCGAGTGCGCTGATCCGTCCGGGGCTCAGGCGGAAAGGCAACATGTGCTCGCCGAGGTATTGCAATTCTATGCCGCGCGCCGACAGCCGGGATAACAAGTCTGCCGCGGAGAGCGCAGGCTCAGCCGCCTCCCGCAATCCGAAAAGGTGAACGGATTCTCCCGGCAGCGCCGCCACCCGGTGGAAGGCTTCGCGCAGGGATGCGGCGGCGCAGCGCAGCACGGCGGCGCGGGCTTCGCCAATGAAATTCTCGCCGCCCGGCAGCCGTATCGAAAGCACCCCGGAAGGGCTTAAACGAGCGTGCGCCTCATGGAAAAAACCGGCTGTGTAGAACCGGTTCAACATGAGGGTGGCGGGAGGAGGGAGGTTGAGAATGATGACATCGTACGGCTCCCCACCGCCGCGCAAGAAAGCACGTCCGTCAGCGGCGTGGATCCGAATCCGGGGATCGGAAAACATCCCCTGCCAGACGTCCGGCAACCGGGACCGGGCGAGGTCGAAAACCGCCGCATCCAGTTCCACGTAATCCAGGCGCGCCACCGAAGGATGCCGCACGGCTTCCAGCACGCCGCCCTGCAAACCTCCGCCCAGCATCAAGACTTTCGACGGCGCGGGGTGCTGCGACAGCGCCAGATGCGCCGCCTCTTCCGCAGTCTGCGGGTCGGGGTAAAGGAGCAGCAAAGATCCACTCTCAAAGATGCTCAGCGACCCCTCGCGTTCGAGCGCGGCGAGGCTTCCGTAAGGCGAGTGGCGGACTTCGCGCGTCTCAAATCCGGGATAAAGGCGCGCGGTGAGGGACTGGTCTACAGCGGCCCCTCTTGTCAGCGCCGCAGCCCCCGAAATCAGAGCGATGGCGGCAAGCGCCGTCCGGACGCTCCGCCGCCCGGCGAACGCCGCCGCAACGCCCACGAGCAAAGCCGCGCCCGTTCCGGCGATGGCGGCGGGCGCGAAACGGCCAAGCAGTACGAGGCTCGTCAAGAGTCCTCCCGCGCATGCCCCCGCCGCTTCGAGCATATACGCCCGCGAGAGGCTTGCGCCGCGGGCGCCTCCGCCCAGACTCACCAGGATGGCGAACACCCGGCCCGAAGGAAAGGCGAACAGGGCGGTGGACGCGGCCGCCGCCAGGGTGATCTGCGCCGGGACGGGAACCTCGCCGGGCGTCAAGCCAAAGACCAGCCGGCTCAATCGCGCGGCGGTTACCGAGGCTGCGAACCCCGCGGCCATAAGCACGAGCCACGGCGCGAGGCGAGCATGGCGGCCAAGTCTTAAGCCGCTTCCGAGAGCCGTCCACGCCAGCCAGGCGGCCAGCATTACGCCGATGAACGGCTCATTGCAGCCCAAGGCGAAGATCAATTCGCGCAACAGCAGAACTTGGGCGGCGAGCGCCGCGAATCCCGCCGCGAAGACCGCCGCGCTCCAACGGAGGCTGCGCTCAGAGGGCGATGGCGCGGATAGCGACATTTTGGAAATCGGCGCGCCCGGCGCCGCGCGCCTCGGCCATGCGCAGATAGGGCAGGCGCGCCGCCTCAAGCTGGAAAAACTGCGCCGCCGCCCAGGCGTCCGCGGCAACCGGGTCGGTGCTCGCGGCTACGGTTTGAAACAGGCGCGTATCAGCCACGCTGCCTCCCGACGGTCCATTGCGGATGAGAACCCGCCACGCGTCGATCACCGTGAGCGTGGGACGCAGGAACTCGATCAAATCGGCGAGGCTCTCGTGTATGCGTTGGTGCAACCGCCGGCGGGCGCCCCCTATCACGCCGTAAAGGTTCTTG
>FWPV01003291.1_pt1 | contig 37083 bp, 31 predicted proteins | sample 2228371 | NCBI WGS metagenome assembly FWPV01 (sample SAMEA103939776, study PRJEB20133) | metagenome | reverse complement strand
CTGGAGCGGCACGGCGGCCGCTGCAAAGGCTCGCTCCAGTCGGTCACCGGCGTCCAGGCTGAGGATGGGCAGCGGCGGCAGGCCGGGCGCGGCCGGGTGTTCGGCGATGCGGTAGGTCACACCGTGGATGGAGAGGGTATCGTTGGGGTTGGGGTGGAAGGACATCGGGTTACTCCACGCCGGATGCGGCGGAATGGTCGAGAAGATCAGAAATGACAGTCTCAAAGGAAAGTAGCTCTACGGTCACGTCCATCGTGGGGAGGGGTGAGGCCTGTTCAAGACTCTTTGGCGATGTCGCAGGCCGGGTGTAATTTGAGGACGAGCGGTCAAGGCGCCTGCTCTGGCCAGACGCGCAGGCCCTCGGCATTCGCCGCCTGACGCAGTCGCTGATCGAAGCAGGCAAAGACTGTCTCGGCATCGGTCATCTCCTGGCAGATTTGGGCGCAGGCCAGGTGTACGGAATCATAGGCCCGCAGGCCGTGTTTCCAGGCCAGGGATGCGGCGCGCTCGATCACATGTGTGGAAAGCGGCAGACGAAGATAGGCCGGCCAATGGCTCAGAAAATCACGCCAGGCCTGCTGCAGGCTTTCTTCGTCCACCCATCCCAGGCGGGCCGCTTTGGCCAGCGCCGCCGCCATCTCCACCTGCGTCAGGGTGGAGGTGGCGATGACCTCAAAGCCCAGCAGAAACGCGCGCCACTCGTCCGAGCCGGATTCTTGCACGTAGGTTTTGACCAGGGCACTGGTATCGGCATACAGGATCATTCGCGCTCCTCAGCCACCAGGTCCGAAAGCAAGCGGTGGCTGCGATTGACGGCTCCGGGCTGGTACGGAGGCACTTTGCGACCATTCCATTCCACCAGTCCAGCCGCAACCAGGAGGCGCAGGCGCTCCTGGGTCTCCTCTCGGATGGGAACGATTTGACCGATGGGTTTGCCGCGCTCGGTGACCACAACCGTCTCACCTGCCTTGACCCGGCGCAGATATTGGCTCAGGCGGTTCTTCAATTCGCGGGCGCCCACATGAATCTCATTCATGGCGATCTCCTTGTAGACACATTATAGCAAAAAGGGACACTTGGGCGAATTGGGGGCAACTGGTTGCGTGAACCGAACGCCTGCTTCGTATGGCCTGGTTTTGCCGACCGCAGGTCGGCGGTACAGGCGGCGGTACAGGCGCAGACGGTTGACCCGTCCAGCATCCGGTGCGGGTCAAACGGGTCTCCCACGCTGCTTTGGCAATGCCCAAGTCGGTCAGGGTTACCCGGTCGTCCGGCCCGACAAAGATGTTGGCCGGCTTGACATCCTCCCCCAACCCCCTCACCTCTCCCGTGCAGTGGATTATATCACCAAAGCCCGTTTCTGCCAATTCGCCGAACCGGGAGCGTCACAAGTCAGTAGGACAACTCCGCAGGAGTTGTCCTACTTCCCGAGGGCCGGTTTCTGCACCCTGGATGTCCCCAGGATGTTACCCTCTCGCCGAACCGTGACCGTTACGCCTTGGGGACAAGCTCCACCAGGCGCAAAAGTCGTCGCCGGCCGGGTCGCAGCCCAGGAGGAGCACCGCCCCACCCGCCACAGTGCGGCGGGCCTCGTCCAGCAGGTGGCGCTTGTCCGGGTCGTTTTGCAGGTCGCGCACTTGAGCCCGGCTGAGGAGGACGCCGTAGCGCGATGGCAGGTCGCCGGCCAGCTTGAGCAGGTTGTGGCGCCCGGCTGCGGGCACGCCGGTGCGGCTGCGCACCACCTGGAGCGGCACGGCGGCCGCTGCAAAGGCTCGCTCCAGTCGGTCACCGGCGTCCAGGCTGAGGATGGGCAGCGGCGGCAGGCCGGGCAACCCGGCCGCCAACCCCGGGTCGGCGGGCAGGTCTGCCAGGCGACTGAGGGCCAGCGCCCGGTTGGCGGGCGGCCGTTCGGCCAGGGGGAAGGGCAACGCCCCCCACAGGATGAGCAGCCGGCCCGCGTGGTCAGCGGCGTGTCGGTGCCGCGGTCGGCCAGGGTCTTGGCGTAGGGGGCAAAGCCCAGTCGATCCTCGTCGGCTGGCTGGTCGGAAAGGATGGACAGCAGCGGTGCATTGGCAGTCATGGGCACCTCCTCCTGTGCAGCGGATTATACCACCAATGCCCGTTTCTGCCAATTCGGTTGAACAGTGCAAAGATAGGGAGCAAAAGTACGGGCCGGACAAGCTTGGCAAATTTACGGATCAATGCTATAATCTGTATCAGAGGCAAAAGTTGTCCCTCTATTTAACACTAAATCGGACGAGAAAGGAGAAGGTTGAATGAATCGCAGAACCGGTTTTCTGATTTCGGCCCTGTTCCTCCTGGCGTTAGTCACCCTGCCGGTGCCGATGGCGGCCCAAGCATCCGGCATTCTATCTCAGGCCAAGGCCCTGGACATATCTGTGTTTTCTGCCCCGCTACAGCAGGCAGCACTTGCCCCATCGGCCAAGGTCGCCGCCAGGCAGACAGGCTGGCAATATGGCCCTCCTTCCCCCTTTCAATATCAGCGTTTTGATAGCGCCTTTGTGCCTGGACCGGAGGGTGAACCTTGGGCCAACAAGATCTACTTTCTCGGTGGCCGGATCAGTGCCCCTGCCGAACTGCCTGACATCTGGGTGTTCGATCCGGTGACCGGCATCTATGCCGATACCCAGGCCGATATGATCGAAGATGTGTCCAATTATAATGCCAACGTGATCATGGATGATGGCACAGGCAGGGGACCGGCCATCTATGTCGTCGGCGGATATGACAAAGACTATGGCAGCGGTGGCGGAAACCTGGGGTTGGTACAACGTTACTATCCCCAGTACAATATCATCGAGGCTCTCCCCCCCGCCGATAATTGGCCAGGCCAGGTAGCCGGCATCACCGTCGGCGGCATGGGCAGCGCCGTGGTCAACGACATCATCTATGTCTTTGGTGGTTGGGAGAGCAGCGTGGCCCCTTATTTCTATAACGGCACGTGGACTTTTGACCCGCGCCAGCCCTCCGGGTCGCGTTGGACCAACCTGAGCATCACCCTGAACCCGGCCCGCTCCTACATTCAATCGGCGGTTCAAGGGGGCCGGATCTATGCTATGGGTGGCACCTACCAATATGTTGGTGGCGACCTGGTGCCAACCAATGTGGTCCAGGTATTGGATACGGCCAATCTGGCAGCCGGCTGGACAACCCTATCCCCGTTGCAGATCGCCACTGCCGAAGGGCGGGGGTTCGGCTTTGACGATGACACCTTGAGCCTGAACGCCCCGTGGCAGGGCTTCCTCTTTATCGCCGGCGGTGGCGACTGGCCGGACATTTCCAGAGAAGTCATGCAATACAACATCGGCAACGATACCTGGGATCTGAGCTTTCCCGACCTAAACGACCGCCGGGTCAACCACGCCGGCACGTTTGTCCCGCTTTGCACCCCGGATCCGAACGACGGATTGCCGGGCCTGTGGGTTTTTGGAGGGCGGTCGGAAAACGGTTGCGATCCCCCCTACGGCGCTACCGAGTTCTATCCCTTGCCCTGTGCCGATTGCATTGTACTGACCGCTGCCACGATCGAGGGGCCAGGTGAACTGTGGGCCGGCGAGACAGGCACCTACTCGGTAACGCTACAGCCGCCCACTGCCACGTTGCCCATTGACCTGGTATGGAGCAACGGCCAAACCGGTCCGTCGGCCATGTACAGTTGGGCGGAGCCCGGCCTCCACACCGTCGTTGTCACTGCTACCAACTGCGCGGACCTGGCCGTAGTGACCGACAGCTTCTCGGTAGAGGTGCTATGTATCGAGCTGAGCGGCGCGGCCATCTCCGGACCGAACGAGCTGTTGGCCGGCGAGGCAGGCACCTACTCGGTAACGCTACAGCCGTCCACTGCCACGTTGCCCATTGACCTGGTATGGAGCAACGGCCAAACCGGTCCATCGGCCGTGTACAGCTGGGCGGAGCCCGGCCTCCATACCGTCGTTGTCACTGCTACCAACTGCGCGGGCCTGGCCGTAGTGACCGACAGCTTCTCGGTGGAGGTGCTATGTGTCGAGCTGAGCGGCGCGACCATCTCTGGGCCGGATGAGTTGCTGGTGGGGCAGGTCGGCAGCTACACAGTGACATTGGAGCCGCCTACCGCCACGTTGCCCATTGACATCTTGTGGAGCAACGGAGGGGTCAGTTTCACCACTGTCTATAGTTGGACAGCACCTGGCTTCTATACCATCCTCGTCACTGCTGCCAACTGCAGCGCAAATGCCATTGTGACCGCCACCTTTGATCTGACGGTGACCGAGACCGCGCCGCCCGTGCATTTCGTCTACCTGCCCATTATCGTCAAAGATCAATAGAACCGACCGACAAACGACCCGGCAGAAAAAGGTGCCAGGCACTACTCCAGTGCCTGGCACCCGCACTCTTGCCAACCCCCGGTCGGCCATCAGACCCCTCAATAACCACCAAAGCCAACCCTTACCTTTTCCCCTTCGACAATAGTTGGCACGTGGCGCCGTCCCCCATTCAGCTCCATCATGCGGTGCAGGGCAGTGGCATCAGCCTTGACGTTGTACTCTGTATAGCGGACGCCCCGCTTCTGAAGGTCCTCTTTGGCTGCCGCGCAGTAGGGACAACCCGGCTTGGTATAGATCACCACTTCGCTCACCGCTACCTCACTCATTCCCACCTCCCCATTTCCATCATTTGCTCATTTCCCCCATTTGCCCATTTCCATCATTTGCCCATTTCCCCCATTTGCCCATTTCCATCATTTGCCCATTTCCCCCATTTCCCCCTCAACAAGTCACATGAAACAGCGCGATCACGTCACCTTCGGCCTCATTCCAGGCCTTGATCGCCTTTTGGGTCGGCAACAGATCCACCTGGCAGCCCCGGCTTGCAAAATAGTCCGCTGCCTCTTTGGAAAGTTCTACCAGGCCGTACTGACCGGTACCGATGATGAGCCGTTGCGCTCCCTTTTCATAAACATGTTTGGCCTCGTCCAGCGAGATGGTATGCGACGTGCCATACACCTCCTTGGACAGCTTCTTTTTCCGCTTTTTCACATCGCCGTTCAAACGGATGATCACGTCGTGTTCATGCGTCTCGCCGGCGATGGTAATTGAGCCAAATTTGGTCTTGTCAACCTTGGGTTTCATCCTTCTCCTCCCGCTAAATGTCCAACACGATGCCTCTTGCCTCCTGCCTATCTCAACACCCGGTCGTCGCCCACACGGCGCGTGATCCGCTTTTCGTCCAGATAGCCGGCCAAGGCCAGGGCATATTTGCGGCTGGTGTTAAACAGATCTCGAATCTGGGCGATGGTGATGCGCCCATGCTCCTGCAAATAGGCCATCACCCGGTCACGCATCTCTTCATAGGTCTCGGCCAGCAAGATGACATCTTCGTTCAGCTTGACCAGCACACCCTGTTCAAGAAGGGCGTTGAGCACGTCAGGGCCGACTTGCGCCTCGCATTGGGCCACCGATGGGGTTGAATAGGGGTTCTGGCGGAAGGTGGACAACAAATCGTCCACCTCTTGCTGCTGTTTCGGCGTAAAGGATGCCTGGTGCGAGGCCAACCGGAGGGCATTGCCCGCCTCGGCCAGCCAGCCGTCGGCGACGGCGCGGGCAACAATCTCGTTGAACAGCCGGGGCGACAGGTTGGGAATGTGACGTGCCAGGCGGCTCTTGACCTCCTCGCGGGGCATCCCGGCGCGCAATGGGAATTGGCGATGGTACTCGCCCAGCAAGGCGCCGATCCGCTCGCGCAACGCCCCCCAGCCTGAGCGAGTGATCAAGAAGCAGGAATCAGGAACAGCAGAAGGTGGGGTTGCAGCAGAAAGGCCGCTGTCCAGGGCCAGGATATGCCCTTCGCTCACCAGAGAGCGCAGCAGATCCCTAGCCTGCTCACGCGCCAGGCTGCTGCGGCCCAGCAGATCGCGGGCTTCGCACGGCTGCTGCCGCTCCAGGTCTTGGAGCAGGATCTCGGCCGGTGTGCCGTGGGCCAGGGTTTGAAGCCGCTCGATCACCTCTGCCCGGAAGCGGCGGTAACGGCGGCCAGGGAAGGGATTGATCACCTTTCCCCCGCCGATGGTTACGCTGGGCGAAGGTTGGCGGATAATGAACCGGTCGCCTTTGACCAGCGGCACCGGCCTGGCCAGCCGGAGCTGGACCCAGCCTTCGTCGCCAGGGGCCAACACCTCCTTGTCGAGCAGGCGCACCCAGGTTGGGGTTTCAGCGGCCCCACAGAACAGGTCCACCAAGGCGTTGTGTTTCAAGGGAGCCGGGGCGTCGGCCAGGTAGCGCAGGTAGCAATCCACCAACGTCGTCGGTCGCAGCCAGCCCGGCGTAGTAACCACGTCGCCGCGCTGCACCTGGTCGGTGCTGACCCCCGTCAGGTTGATGGCTACGCGGCTGCCCGGCACGGCAGTCTCGATCTTTTCCTTGTGGCTCTGCAACCCCCGGATGCGGGCCTTGAGGCCGGAGGGCTGGATCTCGACCTCCTGGCCCACGGTCAACGTGCCATCGCTCAGGGTGCCGGTGACCACCGTGCCAAATCCGGAGATAGTGAACACCCGGTCCACCGGCAGGCGGGGGCGGCCCACGTCGCGGCGGGGCACGATGGTCGCCAGAGAGCGGTCCAGCTCGGCAACCAGCTCGGCCAACCCCTGGCCGGTGCGCGCCGAGCAGCGGACTATCGTTGCCCCTGCCAAGGCTGTGCCCTCCAGCACATCCAGCAGGTCGGCCTCTACCAGGTCCAGCCAGTCCTCATCCGCGACGGCGTCAACCTTGGTCAGGGCAACCACGCCGCCACGCACCTGGAGCAGGTCCAGGATGGCCAGATGTTCGCGGGTCTGGGGCATCACCCCTTCGTCGGCTGCTACGACAAAGAGCGCCGCGTCAATGCCGCCAACGCCGGCCAGCATATTTTTGATGAAATCTTTGTGCCCGGGCACATCCACGATCCCCACCCGCTCCCCGCTGGGCAGGGTCAGCCAGGCAAAGCCCAGGTCAATGGTCATCTCCCGCTCTTTTTCTTCCTTGAGCCGGTCGGGATCAATGCCGGTCAAAGCGCGGACCAGGGTGGACTTGCCATGATCGACATGGCCGGCAGTTCCGATTACGCGCACCTTTCCCCCTCTTAAAGTTCGATCTATTCCTTCTTTGGCCTTTCTTCCAACAGCCGCGTCATCTCGCCCAGCCAGCGGCGCGATTCCTGGGTCTGGTAGGTGATTTGCGATTCCAGAAATTTCCACAGGGCTTCGATGTGGGTCTGGTGCTGCGTCAGCCGTCGTTCCACCTCGGCAAAGGTGTCGGCGATCTGTTGGTTGCGCTTGGCCTGTTCATTCCACTGGTGGTCCCAGCGCAGGAGCTCTTTCCTCCACCGTTTTTCATTTTCCTCCTGCCACTGCTCCAATTGGCGCTTCTGGCGTTCCTCGGCCAGGCGTTGCAGCTCGGCCACCTGGGTCTGGTCGCGCCGGATCTGCTCCTGGAACCGCTCGATGTTGCCCACCACCTGTCGGTCTTCGCGGAACGCCTCGCTGAACTCCTGCATCCGCACTGTGAACTGGTCTATCTTTTTGACCTGGGCCTCCAGCGTCTCGGCCCACTCGGCCGCCTGGCGTTTGAGGTGATCGGCTTCTAGGAGCTGTTTTTCGATAAACTCCCGCTGGCCGGTGCGGAGCTGAGAGACCAGCTCTTTCAGCTCGCCCGTGTCTCGTTCCTGGCGCTGTATTACGTCTTCGATCATCTGCAGGCGGGACCCATGCTGCTCCAGGCGTTTTAGCGCCTCCAACGATTCCTGTTGCAGCCGGGCGATCCGCTTGCTATCCTGCTGGCGTCCGTCCTCCAGGAAGGAAACGGTGCGCAGCTTGTTCTCCACCTCCTTGCTCAGCGAGGCAAGCTCTTGTTGCACGTTCAACACCGCCTCGCTCACCCGGCTCTGTTCCGCCTTGCGCAGGCCCATCTCTTCGTCCAGCCGGGGTAGGCGCTGCAGCTCGCGGCGGATTTCGTTCAGCGCCCGGGCAACATTGTCGCGCTCAATGGCCCGCACCCGCTCCAGCTCCCGCGCCTCCTGCTGCCGCCGTTCGTCGGCCTGGGCCAGCATTTGTACCACTTCGCTCTTGAGCTGCTGCAAAGCCGTCTCGAGCTGTGAGAACTTGAGGAGCTGCGCCTGCAACCCTGCCATCCGCCCTTCCAGCTCCTGGATGATCCGGGCCTGATCTTGCAGCTCGCCCTCCTGGCTTTGGAGCCGTTGTTGCAGGCGCAAAAGCTCGGCCTTGTCGCGGCGATGTTCTTCATCCAGCCAGGTCACCATTTGGGTGAGTTGGCTTGTATCCAGGCTCATCGTTCTTGCCTCCATGCTAAGCGTTCAGATGGGTTCAAATTCCTTACCGCCGAGGTCACAGAGCGCGCAGAGGGCAGTAGCGACTTCCGAGTTCTGCTTCAATTCTCTGCGGTGGATGGCACAGGTGTCTGAACGAGTACCCTCCGTGAAAAACTCAGCGGTTCAACTCGACAATCTTGCCGCTGGCCACAAAGATGACCCGCTCGGCAATATTGGTCGTGCGGTCGGCGATCCGCTCCAAATTGTGTGCCACCCACAACAGATAGGTGGCCTGGGTAATGGTCCGGGGATCTTGCATCATATAGACCAACAGCTCGCGGTAGACCTGGTCGTACAGGGCATCCACCAGATCGTCTGCCTGCCCGACCTGCTGGGCAGCCTGCACATCCTCGCGCGCAAAAGCTTCCAGGGCGGCCAGCAACATGCGGCGGCCTTCCTGAGCCATGCGTGGGATGTCAATCAGCGGTTTGATAAAGGGTTGGTCGGCCAGCTTGATGGCCAGTTTGGCGATGCCTTCGGTATAATCTCCCATCCGCTCCAGCTCCAGGGCGATGTTGGACACCGCCAGGATGGTGCGCAGGTCACCGGCCATCGGTTGTTGGGTGGCGATCAACACCAGGCACTTTTCGTCAATGTCGTGCTGCATGGCATTGATCTCGTCGTCAAAGTCTATAATCTGCCGGGCCATCTCTGCGTCCTGCTGGACCAGGGCCTGAATGGAGCGGTCAATCGAGTCGGCCACCATCTGCCCCATCGCCAACAGGTCTTCCAGCAACTCTCGGATCTGCTCCTCAAACGCCTGTCGTACCATAGTTGCCCCTCGTAAACAGTGAATGTCTGCTTGCCCTCTCAGTAGTGAATATCCACCACTGTGCCGATCTCGGCCCAGTCGTAGACAAGGCGCGCTGCCTCGGTGCTCAGGATGACACAACCATAGGAAGCCCGTTGGCCTAGCAATCCACCCCACATCACGCTTCCATCGGGGCGGATGGGCAGGCCGTGAATGCCATTTTCGATGTTGCCCACATAATAGATCCCCAACCAATAGGGCATCTTTAGGTGCCAGACGCTGGAATAAGCCATCGGCATCTTGTCCAGAACCTGAAAGTGGCCGATCGCCGTGTCCTGGCCCGGCAGGCCGGTGGATGTGGGGAAGCTAAAGACCAGCGTATCCCCTTCCCAGGCATAGAAATGCTGCTGCGAAATGTCAATTTCGATCCGTTTGGGCGGAAAGAGGCGGTACATCACCCTGTCCAGGTGCGCCTGCGCTTCGGCATCGCCAGGCCGCAGGGCTAGAGCCGCTTCCAGGTCGGCCCTGGCCTGCTCTAACCTACCCCTCTCTTCGCGGAGGATGCCCCGCTGGCGATAGGCCAAGGCCAGCAGGTCCACCACCTCCTGGGCAGCGGGCAACTGTTCGTGGGCCTGGCTCAGCGTTTCGATGGCCGCCGTCCAGTCTCCGCCGTCTATCGCTGCCTGGGCCTGGCGGCAGTAGGCTTCGACCAACCGGGCCGATACGTCGCCATACCCGGGCATCTGCCCGTAGAGGTCGCCAAAAGCCTGGATGGCCGCCGCCCATTCCTTAGCCTCCAGGGCTGCCTGGCCGGTCAGATAGGTGTGCGTGGCCTGCTGCCAAAGCCGTGCCTCCTGGCTGCCGGGTGCCAGGGCCACCGCCCGGTCGAACTGTTCCTGCGCTGCCTGGATCTGGCCGGTTTCCACCAGGGCCTGACCGTGTTGCAAGTATGTGGTCATGGCCCAGAGTTGCACCTCCACCCCCGAAGGGTCCACAGCCCGCATGAGGGAGATGATTTCTTCGGCACGTTCCCAGTCCCGGTCGGCCAAGGCTGCCTGCAAGCGGGGCACAAACTGGTCCACAATCTGGGCCGGGGTCAGCGTCGGCGTGGGTGTGGCAACCGGCGTGGGCGTGGGGAGCAACCAGGCCAGGCTGCGGTTCATCGGCCCCCACGCCAGAATCGCCAGCAAGAGCACAACCAGAAGCGCCAGCAGGCTCAGCATCCAACGCTGTGCCCTGATGCCTCTGCGCTCCATAGCGACCGGCGGACGGCCCGGTGCCGGTGTGCTGCGGCTCATCGGTTGCCGCCGGTCTTGCTCGGGCTGACCATCCCGATCCGCCCTCTGCCCCCGGCCTTCTGCCCCTTGCAAGGCCCGTGCCCGGCGCAACAAAGCCCGACGTTCCTGCCGATCCTCTGTGAGCTGCGCCCAAAACAGCCAGGCCTCAGCCCAATCAGGCCGGATCTGGATGGCCGTCTGCAGCAGGCGACGCGCTTCTGCCGGGCAGCCCCTTTGAGCTGCAATCCGGCTTGCCTCCATCCAGATCTCGGCCTCCTGGACGGGGTTGACGCCATCCCGGAACCTTTGTAGATCAAGCCTATGGCCGGCCATAGTCGAACAGAACGCTCCTAGCCATTCTATTATAGCATCAATTTCATAGCTCTGCAATGGTGTTTGGCCGTCTGACTGTAACGCCATAATAGGTGTCTTTTCTGGATCCCATACGTGGGGTAGAGTAGGGCGGTTTTGTTGACCGCTTCTGACGCAGCCGGCTCCCTGCCGATGAGATCCAAGTTTACCACCAAGCGCGCACCGGTGCGTCGCCCGAGCTGCGCCTGGTCGCCCTGCTCGAGGCGACGGCGATGTCCTGGTTCCCCGTCGACGTCTACCTGGAACGCCAGGGGGTCGAGGTCTATCAGCGCCACGCCAGGAGCGACCGCATTGACGTCCGCGTGTTGGCACGGCTGTACACCATCCATCCGGAGCAACTCCACCGCGTCTTCCTGCCCTCCGGCCCGCACCCAGGCCGGCCCCAAAGTCATCGGCCCGCAGCCGCAAACCCTCGACAGCCGTTTCGACCGAGGGCCGGCCGGCCCCCAGAAGCACCGGCAGGCTGGGGGCCACGTCGGCTGAGCGTGGGCCGGGCGTGGGATGATTCTGGAACCAGGAACGGGCTTTCTGCGTCTGGGATACGGAACTTGCTAAATGCCCAAAAAGGGGCTTGACAAAACGCGGCAGGTGTGGTATAATTTAGATAATTAGATAATCAAAATATTGCAAATTTCGGAGAGCTTCCGAGGTGCTGAAAGGAGTAGGAACATGGGCAAACCTTTGCGCTGGTTGTTGAGCTTGTTGTTGATCGTGGTGGGGATCAGCATCGCCTGGGCCTGGGGCCAGGTGGTTCGCCTGGCCGAACCTCAGGCCGCCGAGACGGAATCCCAGCCACTGGCCCTGTATGCTGCCTGGCAACCGGCAGGCAGTGAGCAGACGGTCCTGTTCCGTAGTACTGATGGGGGGAGCACCTGGCAGCCGCTCTCCCTACCGGCGGGCAAAAGCCCACGTGCCTGGGCCGACGATGGTGGCCGGCGCCTGGCCGTGGCCCTGGACGGAGGCTTGCTGCTGCGCTCCGAAGACCAGGGTGAGAGCTGGTCCACAGAGGTCGAGGGGGTGCGTGTGCTGGGCCTGGTATGGGGCGAGGCAGGGGATCTCTATCTGGGCACCGATGGTCAGGGGATCTATCGCCTGGCGGCCGATGGTAGCCTGGCGGCTCTGGCGACGGCCCCCCGCGAACTGGCCTCGGCGGCGGTGCGGCATCTGGCCTGGGTGGATGGGCGGCTGTTCGCAGCGACGCCCACCGCCCTGTTCTATACCGACGACGGCGGCCGGGCGTGGGCCAAGTCGCTGCCGGTGCCGGATTGGGTGACGGCGCTGGCCGCGACCGACCGCAAGACGATATATGTCGGGACGGCCACGACCGGCATCTACAAGAGCACCGACGCCGGGCAGATCTGGCGCCCGGCCCTGGACGGGCTGGGGCTGGCTGCCGGGCAGATGGTCCAGGTCACCGCGCTGCGGGCCGATCCCGGCGAGCCGAGTGTGCTCTATGCGGCGGTGGACCACTTGCTGGGCAGCACCCAGGTACACGCCAGTGCTGCCGGTACCTTTGTGACGCTGGATGGCGGCGCTTCCTGGCAACCTCTGACCGGTCCGGCCTTTCCCGAAGCAGGCCATGCCTCCAGCCTGGTCGTTGTCCCGGGTCGGCCACTCTATGTCCAGGCGGTGACCGCCCACGGCCTGCAGGGCTACAGCCCAGACATAGCCGGGGCGCTGGCCGCGTTGCAGAGTGGCGAGCCGCAGGCCCAGGTGGCTGCCGCGCGGGTGCTGGGCCTGGCGCAGGCGAAGGAGGCCGGAAAAGCCCTGCTGCTGGCTCTAGGAAGCTCCGATCCGGCGGTGAGCCTGGCCGCGGCTGATGCCCTGGGCCGCATCAAAGACCCGGCCACGGTCAGCAGCCTGTTGCCGGCCCTGGATCATCCCCAGGAGCAGGTGCGGCTGGCTGCCGCCCGGGCGCTGGGGTTGATGGGTGTGGAAGGAGCGGTCGGGCCGCTGCGGACCATGTTCCTGCGCGGCGAGGGAGCCACGGTCAGCGTGGCCGGCCAGGCGTTGGCCCGCATCGGCAGCCCGGCGGCCATAGACGCTCTCCTGACCGCACTGGCCGATCCGACGCCAACGGCCCGCTGGCATGTAGCCCTGGCCGGCCTGGAATCGCTGGGCGAACCGGCGGTCCCCCAGTTGGTCGAAATGCTGAACAGCAAGGATGCCGTTGCCCGCCGCAATGCGGCTCAGGCCCTGGGCTGGGTCGGGTCGCCGGCGGCCACCAGGGCGCTGGTGGAGGCGCTGCGCGATAGAGACACAGGGGTGCGGGAGCGGGCTGCCTGGGCGCTGGGGGAGATCGGCGACCCGGCGGCGCGGGCGGCGCTGGAGCGTGCCCAGGCACGCGACGCTTCAGCCCAGGTCCGAACTGAGGCTGGGCTGGCCCTCATCCGCCTTCGGGAGCAACCGGCTTCGGCTCCTGCCTGGCCTGTAAGCCTGGCGGTTACCCTGAACCGGCTGCAGGCGATGCGGTGGTTGATCCTTGGGTTGTCGCTGGCGGGTGCGACCTGGCTGGCGGTCGGCAACAGACAACTGGCGTCAGCCCTGGCGCTGCAACGAAGCCTCAAACGATAGCCGGAAAACAGGCCCCTTGCCCTCTGAGACGGGCAAGGGGCCTTTTATTTGCCGAGTTATCTCTATAACCGGCGACCTCAACACCTGTCAAGTCACAGCCGGCCTCCATCGGGATTTCGGTTACAGTCCGCTTTCAGGCGGTTTTGCCGACCGCAAACCCTGGCGTGGCCGAGTTGCCAGCAATGTCCCGGCAGTGCTGTGACCGACTATGCGGATTGGCCCTGGTACGGCGTCACCTTGACCGCCTGTGGCCCCTTGGGCGTGTCCAGGACCTGGTACAACACCTCCTGTCCTTCACTCAGGGGGGGGAGGCTGCCGTCGTCGGCCAGGGGCACGCCGCTGCGATGGACAAAGATCTCATCGCCATCATCCTGGATGATAAAGCCAAAGCCCTTGCCCGGGTCGAACCACTTGATCCGCCCGTGAAGCTTGCCGCCATACTTGACCCGCTGGGTGCAGGTCTCGCACAGGTCGGGAGTTACCACTTGCTGGCCACCTTCGGCCATCTGCCGCTGTTTTTCGACGGTAAAGACAAACGTTTTGCCACATTCCTGGCAGGTGACGAGAGTGTCCCGGTAGGTCATGATCCTTTTCGCTCCTCTAGTCTTATACGCGATCGGGTTCGGCTCTACTATACGATATTTTGGGCAGAATGTCAAACGCTCCGCCACCCCTCTGGGTGGGCTTTTCCACCGCTTGTTGATTGACAGCTATCCTTTTTCATGATATGCTGCCAAGGCAGGGCGCCATCTTTCCAGGCCGGACAAGCTAAAGCCAACCGGCTCAACGGGCAAGGAGTTCACCGGGTAAGCGTTCAGCAAATGTGCCCAAATCGGGGGAGGGGAAACATGAGGCTCTATTTGGTTCAGCATGGGGAAGCGGTGCCCAAGGCGGAGGACCCGGAACGCCCCCTCACGCCGCGGGGACGGGACGATGTGGCGCGCATGGCGGCCTTTGTCCGACGTGCCGGGGTTGAGGTGTACCATATCCGGCACAGCGGCAAGCGTCGCGCCAAAGAAACCGCGCTTATCCTGGCCGAACAGTTACAACCGGCCGGCGGGGTGGCCTTTCTGCCGGGGTTGGCCCCCAAAGACGACGTCAAGCCGGTCGCCGAGATGGCAAGTCGGGAGGCCCGCCCCTTGCTGTTGGTGGGGCACCGGCCCTTCCTCGACCGGCTGGTTGGGCTGCTGGTCAGCGGCGACCCGAACCAGACCGTGGTCCGCTTTCAGCCAGGTGGCATCGTCTGCCTGGAGCGCGACCCTCAATCCCCAGGGTGGGTGGTCTGTTGGGCCGTGACGCCGGAGCTGATCCCATAGCGGTTCATCTCTAACGAAACTCTAACGCTCCTCACACGCTGGTCTAACATGGACCGGCTACAATAGCGATGACTTGGACATCGGAGGCCTCGAGGCTTCCGATGTCTTTGGATAGAAAGGAGTTATTTCTATGGATTTGAATCGCTTTACCGAGAAAGCACAAGAAGCCATGATTCAGGCGCAAAGCCTGGCAGGAGAATATAGCCACGGCCAGATCGAAGGGGAGCACCTGTTGCTGGCCTTGCTGCGCCAGACCGACGGCGTGGTGCCGCTCATCGTGCAAGGGCTGGGCTTACAGCCGGGGGTTCTGGCCCAGCAGGTGCAGGGAGAGCTGGCCCGCCGGCCCAAGGTCTACGGCGGGGCGGCCCAGGTTGGCCTGTCGCGGGAGCTGGCGCAGACGCTCGACCGTGCGGCCAAGATCGCCGCCGAGATGCACGACGAGTTCATCTCGACCGAGCACCTGTTGCTGGCCCTGGCCGAGGAGCGCGCCGGGAACGTTGCCCGCATCCTGCACGGCTATGGCCTGACCCGTGATGCCATCCTGCGGGCGTTGGCCGGCATCCGCGGCAGCCAGCGGGTCACCTCGCAGACGCCGGAGAGCACCTACCAGGCGCTGGACAAATATGGCCGCGACCTGACCGACCTGGCGCGGCGGGGCAAACTCGACCCGGTCATCGGCCGCGACGAGGAGATCCGGCGGGTTATCCAGGTGCTCAGCCGCCGCACTAAAAACAACCCGGTGTTGATCGGCGATCCGGGGGTGGGCAAGACGGCCATCGTCGAGGGGCTGGCCCAACGCATCGTGCGCGGCGACGTGCCGGAAGGGCTCAAGAACAAGCGCCTGGTGCAACTGGACCTGGGGGCCATGATCGCCGGGGCCAAGTTTCGCGGCGAGTTCGAGGAGCGGCTAAAGGCGGCCCTGAAAGAGATTACCGACGCCGAGGGGCAGATCATCGTCTTTATTGACGAGCTGCACACCGTCGTCGGCGCCGGGGCGGCCCAGGGGGCGATGGATGCCAGCAACATGCTCAAGCCGATGCTGGCCCGGGGCGAGCTGCACTGCGTGGGGGCCACTACTTTGGATGAGTACCGCCAGTATATCGAAAAGGACGCCGCCCTGGAGCGCCGCTTCCAGCCGGTTCTGGTGGACGAACCGAGCGTGGAGGAGACGATAAGCATCCTGCGCGGCCTGAAGGAGCGGTATGAGGTGCACCACGGCGTGCGCATCAAAGACTCGGCGGTTATTGCCGCCGCGACCCTGTCGGACCGCTATATCAGCGACCGCTTCCTGCCCGACAAGGCGATTGACCTGATTGACGAAGCTGCCTCGCGGCTGCGCATGGAGATTGACTCCAAGCCGCAGGAGCTGGACCGGGTGGACCGCCAGATCATGCAACTGGAGATCGAACGGGAGGCGCTGCGGAAGGAGAAGGATAAAGCCAGCAAGGAACGTCTGGAAAAGCTGGAAAAAGAGCTGGCCGACCTGCAGGAACAAAGCCGGGCGCTTGCTGCCCGTTGGGAGCAGGAAAAGGCAGCCATCAGCGGGCTGCGCGACACCAAGGAACAGATCGAGCAGGTCCGCTACCAGATCGAAGAGGCGCAGCGCCGCTACGACTACCGCCGTGCCTCGGAGCTGCAATATGGCGAGCTGGTCCGCCTGGAGCGGCAACTGGCCGAACAAGAGGCGCAGCTCAAGGCGCTGCAGAACGGCCAGCAGTTACTCAAAGAGGAAGTGGACAGCGAAGATGTGGCCGAGGTGGTCTCGGCCTGGACCGGCATCCCGGTCAGCAAGCTGCTGGAGGGCGAGATCGAAAAGCTGCTCAAGATGGAAGAGCGGCTGCACGAACGGGTGGTGGGTCAGGACGAGGCGATCCAGGTGGTCGCCAACGCCGTGCGCCGCAGCCGGGCCGGACTGCACGACCCCAACCGGCCCATCGGCAGCTTTATCTTCCTGGGACCGACCGGTGTGGGCAAGACCGAGCTGGCTCGGGCCCTGGCCGATTTCCTGTTCGACGACGAGAATGCGATGATCCGCATTGACATGAGCGAGTACCAGGAGCGACACACCGTCTCGCGGCTCATCGGCGCGCCGCCCGGCTATGTCGGCTACGAGGAGGGGGGGCAACTGACCGAGGCGGTGCGGCGACGGCCTTACAGCGTCGTCCTGTTCGACGAGATCGAAAAGGCCCATGCCGAGGTGTTTAACGTCCTGCTGCAACTGCTGGACGACGGCCGGCTGACCGACGGCCACGGGCGGACGGTGGATTTCAAGAACACCGTGGTCATCATGACCAGCAACATCGGCACCGAGTTTCTGGACGGGCGGGAGACGGTCACCGACGAGCAAAAGCGTAACCTGGTGATGGCCGCCCTGCGTCAACATTTCCGCCCCGAGTTCCTGAACCGGGTGGACGAGATCATCATCTTCCACGGCCTGAGCCGGGAGCATCTGAAGCAGATCGTGGATATTCAGGTGCGGCGGCTGCAAAAACTGCTGGCCGACCGGCGGCTGGAGATCGTCCTGAGCGATGCGGCCAAATCGTTCCTGGCCGAGAAGGGCTATGACCCGACCTATGGCGCGCGCCCCCTGAAACGCCTCATCCAGCGGGAGGTGCAGGACCCGCTGGCGCTGCGGTTGCTGCGCGGCGAGTTCCGCGAGGGCGATACGGTGCGCTTGGACATTCGTGACGGGCGGCTGACGTTCGAGCGGATAGCGGAGGCCACGCAGGCGCTATAAACCCTCCACCGGATAAAAAGGGTGGCTCCGATTGTTGCCAGGTTGTTTGACAGGCAGGGCAGGCCTTGCTCGGATCTCCGTCTTGGGGCGGCAGGGCCTGCCTTCGCGCGCTGAGCGCCGAACCAACCCCCGTGGTCGCTTTGGAAACAGCCCCTCACTATCACCCCCTGCATGGCCAAAAATTTTCACTTGACAGACTCTAGTTTTTGTGCTATCTTGTGAATGCTGAGGATTCGCTCAATAGTACCTTACCAGTCAAATTCTTGCACAAACGGCAAAGATTTCAGGCTTGAGCCGTAAGCCCGGCGAGTTCCGGGATGACCACCAGCTCGCGCAATTTCAGGGCGAGGGCGATAACTTGGCGGCCCAACTCGGTGAGATAGTACTTGTAACGTTTGCCCACCTTCTTGATGAGGCCGTGAACGCGCAGTCGCTTGAGCAAACGGGTGATCTGGCCGGAGTTCTTGCCCGTCTGTTGGCGCAAGTCTCGGTTGGTGAAGCCGCTGATGGAGAATTCACCGCGCAATAAGGTGCGAAACAAACAGGTATCCTCTTCCGAGAAGAGATTAAAGCCCTTGTAGCGGTGATCCTTCTCCACGACGGTCTCGGCCAGCCGGTGAAGTTTGTGCACGCCGACCTCCGGGGTGGCGATCTCCGAGATGAACTTGAGGTAGCGGTGGTTGGCCGCCAGGAGCGTCTCCTGCAAGGCGGGCAGGCTGTAGATGGTTTTCTTCATCTTGACCCACTGCCGGCTGCTCTCGCCGTTGCGGTGATGCACCTCACGGTGCTGCTTGAAGAAGGTGACGTCGTTCACCGTGACCTCAATCCGCAAGATCAGGCCGAACTTGTCGTATAGCTTGATGGAAGCCGGGCCCATCTGGTGCTTGATACGCGTGCCGAGCAGACGGACATTGAAGCGATTCCCCATTTCCCCTTGGTAGTTGCCGTGCAGTTTGCGACCGAGAAAGGTGGCAACATCCGCCGGTTTGACGGCGAGGATGAGGGTTTCCAGGAGATGGGGGTAGAACGCTTGCAGGTCAGCCTGGCGCTTGAAGACCAGATCGGTGGCATATTCGGCCTGCATAATGCTCCAGTGATACGACAGGTTCAAGGTCTGGACGACGGGGCAGTATTGGCGGGCGAAGCCGTCCAACTTGGCCTGCAGGGGAGCGACGTCGAACTGGGCGGCTAAACGGTTCGCCAAATCATAATCGGCGATGTGGATGAAGGCGTTTTCAAGCATCCCGAACGTGACGCCGTGTGCCTGCAGTTGCCCGGCCAGCCAGTTGTGTCCGTTGAAATAGAACTGCAAGCGGAACGGACACCAGGTGGATACGCGCAGGTAGCACAGGCCCAATTCCTCATCGATGAAGTAGAAGTAATAGTGCAGGCACTTGCCGCTATCCCGCTTGACGTAGGTCTTGTGCGTGGTCTTGTCGTGCCACGGTTTGTATGAGTCGCAGCGTTCCATTGCCGAGAAGATGTGTACTAGGCCTGGATGGGTCCCGCGTTGTTTCAGAATCTCTTGGATGCGGTCTTCCTTGCGGAAATTCTTCTTGCGGATGAACTCGATTTCAAGACCATTGGCCCGTGCGATCTCTTCCGCATTGGCGCGGACCTGCTCGGTCAGGGGCTTGGCAAATTCGGCGTAGTCGAAAATACGGATCCCATGAACGTACAGATATTTGGTCATGCCCTGAGGATAGCACAAGGGCGACAGATTCCCGGTGATGACGATCCGATCATAGCAATTCAGCATTCCATCCAGAACGTCGTTATACCTGTCGGTCAAAAGTTCTGTCGCCATGGCTCGACTCCTTCGGATTGGATTCGCGTCAAGCCAAGAATACTCATAATGCCGGTAATGTCAAATCAAACCTGTTTGGTTCCGGCTCGTCCGGGTTAGGGACTGAATGGAGACATTCTGGTGTACTATCCGCTGCTGGATTGTGCTTACGAGTTGTCATCTATGGGGATACGGGTAGACCGGGAAGCACTTTTGCGGCAGTTGGAGATCTGTGGCAATCAGGATCGCAAGACCCTGCTGTTCCATCGGCGACTGTTGGCAGGCGAGCTGCCGCAGACGATTGGCGGTGGCATCGGCCAGTCTCGACTGTGCATGTTCTATCTGCGCAAAGCGCACATCGGTGAGGTGCAGTCAAGCCTGTGGCCGGAGGAAATGGTCCGCGCCTGCCGTGCGCACAACATTGTACTGCTCTGAAGCAATAAGAGGTTCACAGAAACGCCGAGAGAGGTGCAACGCGCTTTTCGGCGGTCTTGACGACCTGCTTCTATCCGAAAAAGCGCGTTGCACCTGGTTCAGTCTGAGAAATCTGGCAAATTTACGCGCCCCCCTGCGCCGCGATCAGTTCATACGTAACTCTGATAACGCGGCACATACATCTGCCCCGTGATATAGGCCGGCAGGTCGCCTGGCTGGGGCTGTGTTGCCAGCCCGCGCCGATAGGCCACCTCGGCCACGGCCACGGCAATCGCAGCCGATACCGCCCGAATCTCGGTCAGCGGTGGATAGATGAGGCCTCGCTCCAGGTCGGCCTCCGATACCTGCCGGGCCAAGGCCTGAGCTGCGGCAAAGAACATCTCGTCGGTTACCAGCCTGGCCCCACAGGCGATGACGCCCAGGCCCACGCCTGGAAAGATGTAGGCGTTGTTGCCCTGGCCGGGCACGTAGGTCTTGCCATCGAGTGTGACCGGGGCAAAAGGGCTGCCGCTGGCAAAGATGGCCCGCCCCGCCGTCCAGGTATAAGCCTGCTCGGCGCTACACTCGGCCTTGGAGGTGGGGTTCGATAGGGCAAAGATGATCGGCCGTTCGTTGATTCGGGCCATCGCCTCTAAAACCGACCGGGTGAAGGCGCCAGGCTGCCCAGACACGCCAATTAGGGCGGTGGGCCGTAGCGCTTCAACGGCGGCCAGGAGGTCCGGCAACGGCGGGTGATTGTGGGCATAGGGCAGTTTGTGCTCGGCTAACCCGGCGCGACCTTGGACGACCAGGCCGCCAGAATCCACCAGCCAGCACCGGCCCCGCGCCTCCTCTGCCGATAGCCCTTCGCCCACCATAGCCGCGACGATCAGGTCGGCGATGCCGATGGCTGCCTCGCCAGCCCCCAGGAACAACACCCTTTGATCCGACAACCGCCTGCCGGTGATCCGCATCGCCGAATAGAGGCCGGCCAGCGCCACGGCCCCGGTCCCCTGGATGTCGTCGTTGAAAACGCACAGCCGGTCCCGGTATCTGTTCAACAGGCGAAAGGCATTGATGTTGGCAAAATCCTCAAACTGGACCAGGGTATAGCCAAACACCTCCTGGGTGGCCTCCATGAATTCGTCCACCAGGGCGTCGTACGCTTCTCCCCGCAGGCGACGCTGCCGGAGGCCAATATAGAGCGGATCGTTCAGCAACCGCTCGTTTTCGGTGCCCACATCGAGCGTTACCGGCAGGCACAACGACGGATGCACGCCGGCGCAGGCGGTGTAGAGGGCGAGTTTGCCCACCGGGATACCCATTCCATCGGCGCCCAGATCGCCCAGGCCCAGGATGCGCTCCCCATCGGTGACCACGATGATGCGCACGTTCCGATGCGGCCAGTTGCGCAGAACCTGAGCCACTCGCCCTCTGTCGGCCGCCGAGATGAACATGCCGCGCGGCCGGCGGAGAATATGCCCGTACTGCAGGCAGGCCTGCCCGACAGTAGGGGTGTAGATAATGGGCATCATCTCTTCGATGTGATCCAACACCACCCGGTAAAATAGGGTTTCATTCCGATCCTGAAGGGCGATCATGTGGATATATTTCTCCAGGTCGTTGGGCTTTCTAGAGAAATTTTCCATGACCCGTCGCACTTGCTCTTCCTGGGTGTGGACGTAGGGCGGCAACAACCCCCGCAGCCCCAACGCATCCCGCTCCTCCTCGGTAAAGGCAGTCCCCTTGTTCAGGGCCGGGTCATGCAGCAGATCAATCCCCGTCTTACCACGGGTCACCGGCGATTGGTCTTTTGGGCCCATAGATCCTTCCGTCATCTCAAACCTCCTGACTCGATTTCGTCCTGTACGGCACAAATAGCCCGCTCCAGCATTGTATCCTGGATTGTGGAATAGTGCAAAAGCTGCCTCTCGTTTCTCACCCTGCCCCCGGCGAAGAGGCCGCAAGCCGTGCCGCCCCACCCCTGAAGCTTGACAGCAAGGGGGCACAGCGTGTATACTGCGTCCGTTGTCAAATGGGCATCCGCATCCGGACCTACACGCCCGAGAGGCACGAGGGCCCCATTCGACATAACTTCATTATCGCGCCCGGTTCAAAGCCGGCCCGTGGGAGTGCCCCTATCATCATAGCCGGGCCTGCCCTGAGATGCTGGCTCGCATAGGAGATACCAATGCAATACGGTTACTTTGACGATGTGGCAAAAGAATATGTTATCACCCGACCCGATACGCCCCTATCTTGGAGCAACTACCTGGGTTCCACCGAGTATGGGGCCATTATCACCAACAATGCCGGCGGCTATGGTTTTTACCGTTCAGGGGCGCGGGGGCGCTTTCTGCGCCTGAATTTCAACAGCATCCCTATGGACCAGCCGGGGCGCTATTTTTACCTGCGCGACCGGGAGAGTGGCGACTACTGGTCGGCCTCCTGGCAGCCGGTGGGCAAGCCGCTCGACCGGTACGAATCGCTCTGCCGGCATGGCACGGCCTACACGGTGATCGAGTCGCGCTATGCCGGCATTGCCAGCCAGGCTACCTACTTTGTCCCGCTGGGGCAGGCCTTTGAATACTGGCGACTCAAGCTCACCAACGAGAGCGACCGGCAACGTGAAATCTCGGTGTTTACCTTTTGCGAATTCACCAACCAGTGGGACACATTTCAGGACCGGGTCAACCTGCAATACTCGCTCTTTATCGTGCGCGGTGAGCTGGTCAACGGGTTGCTGCGGATCGCGATTCAAGACAATCTGACGCCCGACACCGAAGAGTTCTTTATCCACGACATCGCCCGCCACTGCTGGATGGCGCTGATCGGCGCACCGCTGGAAGGGTACGATACCAGCCGCGAAGCGTTCCTCGGTCCCTACCGCAGCTACCACAATCCGCTGGCCGTGGAGCAGGGCCGGTGTGCCAACAGCCACGCCTATGGCGACAACGCCTGCGGCAGCCTGCAAACTACCCTGACCCTCCAGCCGGGCGAGAGCCGTGATCTGCTTGTCATGCTGGGCATCGGCGATGCCCGCTCGGTGGGCAGGCGCACTGTAGCCGAATTCGGTTCGCTGGAACGGGCCGAGGTCGAGCTGCAAAAGCTCAAGGACACCTGGCACGCCCGGTTGGGCAGCCTGGTGGTCCACACCCCCGACGAGGCGCTGAACCACACGGTCAACGTGTGGGGCTTGTACAACTGCCTGATCACCTTTGCCTGGTCGCGGGCAGCCAGCCTGGTCTACAACGGCGAGCGCGACGGGCTGGGCTTCCGCGACTCGGTGCAGGACCTGCTGGGGGTGATGGCTGCCATCCCCGAAGAGGCCCGCGCCCGCCTGGAGCTGATGCTCACCGCCCAGTTGTCCAACGGCGGGGCCATGCCGATCGTCCGCCCCTTCGAGCACCGCCCCGGCTACGAGACGCCCCCCGCCCCCGACGAGTACCGTTCCGATGACTGCCTGTGGTTTTTTAACGCCGTTCCGGCCTATGTAAACGAAAGTGGCGACCTGGATTTCTACCACAAGGTGTTGCCCTACGCCGATCAGGGGGAAGCTACCGTCTTGGGCCACCTTCGCCGCGCCCTGGAGTTCAACCTGGAGCGTACCGGCGCCCACGGCCTGCCCTGCGGCCTGGCCGCCGACTGGAACGACTGCCTGCGGCTGGGCTACTATGGCGAGAGCCTGTTCGTTGCCTTCCAGGTGCGGCTGGGCCTGACGGTCTATGCCGAGATCGCCCACCGGCTGGGTCAGGCGGAGGAAGCTGCCTGGGCGCTGGCCCAACGCGAAAAGCTGGATGCCAGCATTCAGGCCTATGGCTGGGATGGGGAATGGTTCATCTGGGCCATCGGCCAGGATGGTATGGTCTATGGCTCGCGCAACTGCCGGGAGGGGCAGATCTACCTGAACACCCAGCTCTGGGCTGTGATCAGCGGTGCGGCCGCGCCCGAACAGGCCACCCGCTGCCTGGAAAGTGTCCACAAGCACCTGGCCACCCCCTATGGGTTGATGCTCTGCGCACCTCCCTTTGTCAAAACACCGATAGATGTGATGCGCGCCGTGGTCTTTAACCCCGGCATCAAGGAGAACGCCGGTATCTTTAACCACACCCAAGGTTGGGGGGTGATGGCCGAATGCCTGCTGGGCAATGGCGACCGGGCCTACGAGTACTGCCGCGCCTCTATGCCGGCCGCCTACAACGACTGCGCCGAAATCCGCCAGAGCGAACCGTATGTGCAGGGACAGACGACCTATTCGGTCTACTCGCCCCGTCCCGGCAACACCCGCACCTCATGGCTTACCGGCGCGGCAGCCTGGTCCTACTATAGCGCTACTCAGTACATCCTGGGCCTGCGGCCTGAGATAGATGGGTTACGCGTGGACCCGTGCATCCCTCGCTCCTGGAAGGGCTTTGAGGCTACGCGCCGCTTTCGTGGCCGCCTGATCCAGATCGAGGTCAAAAACCCTGATGGCGTCTGTCGCGGCGTCAAGACGCTGATCCTGAATGGCGAAAAGCTGGCCGACAACCTGATCCCGGCAGATAGGCTTGGCCCGCACAACCGGGTGGAGGTTGTTTTGGGATAGCCTCTACCGTTCAGATGAACAAGGTGATCTGGGATTCGCGCGCTTCTTGAATGTAGGTGCCCACCGCGCCATATTCGTCAATCAGGTCCTCGCGCAGGTCCTCGCGGCGGACGCCCATGATCTCCATCGTCATCTCGCAGGCGATGATCCTGCCGCCCAACTCCTTGAAATCGCGCAGCAGCTTGTCCAGCGGGGCAACGTTGGCCTTGTTCATCCGCTGCTTGATCATCCACTTGCCCAGCCCCAGCAGGTGCATCTTGGAGAGCGGGCCCTTTTCCAGCCCACCCTTCTGCAACCGCTGCAGGCCCCAGAAGGTGAAATAGAGCGAGACCTCCATCCCCATCGCCAGAGCGCCGTTGCCGATGATCAGCGCGCTGTAGACCTTGTCCATATCGCCGCTGTGCACGATAATCGTCGCCTTGTCTGCTTTCCTCTCTGCTTCCATCGCGCCCTCCTTGCCATTAGCCTGATCGCTGCCTGAATGCCCTGATCTGGCCGTTGTACACCTTCTTTCGGCAGAAAAGCCTGCCCTGCATCAGCGCCGGATGCGGATTTTCCAATCGGTGTCGCTTCCCTCGACGCTCAACAGCTCTAACCCCAGCGCCTTGACCGCCATCGGGATCTCTTTCTTCGAGGCAGGGTGTGTGCCCACGACCTCGACCACATCCCCAGGCACAGCCTTGCGCAGCGCCTTGCGCGTCTCCACCAGCGGCACCGGGCAGGTCTGTCCCTTGCAATCTACCCTGATCTCGGCCATCGTCACCTCCTATTCTGTAAACACGACCTCGACCTGCTTCACATCCCAGCGATGCCCGACCTTTTCGACGATCTCTTCGCGGATGTTGTTGGCGAACTGGTGATCGGCCGGCAGGTCAATCACCACCCGCACCATGCCGTCGGCGACCGTGATCTCTTGGACCAGCTTGGTGCGCACAACATCCAGCCCGGTCACCGGGTTCATCACATGCTTGAGCCGCTTGCGCACAACCTCGACCGTGGTTGGCTCTCGCTCCTTGACCAGGCCGTGGCGCTCCTCATAGTTCTCGATGGCCGCCCGCAGCCCGTCCACCGCCAGCACCGAGCAGTGGGCCTTGATCGGCGGGAGCCCTCCTAGCGCCTCTGATGCCTCCTTCCAGGTGATCTGCTTGGCCTCCTCCAGCGTCTTGCCCTTAGCCAGCTCGGTGATGATCGAGCCGGTGGCGATGTTCGACGCGCAACCGTAAGACTCGAACTTGATGTCGGCGATGCGCTGTGTGTCGGGGTCTACCTTCAGATAGACGGCCACCATATCGCCGCAGGCCGGGCTGCCTTCGACCGCCTTGGCATCCGGGTCCTCGATCCGCCCCACATTGTGCGGGTGGCGGAAATGTTCCATTACAAGCTCACTATAGGGTAACGGCATTTTTCACCTCACTCGATCGTTTGTCATTATTCATCACAGGCCATGATCCATTGCTCATTCTTTTCCCAGCGGGCTGATCTTGCGCAGCTCTGCCACCACCTCGGCAACCGCCTGCGCCACCGCGTCCACATCCGACTCTTGGTTAAAGCGTCCAAAGGTAAAGCGGACAGAGCCGTGCGCCCGCTCGTGGTCGCCGCCGATGCCCAGGATGACGTGGCTGGCCTCCAGCGAGCGGCTGAAACAGGCGGAGCCGGTGCTGACGGCGAACCCGCGCATATCCAGGTGCAGCAGCAGCGACTCGCCCTCGACAAAGCGGAACGAGATGTTGGCGTTTTGCGGCAGGCGATAGACCGGATGGCCGTTCAGGCGGGAATGCGGCACCTGCAACAAGAGGCCGATCAAGCGGTCACGCAACCCCTGCAGCCGCGCCGTCTCCTCCGGCGTGACCAGCTCGACCGCCTGCGCAAACCCGACCGCGCCGGGGATATTCTCGACGCCCGGCCGCAGGTCGAACTCCTGGAAGCCGCCATCCATCCACTTGCGGATGGGGGTCCCCTGGCGCACATACAGCCCGCCGATGCCCTTGGGCCCGTGGATAGTGTGCGCTGCAACGGTGACGAGGTCCACCGGCGTCTCCTGCACGTTCAGCGGGACGCGGGTGAAACTGTGCGTCGCATCGGTGTGAAAGAGCACGCCCTGCTCGCGGGCGATAGCGCCGATGGCTGCCACGTCCTGTAGCGTGCCGATCTCCTGATTGGCCGCCTGGATCGAGATCAGGATCGTCTCCGGCGTGATCGCGTCGCGCAGGTGATCCAGGTCCACACGTCCCGTCTCGTCCACCCGCACATAGGTCACGCGAAAGCCCTGCTTTTCCAGCGCGCGGGCGCTATGGAGCACCGGAAAATCCTCGATGGGACTGGTGATGATGTGGCGGCCCTTTTTCTCGCCCAGCGCCAGCGCCACCCCCTTGAGCGCCAGGTTGCTCGACTCGGTATCGCCGGAGGTAAAGATGAATTCCTCCGGCTTTGCCCCCAGGGCGGCGGCCACTTTTCCGCGCGCGGCATCCAGCGCATCGCGGGCATCCACACCCAACGAATACCCGAACTGCGACGTGGCGACGGCGTAGAGGTCGAAAAAGTAGGGTGTCATCGCCTCCAACACCCGCTCGTCCAGCCGCGTCGCAGCGGCGTTATCCAGGTAAACGAACCTTTCTAGCATCTATACCTCCTCAAGCCTGGCGATTGCCTGGGCCATCGTCCGGCAAGGGCTTACCTTGCCACCTGGCTTGTACCATTATCATAGCACATTATTATGATAAAGTCAATACTTATAGATTAAAATTATGTTAGAACCGGCAGCGAGGTTCAGAGGCGACTTGCGGCAGATTATTAAAATTTCGAACAAGGGGCAAAAGTGAGGATATTTTCACATTTTTCTCCCTGTTTTCCCCTTGACAAACCGAGGGGAATATGATATACTTTTACTAAAGTTCTAGTGATATTCTTGAGGTAGGGGCACTGTGTCGGGCAACGAGCGGACCACTATGGCCGAAATCGCCAACAGGGCGGGCGTATCCCTGTCCACTGTTTCGTTGGTCTTGCGCGACAGGCCGGGCGTGGGGGCCGACACACGGCAGCGGGTTCTGGAGGTGGCCAGGGAGCTTGGTTACATCCCCCAGAGGCCGGCCATGCACGCCCCGCTGCTGACGAACGTCGGCCTGATCCTCAAGGCGGACCCCAACAGTATTCCACAGGCCAACAAGTTCTACTCGCACGTGGTGGCCGGCATCGAAATGGCCTGCCGCCGTCGGCAATTGAACCTGCTGTACGCCACCCTGACGGTGGATGAGGATAGCTATCCTCTGGAATTGCCCCGCCTGCTGCTGGAGGAGGATTCGACCGATGGGCTTTTGCTCGTCGGCGCGTTCCTGAACGAGGCGCTCATCCGCATCATAGACCGCCGCTCGACCCCCATCGTCCTGGTGGATGCCTATGCCACATCGGACGTGTATGATGCCGTCGTGTCCGACAATTTCAAAGGGGCCTACCAGGCTGTCACCTACCTGATTCAGCATGGCCACCGGCACATTGGGCTGGTCGGCAGCCACCCTCGTGCCTATCCCAGCATCCAGGAACGGCAAAACGGCTACATGCGGGCGCTGAAGGACCACGACATCCCTGACCGCTATGTAGCAGAATGCCACATCATCAATGCCCAAGAGACGAGGGAAGCAACAGCCGCCCTGCTGCGCCGCCACCCCCAGATCACGGCGATCTTGAGCGTCAACGACGAGGGGGCCCTGCTGGTCATGGATGTGGCGCGCGACCTGGGGCGCAAGGTGCCCGACGAGCTTTCCATCGTGGGCTTTGACGACATTGACCAGGCAAGCTGCGTTTCGCCACCGCTGACGACGATGCGCGTGGACAAGATCGGCATGGGACGCCTGGCCGTGGAGCTGCTCGTCAACCGGATCGAATACCCTGAATCCAGTCCGGTGAGGGTGGCAGTCCTGCCGCGCCTGATCGAGCGGAGCTCGGTGTGTGTGGTGGGTCCAGGTGCCTGACCCTTCAGAAATACCGACTTGAGGTGTGAACCTGATGTCAACCCTACTTGGCCCGGCTATGCCCAACATTCCCTGGGAGGAGAGGCCTCCTGGCTCCAGCCAGATCGTGTGGCGTTCAACGCGCAATCCGGTTATCCGCCGCGATCTGCTCCCTTGTTCCAACAGCATCTTTAACAGCGCCGTCGTCCCGTTCCAGGGCAGGTTTGCCGGCGTTTTTCGCGTGGACAACAGGAAACGGGAGATGCACATCCACAGCGGCCAGAGCCAGGATGGCGTCAACTGGACAATTGCCCCAGAACCCATCCAATTCATCACCGACGATCCCGAACTGAAGCGGTTCGAATATCGGTATGATCCCCGCGTCTGCTGGCTTGAGGACCGGTACTACGTAACCTGGTGCAACGGCTATCACGGCCCGACCATTGGTGTGGGCTATACGTACGATTTTGAGGCGTTCTATCAGTTGGAAAATGCCTTTTTGCCCTACAACCGTAACGGCGTCCTGTTCCCCAGGCGGATCAAGGGCAAGTATGCCATGCTCAGCCGTCCCAGCGATACCGGCCACACCCCGTTCGGCGACATCTTTTACAGTGAAAGCCCCGACATGTGCCATTGGGGATGCCATCGCCATGTGATGAGTCCGACGCGGCAGTGGGGCTGGCAAAGCACCAAGATCGGCGCCGGGCCAACCCCCATCGAAACGACCGAGGGCTGGTTGCTGTTCTACCACGGCGTCCTGACCTCGTGCAACGGCTTTGTGTACAGCATGGGGGCCGCCCTGCTCGACCTGGATGAGCCGTGGCGGGTGCTGTACCGCACGGCATCCTACCTGCTTGCCCCGTGGGAATCCTACGAATGCGTGGGGGATACGCCCAACGTCGTCTTTCCCTGCGCCGCCCTGACCGATGCGCCCACCGGCCGCATCGCCATCTACTACGGCGCTGCGGATACTGTCACCTGCCTGGCCTACACCCAGGCGGACGAGTTGATTGATTTTATCAAGGCCGATTCGGTGGCCTGATCCATGACGGCCGGCCGGTTTGTCGGGCGTTGTCAGGGGAAAGCGCCCGACAAACCGGCGAAAAAAGTCGGAAAAACCTCTTGACAACGGCCGAGAATTGTGGTATACTATTGTTGGGAGCGCTCCCGTAAATAGGTTGTATTCTACCCCATAGGCGGGGATTCTTTTAGGATGGTCTTGGGAACGCTCCCAAAAACGGGGGTAGGGGTAGCGAATGTCGCTTACGCTCGAAAAGGTTGGCGAACTCGCCGGGGTATCGCGCTCCACCGTCTCGCGCGTTATCAACGGCCACCCCAACGTCCGGGAGCAAGTGCGGGAGCGGGTGTGGCAGGTGATCCGTGAGACCGGTTACCAGCCCCACGCTGCCGCCCGGAGCCTAGTCACCCGTCGCACCCGTATCATCGGCGTCATCATCCCCGAGACGGTAAACACCCTTTTCGTGGACCCTTTCTTTGCCCTTCTCTTGCGCGGCGTCACCGAGACCTGCAACACCCGGGGCTATCACCTGATGCTTTCTCTGTTCAGCAACCATGTCCATCAGGAAGAGATGTATCGCCGCCTGGTCTACGGTGGCCACCTGGACGGGGTTCTTGTGGCCTCTGCTCGCCTGGATGACCCGCTGGTGCCCAAGCTGTTGGACGATGGTGTGCGGGCCGTGCTGGTGGGGCGGCACGCCGATAGCCGGGCCAGTTGTGTGGACATAGACAACGTGGGCGCGGCCCGGATGGCCGTTGAACACCTGATTCGGCTCGGCCACAGGCGCATTGCCACCATCACCGGTCCGTTGAACATGGGTGGAGGTGTGGATCGGTTGCTGGGATACCGCCAGGCCCTGGAAGCGCACGGCCTTCCCGTGGAGGAGGGGTTGATCGCCGAGGGTGATTTTACGGAGCGCGGCGGCGTTGTGGCCATGCAGCGCCTGCTGCCGGCTGCGCCGACGGCCATCTTTGCTGCCAGCGATTCGATGGCCATTGGCGCCTTGAAAACGTTGCGCGAGGCCAACCTGCGGGTGCCGGAGGATGTTGCCCTGGTTGGCTTTGATGACATTCCGGCCGTCACCGCTATCGAACCGGCATTGACCACGGTGCGGCAGCCTATCGAGCGGTTGGGGGCCACGGCTGCAGATCTGCTGTTGAACCTGCTGGAGAACCCGCCCACCGTGGCGGCTCCGGCCCACAGGATCGTTTTGCCCGCCGAGCTGATCGTGCGGGATTCGTGCGGCGCCTCGCCGTGATTTCTGGCCCGCACGTGGAGGATAAGCAGAAGGGAGATGCCGGCTGACTTGGCGGAAAGCGGCATCTCCCCCTGGCAGAGGCAGTGTCAAGAGTGAACCGGATGCGTTCGGCAAGAGGTCACTCCATCCACTGGTGCATGTTATTATACACCGGCTTGGCCAAAATGGCGAATGGAGCCTGCGTTCTTGTCGGGCACTGCTCTGGTCACCATGAAGGAAGGAGGTGAGGGCGACACAGAAGCCAACCTTTACCGACAAGGGTGTAACCGTTTCTAATCCAAACACAAATATAAGGAGGAGGATAAAATGCGTAAGCTAGTGTTGTCCTTTATGAGCCTGCTGGTGGTTTTGAGCCTGCTCATTGCCTGTGGCCCAACCCCCCAGCCGGTTGTCCAGACGGTCGAGGTCGAGAAGGTCGTGACCAAAGAGGTGGAAAAGACCGTCGTGCAAACTGTCGAGGTGGAAAAGAAGGTCATCGAGACCGTACAGGTCGAAAAGCCGGTCGAAGTGGTCATCACGGCGACGCCGGGGGCGGAAAAGCCAGCCGAGACCGCCTATCCGCGGAATGAGACCCTGTACGTTAGTGGCGCAGCCTGGGGCCCGCCGAATGACTGGAACCCCTTCATCACCTGGAGCAAGGCCAACACCACCGGAACAAATGGGCTCGTGTATGAAACGCTGTTTGCCTTCAACCCGATGACCGGTGAGTTGACCCCCTGGCTGGCGGAGAGTGGGGGGTGGACCGATCCCACCACCTATGAAGTGACCCTCAGGAAGGGGCTTGCCTGGAGCGACGGCAAACCGCTGACCTCTGCTGATGTCAAGTTCACCTTTGAGCTGGGCCAAAAGTATGCGGCGATCTGGTTCAGCCCGATGTGGAACTATTTGACCGGTGTGGAAGCGGTTGATGACACCCATCTCAAGTTCACCTTTAAAGACCCGCTCTATCAGGAATGGGATAACAACCTCTACAACATCTTTATCGTCCCCAAGCATATCTGGGAGAGCCGGACGGAAGAAGAGATCAACACCGGCGCTAATGAGAAACCTATCGGCTCCGGTGCATACCTGTATGAGACCCATTCCGAAGACCGCAACGTGTGGGTGAGAAACGAGAACTGGTGGGGCATCAAGGTGTTCGGCAAGCCTGCTCCCAAGCGGATCGTAGACATCCGCTTCTCCAGCAACAACGTGGCCCTCGGCGCGGTCATCAAGGGCGAGGTGGACCTGAGCAACAACTTCCTGCCGGGCGTGGCGACGCTGGTGCAGAAGGGGTATATCCAGACCTACTTTGCCGATGCCCCCTACATGCTCTCGGCCAATACGGCCGTGTTGTTCCTGAACACGACCAAGAAACCGATGGATGATCCCAAGTTCAGGAGGGCGCTGGCCTTTGCCATTGACGTACCGTCCATTGTCAATGTTGCCTACGCCAACCTGGTCAAGCCGGCCAGCCCAACCGGCCTTCTGCCTACCCTGTCCAAGTTCGACGATCAGAACGTGATCGCAAAGCTAGGGTACAGCTTTGACACGGCCAAGGCCAAGCAGATGCTGGCCGACGCTGGATACAAGGATGTCAATGGCGATGGCTTTGTCGAAACGCCCGATGGCAGCGCCATTGCCCTGGAAGTGACCTGCCCGTTCGGTTGGACAGACTGGATGGCAGCCATTGACATCATCGCCAAGAGTGCCCAGGCGGCCGGGATCAACATCAAGGCAGTGACCCCCGATTACGGCGCCTGGAACACGGCCCTGACAAGTGGCACCTTCGACATGACCCTGAACAACTGGGCTTCCATGAGCAACACCCCCTGGACGTTGTACAACCTCCTGTTCCGGCACCCGATCCAGGAGACTATGGGGTCCGGCAACTTTGGCCGGTATAACAACCAGAAGATGTTCGATCTGGTAGACGCCCTGGCCAAAGTTCCCACCAATGATGTAGCGGGGATGCAGGCGGTCTGTTCGCAGATTCAAGAGCTGATGCTGACCGAGATGCCGATGATCCCGCTGTGGTACAACGGCCTCTGGGCGCAGTTCAGCAACGCGGTCTGGACGAACTGGCCGACCGATGGTTCGGGCTCCTCCGCGCTCCCGACCACCTGGTCTGGCTACTGGCAGTTGGGCGGTCTGCAGACCCTTATTGAGCTAAAGCCTGCCCAATAAGCAGCCTGGTGGTGCACGTGCTCAAGCCCCGCCCTTTCTTCATACCTTGTGGAAGAGGCGGGGCTTTCGTTTAGGCAAAGGAGGCGTTGTGAGACGTTATTTCGGTAGAAAGCTCGTTATTTACATCCTCACCTTTTTTCTGGCGGTGACCATTGATTGGATGATCCCGCGCTTTATGCCCGGCGATCCGGTGCAGAATATGTTGGCCCGCGTCGCCCTCCATCCGGAAGCCGTTGATGCCCTGCGCAGCTATTTCGCCCGGGCCTTTGGCCTGGATGAGCCGCTCTGGCGGCAGTATCTCAATTTCTGGACCGCCCTTTTCCACGGCGATCTGGGCATCAGCGTCTATATGTTCCCTACGCCTGTAGTCAGGGTACTTTTGCGAGCTGTACCCTATGACCTCTTTCTCCTCCTGCCCTCGATCCTGATAGGCTGGTATGCAGGCAACAAGTTCGGTGCTTTCGCCGCACGCTCCAAGTGGCTGGACAACACCGTATCGCCGCTGGGCTATATTCTCACCGCCACCCCCTATATGTGGCTCGGCATCTTGTTGGCCTGGTTCTTTGGCATTGTGCTGGGCATCTTTCCCATCGCCGGGGCCTATAGCTTTAACTTGCGGCCCACCCTCTCCTGGGCTTTTATCGGGAGTGTCCTGCGCCACTGGTTCTTACCTTTCGCTTCCCTTTTCCTGGTGGAGTTCGGGGGCTGGGCTATCGGCATGAGGAACATGATCATCTATGAGCTGGAGGCCGACTATTCCCACTATCTGGAAGCGCTGGGGGCACCCAGAAAATTGATCCGCAAATATGCCTTCCAGAATGGGATCCTTCCCCAGATCACCGGGTTGGCGCTCAAGTTGGGCGTCATCGTGGCCGGCGCTCTGGTCACAGAGGTCGTGTTTTCATACCCCGGAATCGGCTATCTGCTGCTGGCTGCGATTCAAAATCAAGATTACTTTCTCATCCAGGGGTGCTTTCTCTTTATCATCATCGGCGTGTTGCTGGCCAATTTCATCATTGATCTGGTTTATATTATTGTCGATCCAAGGACGCGAAGAGGGATGGCAGGTGAGGCTGCATGAACAAGAAAAAGAACGAATTTCTCTACTTTGCTCTGCGCAACAAAAAGCTGCGGGTTGGGCTCTCCATCATCCTTTTCTTTCTCGTGCTGGCCATCTTGGCCCCGCTGCTGGCGCGCAATGACCCGTTTGATTATGTGAATCCTATGGGGGCCGAGCCCCCCTCCAGCAAATACTGGTTGGGGACCACCTTTTTTGGCCAGGATGTTTTTGCCCAGTTTGTCCTGGGCCTGCGGGCCACCTTCCTGGTGGGGGCGATCGGCGGAGGACTTGGCACCCTCCTCGGCATGTTGATCGGGTTCATCGCCGGCTATCGTGGTGGCATTGTGGATGAGCTGCTGAATATGTTCACCAACATTGTCCTGGTCATTCCCACGCTGGCTGTGCTGCTCATTATTGCGGCCTATCTCGAGGTCCGAAGCATTCTGACCGAGTGCATCTTTATCGGGCTGACAGCCTGGCCTTGGGCGGCCAGGGCCATCCGCGCCCAGACCTTTTCCCTGCGCACCAGAGATTTTGTCGATCTCGCCAAGATGAGTGGCATGAAGCCGATCAAAATCCTCTTTCGTGAGATCGCCCCCAATATGATGTCCTACCTGTTGCTGGTCTTTATCCTCCAATTTGGCGGGGCGATCCTCAATGCAGCCACCTTGGATTTCATCGGCCTTGGTCCGACCAATGCGATCTCGCTGGGCCTGATGATGCAATATGCGGTCCTGTGGGGTGCCCTCCTGCTGGGGATGTGGTGGTGGTTCATCCCCCCTGGCCTGGCCATCACGGCCATTGTCGGCGCGCTGTATGTGATGAATGTCGGGTTGGATGAGGTCTTTAACCCCAAACTGAGGGAGATGTGATATCGTGAGCCTAAAGGTAGAGAATCTGACGGTCTATTATCAAACTCTGAGGGGGGAGGTCAGGGCATTGGAGGATGCCACATTCAGCGTGGCCGATGGCGAAATTATGGGCATGGCCGGCGAGTCGGGGTGTGGCAAGTCCACCTTCGCCAACAGCCTGGTCCGCCTGGCCCCCCCCATGAAGCTTGTCAAAGGCTGGGTCCAGCTCGACGACGAGGAGCTGCCGATTGCCGATATGGAGCGAATGAACAGCTTTCGCTTCGAGCGGATCTCGATCATCCCCCAGTACGCGATGAATGCTCTGAATCCAACGCGCAAGATCGGCAAGATGACGGCAGAACTGCTCCGCTCGAGGCAGGTGGATTTTGGAGCCATCCTGCCGGAGCTGAAGAGAAGGTTAGATCTGGTCGAGCTGTCGCCCGACGTGTTGGACATGTATCCCATTGAGCTGTCGGGAGGCATGAAGCAGCGGATGGTCATGGTGCTCTCGACGCTGCTGAACCCCTCCCTGCTCCTGGCCGACGAGATCACGTCGGCGCTCGACGTGTCCAGCCAAAAGGCTGTGGCAGAGATGCTCGTCGAGTTCCGCGACCGGGAGTTTGTGAGGGGCATCATCGTCATTACCCACGACCTCTCGATTCTGTATCAGATCGCCGACAGCATCCTGATCATGTATGCCGGGCAAGTGGCAGAAAAGGCCCCTACCGATGCGATCATCCGTGCCCCCCGGCATCCGTACACGAAACTGTTGCTCTCATCGCTACCTCGGGTTGGGGTGAAATATGCCGAGAAGCGGCTGAGCGGCATCCCTGGGACCCCGCCGATCTTGCTCGATCCTCCGGTTGGATGCCGCTTTCGGGAGCGATGCCCTGTGGCGTTCGACAAATGCCTCACGGTGCCCCCGTTCATCCAGGTTGAAAAGGGTCACTGGGTTGCCTGTTGGAGGGAGTTCGAAACAGATGCTTACGCTTGAGGCGGTATCAAAGGTCTACAAGATCGGCACATTTGGCGGGAAGGAGCTCCGTGCCGTTGATAATGTCAGCTTTGACGTGTGCGATGGGGAGGTGGTTTCCCTGATCGGCGAGAGCGGAAGCGGGAAAAGCACGATCGGGAAACTGATCCTGCGCCTGCTTTCGACCACCTCCGGGACGATCTCGTTCGATGGCGCCGATATTTCTACTTTCAAAGGCCAAGGGCTAAAGGAATACTACCGGAAGGTGCAGGGGGTGTTCCAGGACCCCTTCTCTTCTTACAACCCCATCTTTAAAGCCGATCGGGTTTTTCGGATCATCCGTGAAGAGTTTTTTCCCAACGTGGCGGCTTCGGAGTGGAACGATAGGGTCGCTCAGGCGCTGAAGGCTGTCGGCCTGAACCCGGATCAGGTCCTGGACAAATATCCCCACCAGCTCAGCGGTGGGCAGCTCCAGCGATTCCTCATCGCCCGGGCCTTGCTGCTGGACATCAAGTTTCTGGTGGCCGATGAGATCATCAGCATGCTCGACGCCTCCACCCGGATTGACGTCCTCAACCTGCTGGCCGACCTCAAGTCGCGCGGCCTGTCGGTCCTCTTTATCACCCACGACCTCTCGCTGGGGTACTATATCAGCGAGAGGGCGGTGATCCTCTACCGGGGCTGTATAACCGAGATGGGGGCGACTGAGAGGATATATGACAATCCCCTGCACCCCTACACCCAGATGCTCATGGCTTCCGTTCCCCGTTTGGATGAAAAGTGGAAAGAGGTAGAGACAGGGCTAAAAGCCCAGCAAGTAGAGCTGAAAGAGGGCTGTGTCTATTATGACAGATGCCCGGCCGCCGATAAAGCTTTGGGGTGTGATCTGTGCCGGCCTCCCCTGGTCGAGGTGGCAGACAATCACTTTGTGGCCTGCTTCCGTTATGCGCCGGGATAGCCGTGCCTGCCCTCCGCTTTTCGGTGGGGTAGATCCCTTGGATCCCAGCCGATTCCCCCACCGCCCAATCCGGCAGATGAGGACAACATGGCCGAGCTTGAGCTGACCATCATGTCACGAGGGGCAATGGATGCCGACAATCTGCGCCCGCTGCTGGACCAGTTCGAAGCTCAGGAGCATGTCCGGGTCCGGCTGCGGGTGTTGCAATGGGACACCGCCTGGGCAGAGCTGCTCAAAGTGGCCCTGTACCAGCGCGGGCCGGATGTTTCGGAGATCGGCACCACCTGGCTGGGCAGCTTTGTGGCGATGGACGCCCTCCGGCCCTTTACCGAGTATGAGCTGACGGTCATCGGCAACCGCAGCGCCTTTATCCCGGCGGTGTGGGACAGTGGAACGTTGCCCCAACCGCTCACCGACCAGACGGCAGTATGGGCCATTCCCTGGTGGGCCGATACGCGCCTGTTGTACTATCGGCGGGACATTCTGAACCAGGCCGGCATCGCCGAGGAGACGGCTTTTCAAAGCACCGAGCAGTTGGCACATACCCTTCAGCAGCTTCAGGCCAGTGGGGTGCCCATCCCCTGGGTTGTGCCCACCCACCGCTCACGGATGACGATCCACAATCTGGCCAGTTGGGTGTGGCAGGCGGGAGGCCGCTTTGTCAGCAAAGATGGCCGGCAGACCC